>Ga0209415_10000486_pt1 | contig 74004 bp, 70 predicted proteins | sample PeaSoiSIISIP2007_FD_187696 | JGI IMG/M metagenome (GOLD analysis project Ga0209415, IMG submission 187696) | Peat soil microbial communities from Weissenstadt, Germany - SII-SIP-2007 (SPAdes) (version 2) | ecosystem: Environmental > Terrestrial > Soil > Wetlands > Peat | place: Germany...
CGAAATCACCTTCGACAACGGCGATGAAACCACCTATCGCGCTCGGCCATGGTAGGTTCTTCAACAGCCTGCTAGGGAGGAAACCATGATCCGCCCGTCACCGCTTTTGATGCTCGCGCTGGTTGCCGCCGCACCGGCCTGGGCCGCGGACGTGCTTACCACGCATCGGCTCTCGGCCGCGCTCGCCAACGAGGCGGTGGGCGCGGCGGTCGCGTCCTGCGCCAAGCAGGGCTATGCCGAAACCGTCGTCGTCGTCGACAGCGACGGCGTGCGTCAAGCCGTGCTGCGCGGCGACGGCGCCGGCATCCATACGCTCGATAGCGCCAACGACAAGGCCTATACGAGCCTCACCTTCAAGGCTGACACCGGCGCGCTGGTGCAGCTCGCGCCGCAGATCGGCACGCTGACCTCGCGCCTGCCGCATCTCCTGCTGTTCCAGGGCGGGCTGGTGATCAAGCTCGACACCGAGGTGATCGGCGCGATCGGCGCCAGCGGCGCGCCGGGCGGACCGCTCGACGAGGCTTGCGCCCGCGCCGGCATCGACGCAATCAAGGACCGCGTGAAGTAGGCGCGCCGCTCACACCGGTCCCGGATCGGGGTCGGGAACCACCGTGCCGCGCGGCAGCTTGGGATGGCGCCGCGGGATGACGATGTTGCCGCGCTCGTCGACGAACGGCATGCCATAGCGCGGGATCGACGCTTCGAGGGACTGCAGCGACCGCATCAGCTCCTCGCCGGCCTGGCGCGCGAGCTCTTGCGCGTGTTGCAGGCGTTGCGCGATCTGCGGGTCGGGAAACCCGTCCGCATCGACCGCGCTGCTCGACAGCGCCGGCCCGGCCGCGAGCAGGGGAAGCAGGACGAGCATCGCGAGACGGGGTGTCATGCGCCGTTCCTTATTTCATCCTTTCAACATGATACAGCCTCGCACCGGGGCGAGAAAGGCACCGCGCCGGAGCGTTGTTCTCAATGCAAATCGCATGCTAGAACACGGTCCGCCCCCAGCGATACGAGGACGGCAATGCAGCGGAAGCTCGTGACTGGAGTCCTTGCCTTGTTTTTCCTGACCGGCGCGGCCGCGCTGTTGAGCGCGTGCAACACCGTCCACGGCATGGGCCAGGACATCGAGAACTTGTCCGACGCCGTCAAGAAGGCGATATGACGAAGCCGCTGCGGCGGCGCGCTCAGACCTTTTTGTGGGTCCCGTCGCAGAACGGCTTGTTGCCGCTCGCCTTGCAGCCGCATAGCCACGCCTGCTCGGTCTTCTCGGCGACGAAGGCCTGGGGCCGGAGCCCGAATTCCTTGTGGGTGCCGTCGCAGAAGGGCTGCGACTTGCTGCGACCGCAGGCGCACCAGACATAGCGCTGCCCGGCTTCGACTTGGACGCCGTAGGGGCTTTTCTGGGCGGGAATCGGCTGGGCGGGAACGGGATCGGCCATCGTCTTCTCCGGGAAACGGGGGGCGCTCGGCGCCGACTGTGGTCGAAATTGCCGGATATGGGAAGAGGCTCGTGGTGACCGGGGGCGGCAACTCGCCGCCTTGATCCAGATCACGGCAGCGGCCGGCCTCATGGTGTTCCCATGATTGGGTGGCGAGAAGATGACGGTCGACGGAAGGGGATGAACATGGCACGGGGTAACCAAGCGGGCAGGAACGTTTGGGAGACGGCCAAACTGGCGATGGCGGCGTCCGTGGTCGTGCTGGCGCTGGGTAATGCCGCCCGTGCCGAATATCCGCCGCCGCTGATTTTCGGCCATATCGTGAGTGCCGCGGCCGACGATCTGCCAAGCATCCTCGCGGCTTCGGCGCCCCTGTTCGACGCTGCAAAGGCGGGCAAAACCGGCGAATGGTCGAATCAGGAGACCGGCAACAGCGGCACCGTCACGCTGCGCAGGATTTTCGCGCTGAAGGATATTCCGTGCCGCACCTTCGACTACGCCACCTGGACCGAGCATCACAGCAACGAGACCCGCGTGGTGGTCGATTGGTGCAAGCTGACGGACAACGGCTGGAAGCTGGTCGATCCGCGCGAGCCGGCGCCTGGACCATCGGGGCAATGAAAGAGGTCAGAAAGACGCCGAACCTATCGCGAACGCTCGTACTGTTGGCGCTGTCGGTGTTTGGCGCATGCGCGACCCGCAACACCGATATCGAGCCCGTACCCTCGGCCGCGATCGATGCGGATATAGCGGCCGCGCGCCGCGTCGGTCCGAGCGGTGCCTCGACGCTGCCGGCGTTCGACAGGGAACCGGCGCCGCAACCGGTAGTGCCGCCCAATGAACCGACCGCCGCCACGATGCCGCACGCTTCCGGGTACGGCCTCGCAGGCGGTGCGAGTCCGGGCGATGCGCGCATCGGCCGCAGCTTCGCGCTCGACAATTGCCGCCCCTGCCACGTTGTATCGGCAGATCAGTCATCGCCCATCCGCTTCGCCAACGCACCGAATTTTCACAGCATCGCCAACATGGCGCAGATGACGCCGTTCCGTCTCAATATCTGGCTCACCAATCCGCATCCGACGATGCCGACCCTGCAACTCGTGCCCGAGGAGGCGTCGAACGTGATCGCCTATATCATGAGCCTGCGCGACTGAGCGGGGTTACGGCAACGGCACGACATAGCGCCTGTCGATGACCGATGCCGGGTCGAAATCGCCTTTCACCATGCCCTGCGATCGATACCACGCGATCTGGTGCAGGATGTCCTTCACGTCGAGCCGGGCGTCGCGATCGAAATAGGAAATCCCCTGCTTGACCTGCTCGGGGGGCAGGCCCGTGTATTTGGACGCGATCGCGACAACCCCGTCGGTGGTCTCGCCGTCCTGGCGGATTTCGCCCGGTCCAGTGAAGGCGTCGTGGAATTCCTGTACGCCCTTCTTGTAGGCGCGCAGGAAGCGCTCGACCTGGTCTTGCCGTTCGTTGGCGATCTTGGTCGAGGTGAAGACGCCGCCCAGTTGCCACGGCACTTCGTCGCCGAGCCAGCCGATCAGCTTGGTGTCGCCATGTTGGAGGCCGGGCCGCGCGAAGCTGATGGGCAGGAACGCGACATCGGCCTGGCCGCCGGTTACCGCCGAGACCGCATTGGGATTGGTGCCCATCGACAGGATGCGCACGGTCTTGGCGTCGAAGCCGAACTTGTCGGCGATGAGGGCGAGCCCGTAATGGCCGGGGCCGCCGATCTCGGCGACCGCGGCAGTGTGGCCGGGCAGGTTCTTCATCGTCTTCATGCCGGCGTCGAAGGCGCGCGGCGAGGCGACCAGGGTCTGTCCCTGGAACCCGGCCGCTTCGTGAATATAAGCCGCGATCAGCCGCAGCGCGCCCTGGCCGGCCAGGTTGTAGAAGCCGCCGGTGAAGGCCGTCATGCCGTAATCGATGCCGCCTGAGGCCGCCCCCACGACGATGGGCTCCTGCGCCTGGAAATAGACCAGCTCGACGTCCAATCCCTCGGCCGCGAAATAGCCCTTTTCGTACGGGATGAACGCGACGGAGCTGCCGACGACTTTCTGGACGCCGAGCTTGACGTGGTCGCCGGCAGGCGCGCTTGGCGCCAATGCGACGACCGCAAGCAAGGCCAGTATCGGCTGCGAGATGCGCATGTTTCCCCCGTGGGTTCACCCCCTAATACGAGCGCGGCATCCCCAGCACGTGCTCGGCGATATAGGCGAGGACGAGGTTGGTTGAAATCGGCGCGGTCTGAAACAGCCGCGTCTCGCGCCACTTGCGTTCGACGTCGTATTCGCGGGCGAAGCCGAACCCGCCATGGGTTTGGAAGCACGCCTCGCCGGCATGCCACGATGCATCGGCCGCCAGCAGCTTCGCCATGTTCGCTTCCGCACCGCACGGCTCGCCGGCGTCGAACAGCGCCGCCGCCTTGCGCACCATGAGATCGGCCGCGTCGGTCTCGGCGTGGGCGCGCGCGATCGGGAATTGGACGCCCTGGTTCCGGCCGATCGGCCGGTCGAACACCACGCGGCTCTTGGCGTAGGCGATTGCGGTACGTATGAACCAGCGCGCGTCGCCGATCGCTTCCGAGGCGATCAGGATGCGCTCGGCATTCATGCCGTCGAGGATGTAGCGGAAGCCCTTGCCCTCCTCGCCAATGAGGTTCTCGGCCGGCACCTCGACATCGTCGAAGAAGATCTCGTTGGCGTTGTGGTTGATCATCGCCTTCAAGGGGCGAATCTCGAGTCCCTTGCCGCGCGCCTCGTGCAAATCGACCAGGAATACCGAGAGACCTTCGCCGCGCCGCGTTACCTGCTCGGCCGGCGTGGTGCGCGCCAAGAGCAGCATCAGGTCGGATTGGAGCGCGCGCGAGGTCCACACCTTCTGCCCGCGCACGACGTAGGAATGATTGCCGCGCTTCTCGGCGCGGGTCTTGAGCTGCGTCGTGTCGGAGCCGGTGGTGGGCTCGGTCACGCCGAAGGCCTGGAGGCGAAGCTCGCCGCTGGCGATCTTCGGGAGGTAGCGTTCCTTCTGCGCCGCGCTGCCGTGCCGCAACAGCGTGCCCATGATATACATCTGCGCGTGGCACGCGCCGGCATTGCAGCCGGCGCCGTGAATCTCTTCCAGGATCGCCGACGCGGCGCGGAGCGGGAGGCCGGAGCCGCCGTATTTCTCGGGGATCAGCGCGCCGAGATATCCCGCCGCGGTGAGCGCGCGTACGAAGTCCTCGGGATATTCCTCCGCCGCCTCGCGCGCGCGCCAATAGAGGCCGGGAAATCCCTGGCAGATGCGCCGCACCGCCTCGCGGATGTCTGGGAAATCCTCGCCCAGCGACAGGGTCGCGCCGGTCATGGCGGGCTCAGCGTCCGGCAAAGCGCGGCTTGCGCTTTTCATTGAAGGCGCGGATGCCCTCGCGCCGGTCCTCGGTTGGGACGAGGCGGTTATAGGCCTCGATCTCGAACAGGAGCCCGCTCTTCAGATCGAGCTGCAAGCCGGCGTGGATCGCCTTCTTGGCCTGGCGCACCGCGAGCGGCGCGTTGTCCGCGATCTGCGCCGCCGCGGCGAGCGCCGCGTCCATCAGCGCCTCGCGCTCGACCAGGCGGTTGACCAGGCCCCAGTCGCGCGCCTCCTCGGCGCCGAAGGGACGGCCGGTGAGGATGATCTCCTTGGCGCGGCGCTCGCCCACCGCACGCGGCAGGAGCTGCGTCCCGCCCGCGCCCGGCATGATGCCGAGCGTCACCTCGGTGAGCGCGAAGCGCGCCGCCGGCACCGCATAGGCGAAGTCGCAGGCCAGCATCATCTCGAGCCCCCCGGCATAGGCGTGGCCGTTGACGGCGGCGATCACCGGCACCGGGACCTCGAGCAGCGCTTGGTACTGGCGCTCGAACACGACATGCTGCGCCTGCCAGTCGGCGTCGCTCATGCCGTGCCGCTCCTTGAGATCGGCGCCGGCGCAGAAGGCGCGCTCGCCCGTCCCGGTAAGGACGATGCAGCGCACGTCGCCGGGATCGTCGGCGAGCGCGCTCCACAGCGCCACGAGATCGCGCGCCATCTGGGTGTTGAGGGCGTTGGCCGCCTGCGGCCGGTTGAGCGCTACGCGCATCACGCCGGGCTGGACCGTCTCGGCGGCGAGCGTTTCGTAATGCGTCATCGCGGGGAGATTTGCGCGCGAAGCCGGTCGCGCGCGCCCATCACGATGCGACCGCGAACGGCACGGACTCGGGCAGCAGATGGTCCTCGCGACGCGCGAGCCAGCTCACCATCTCGGCGTCGTTGGGCTCGCGCGTCGCGAATTGTCCGCGCAGCCCGATGGCTCGTCCCAACTCGCCGGCGACGTCGATCGCGTCGGAGGCCGTCTCCGCACGGATCACCGCCGCGGGCCTGCCGTTGCATGTCACGGTATAAATCCGCATGCCGGCCTCCCTTCGTTAACCGCGGGTGGTATCCCCAATTATTGTATGGTCGGCGCAAGTCGAGCGCAAACAGTTTTCGCCGATTAAGTAATTAACGCCCGTGACATTCGAGTCGAACGCGCACGCTAACTAATGCGTGGTTATCGCCGCAACTACATTTGCGGTGCGCGGCCGGCGGCTTCGATCTTGCGCGCGACCTCGTCGCGCCATGCCGCGATCGGCTTGAAGCCCGGCAGCTTGCGGCACAGCGCCTCGGTGATGCGGCGGATCTCGGCCTCGGGCAGGTCGAGATCGAGCGCTTCGCGCAAGGGCTGATGCACGTACCAGTCGGTGTCGACGAAGACCTCGATGCGATTGCCCTCGGGGTCGCGGAAATAGACGGACCAGGCATTGCCGTGGCACACCGGCACCAATTCCTTGACGTTCTCGGCGCGGATGCGGCGCCAGAAGCGCTGCAGCTCGGCGAGCGAGCCGACCCGGAACGACACCTGGTTGACGATGCGGTCGGGCAGTCCCGGCGGCCGGCCGGCGACGAGCACGATCTGGTGATGGTCGCGCGCATCGCGGCTGAAGAACACCAGCTCGGCTTCGCCGAGGAAGCCGCGATCCGTGATCGGAAAGCCGAGCACGCGATGATAGAAGTCCGCCATCCGGTCGATGTCGGTGACGAAGAGGCCCATATGGCTGAACTGCAGCGCGAAGCCTTGCGCCGCGCCGGCGCGCGCGTCGGTCGTGGTGTCCATCGCTCTCTCCGCTCCCGTCATCGCAATGTCCGAGCCTAGGGCGGCGTCGCGCGCCAGGACAAGGGGCGGCGGCGATTGGAATTGCCTCGCGGTGGGATCAAGGCTAGTAAGGCGCGGGAAAACGGACGCCTCGGCAGAGGCGCCCCCCGGCGCGCAAGACGCCGGGGCCGGATCAGGGAGCGCGACGCCATGCCAGAACTGCCCGTTTCACGGCCGACTGCCGATCGCGGCGGTCCGGTTCGCCGGCGCTGAGCCCGAAGGCCGGAACGGGCCATGTGGGACCTGCTGCTCAATGCGATCGCGTCGGGCCTGCTGCTCGGCGGCTTCTATGCGGCGGTGACGGTCGGCATCGCGATCTCGTTCGGCATGCTCGACATCGGCAATCTCGCGCATCCGGCCTTCATCATTCTCGGCTCGTTCACGGCCTACATTCTGAATTCCAAGTTCGGCATCGACCCGATCGTCGCCGGAATCATCGTGCTGCCGGGGTTCCTCGTCCTCGGCGGGCTCATCTACGAGACCTATTACTGGTCGTTCGAGCGGCGCGGCGAGGAGGGCTTGCGCGGCCTCGCCTTCTTCTTCGGCCTCTTGTTCATCACCGAGGTGGCGCTCATCCTCATCTTCGGCGTCGATTACCGCTTCGTCGAGGCGGCCTATATCGGGCCGAGCATCCATCTCGGCCTCGTCGACCTGCCGCTCCGGATGCTGGTGCCGTGCCTCGTCTCGCTGACGATGGTCGCCATCCTGCAGCTTTTCCTGTCGCGCACTTTCATCGGCCGCGCGATTCTGGCGGTGTCGCAGGATTCGCTCGCGCTGCGGCTGATGGCGGTCAATCCGACGCGGGTGAAGCTGGTCGCGTTCTCGGTGTCGATCGCGACCGCGGCGCTCGCTGGCTCCTGCCTCATCATCATCCAGCCGGTCGAGCCATCGATCGGCCGCGACTATATCGGGCGCGTCTTCGCGGTGTGCGTGCTGGGCGGCATGGGCAGCTTCCCCGGCATGCTGATGGCGGCGATGCTATTGGGCGTGGTCGAGAACATCACCTCGACCTTCTTCGGTCCCTCCTGGTCCCCGGCGGTGGCGTTCGGATTCCTGCTGCTGACGCTGGGCTTCCGGCCGACCGGCATCATGGGACGCTAGCGTGAAGACAAGCACCTTCTGGCTGCTCGACGCCCTCGTCATCGTCGTGGTGTTCGCGCTGTCGCGCCTCGTCACCAACGACTATTTCTTCTTCGCGACATACCTGGTGCTGCAATACATCGTGCTGGCCGAGGCGTGGAACATTCTCGGCGGCTACACCGGCTACATCAATTTCGGCACCGCCGGGTTCTTCGCGATCGGCGCCTATACCGCGGTCGTGCTGCACAAGCTGATCGGCCCGCCCATCCCGGTGTCGATCCTGGTGGGCGGCACGATCTCCGGCCTGCTCGGGCTTGGCATGGGTTATCTCACCTTGCGCCTGAGGGGCGTGTTCTTCGCCATTTCGACCCTGGCGATGGCGGTGGTGCTGCAGACGCTCGTTACCAATTGGGACTTCGTCGGCGGCTCGCGCGGCGTCTACATCATCCGGCCGTCGCAGGCGCCGTTCATCGGCAACTACATCCAGTATCTCTTCCTGGTCATGCTGGTGCTCGCCGGGTTCTCGATCGCCGTGGCGCGCACCATCGAGCATTCGACCCTGGGATTCGGGCTCGCCACCATCCGCGACGACGAGATGTCGGCCGAGGCGTCGGGCGTCCCGACCCTGAGGCTGAAGCTGATCTCGACCACGCTGTCGGGCGCGCTCATGGGCATGGCGGGGGCGCCGCTCCCCTATTACGTGACCTATCTCGATCCAGACTCGGGCTTCAACCTGGCCTTCGCGGTGAACAGCATCGCCATGCCGCTGATCGGCGGCACGCAGAACTGGATCGGGCCGATGATCGGGGCGATCTTCCTCGGCACCATCCAGCAGGTCGCCACCGTCACCATCTCGTCGGCGCTCAACCTCCTGATCGTCGGCGTGCTGATGGTGGGGTTCGTGGTGGTCGCGCCCAACGGCATCATCGGCCTGTTCCACCGCCGCGCGCCCCGGAGGCAGGGGTGAGCGACCCGCTGCTCCGGATCGAGAAGCTGGGCAAGCGCTTCGGCGGCTTCGTCGCGCTCGAGGACATCGATCTCGACGTGGCGCCGGGCGAGCGGCTCGGCCTCATCGGCCCCAACGGCTCGGGCAAGAGCACGCTGGTCAACTGCATCTCCGGCACGCTGCGGAACGAGAGCGGCATTGTGCGGTTCGACGGCCGGGTGATCAACGGGCTGCCGGCCTATCAGCGCACGCGCTTGGGGCTCGCCCGCAGCTTCCAGCTGCCGCGGCCGTTCCGCAGCATGACGGTGCGCGAGAATCTGCGCATCCCGCTCCTCTACACCGTCAACGCGCGCGCGGGCGCCCATCTCGGCGAGGCCCAGATCGTCGCGCGCAGCGACGAGCTGCTGCAGCTCGTGGGGCTCGAGGCCAAGGCCGAGCGCCGCCCGCGCGACTTGACGCAAATCGAGATGCGCAAGCTCGAGCTCGCCCGCGCCATGGCGGCGGAGCCCAAGCTCCTGATGGCGGACGAGGCGATGGCCGGCCTGTCGCATTCCGAGGTCGACGACATCCTCGCGCTGCTGCGCAAGCTGGTCGACCAGGGCATCACCATCATCCTGATCGAGCACATCATGCGCGCGGTGATGAGCTTCTCCGAGCGGCTGGTGGTGCTGGTGGCCGGGCGCAAGATCGCCGACGGGCCGCCGCAAGAGGTGATCAGCAATCCGGAAGTCGAGAGGGCGTATCTTGGCGAGTAGCCTCGCGATCAGCGGCGTCAGCGCGTCCTACGGCTCGGTGCGCGTGCTCGAGGACATCTCGCTCGACGTGCGCGCCGGCGAGACGGTGGTGCTGCTCGGCACCAACGGCAACGGCAAGAGCACGCTGATGAAATGCGTTATGGGCATGCTGCCGCCGACCGCTGGCAGCATCACCGCCGAGATCGACGGCGTCGTGCACAACCTCATGGGCAAGACCACCGAGGAGATCGTCGATCTCGGCGTGACGCTGGTGCCCGAGGGACGCCGCCTCTTCGCCAAGCTCACGGTCGAGGAGAACCTCTATCTCGGTGCCTATCGCCGCATCGCGCGCCAAAACCTGGCCCGCAATCTCGACTACAGCTACGAGCTGTTCCCGGTGCTGAAGGAGCGGCACCGCCAGCTCGCCGGCAGCATGAGCGGCGGCGAGCAGCAGATGCTGGCGCTGGCGCGCGCCCTGATGTCGAACCCGCGCATCCTGCTGATCGACGAGCCGTCGGTGGGCTTGGCGCCGGTGCTGGTGCGCCGCGTCATCGACAAGATCAAGGAACTGCGCGACCAGTACCAGCTCACCGTGCTGATGGCCGAGCAGAACTTCACCCAGGCGGTGCGCATCGCCGATCGCGGCTATGTCATCGTCCACGGCAAGATCGCGTTCGAGGGCGAATCGCCCGAGGCGCTCAACAACAACGAACTGATCCGCAAGTTCTACATGGGGCTCTAGCCATGGCGGCAGCAACGGTGGGCGTCATCGGCGCCGGCATCATGGGCGGCGCGATCGCGCGCAACCTCGCCGCGGCCGGGCTCAAGGTGCGCGGCTTCGACATCGACCCGGCGCGGATGGCGGCGCTGAAGCAGGGCGGCGTCGCGCCGGCCGCATCGGCCGCCGCGGCCGCGCGCGGCGCCGATCTCGTGCTCACCTCGCTGCCGAGCGTCGCAGCACTCGAGGCGACGGTCGCGAATCTCGTCGCCGACGCGCAAGCCGGGCTCGTTGTCGCCGAACTCAGCACGCTCCCTATCCCCGACAAGGAACGCTGCCGCGATCGTCTCGCCGCGCACGGCATCGTGCTGCTCGACTGCCCGTTGAGCGGCACGGGCGCGCAGGCCGTGACCGGCGATCTTGCGGTCTACGCCAGCGGCGACGAGGCGGCTTACGCGAAAGCGGCGCCGGTCTTCGCCAAGTTCGCGCGCGTTAGCCACTATCTCGGCGCGTTCGGCAACGGCAGCCGGATGAAGTTCGTCGCCAACCTGCTGGTCGCGGTCCACAACGTCGCCAGCGCCGAGGCGATGGTGCTCGGCATCAAGGCCGGGCTCGATCCCGACATCATCGTCAAGGTGATCGGCTCGGGCGCCGGCGCCTCGCGCGTGTTCGAGCTGCGCGCGCCGCTGATGGCGAAGTCCAGCTACCGCCCGCCGACCATGAAGATCGACGTGTGGCAGAAGGACATGTCGATCATCGGCGATTTCGCCCGCGCGCTCGGCGTCGACACCCCGACCTTCGCCGCGACGGCGCCCGTCTACGACGCGGCCCAGGCCGAAGGGCTGGGCGGCGACGACACCGCCGCCGTGTGCGCGCTGCTGGAGCGGCGCTCGGGCGTGAAGCGCGGTTGAGCCGGTCCGCCGCCGTACGCCTACAAGTCATTGATATAAAATAATCTTTTTCAGGCTCCTCCAAGCGGGCTAATCCGGAAGGATTGTTGCGGCGGACGGCGGCGAGCCCATATCCTTTTTTTGTCACAGGCGCCCGCCCAGCAGAGGTTCCGACGTGCCCAAGAAATCCGTCCATTGCTGCAGCATTTGCGGCGAACCGCCCATCACCTCGCGCATCATCGACGACGGCGCCGTGATCTGGCATTGCCACGATCATCTCGAGGCGCATGAGCGCGAGATCTTCGACGAACTGCTCGATGACGGTTGGGAAGCCCCGCCACCGCGCACGATCCACTGATCCGGATTTCTATTCCGCCGCCGCGCGCGGCCGGTGCAACAGACTCTCGTCCATCTCGATCGCGATGTCGTGCAGCACCGGATCGCCGGCGAGCGCGATCTCGTTCTCGATCAAGGCGCCGCAGCCGGGACAGGAGAACTGGCGGAACTCCGGCTCGGCGTCGATATAGCGGTGCGGGTCGCCCGCGAGCGGCGCCGCGTGCGCGATGGGGCGCAGCTCGAGGATCGCGCGGTCCTTGTAATTGTCGCGCGTCGGGCCGAGATCGGCGTCGCACTTGACGCAAGCATGATGCGGGCCGTCGCTTTCGGAGCGGACGACGAGATTGTCGGTGATGCGGAACACAACCGGCCCGGCGAGGCGAGGGGCGCGCGGCTTGTGCGCGCGCTCGACCCGGCCGCGCCGCACGGACTGGCGCAGCGCCTCGGTCGCGGCGCGGTCGAGGCTTGCCGCGTCTGCGCCGAGGACGACGCCATAGATGTCGCGCGCGGACGCTCGCGTCACCGCGCCGGCCAGCACGTCCTCGAGCACATGCTCGGGATCGCGCTCCATCGGGTCGCCGAAGCCGCCGGCCGCCGTCCACACCACGGCATAGACGTCGGAAGCGTGCTGCTCGAAATTCTCCTGGCGCAACCCCAGCGTCACCACCTCGCCCTTCACTTGCGCGATGTCGTCCACCATGTCGCGGCGCGCCAGATGTTCGAGGATGTCGCTGCCGCGCACGAAGCGGTAGATGTTGGTGGTGCCGGGATAGCCTCCCATCATGCCGGTCGAGGTCGGGATCGCGTTGCCCGACGACAGCGTGTCCTGGACCACGCAATCGGTGTTGTGCGGGATGAAGCAGCTCTCCGCCGACAACCCGCCGCGCCAGCGCCCGGGCCCCCCTGAATCCGGCACTTCCTTGCGGTAAAGGAACAGCAGCGGGAAGCTCTGCTCGGTGTGCTCGATGTTCGGAAGCTTGCAGATGGGCGTGCGCGACTGTCCGCCCGTCGAGATGCCGTCTTGCGTGGAGAAGGCGCCGATCGCGCCGCCGATCGGATCGATCAGCAGATAGCCGTAGCGCTCGCCCCACTGGTCGATGCCGCGGAAAATGGTCGCGGGCCACTGGCTGGTGCCGCCGATGCACATCACGTCCTGGCGCATCGCGGGGTCGGCGTAGATCATCTTGGAGATGACGTTGTAGGCGGGATAGAGCGAGATCTCCATCGCCTGTACCGGCGCGGTCGAGACCGAGGCCGGAAAGCTGGCGCAGTTGAGCGTGCCCGGCGTCGGGTTGAAATCGACGTGCCGCAGCGCGCCGCCGACCGAGAAATACTGGTCCCAGCACAGGAGCTGGTTGATCGCCACCATGACCGAGCCGCGCCAGCCCGAATAAGTGGCGTTCATCGCCCCCTGCTGCGGCGCGGTGCCCTCGTTCTCGAAGGTGAGGCGGTCGCCGTCCTTGCGCAGGGTCAGCGCCACGCGATATGTCCCGCGGTCGCCGGGGCGGCAGCATTCGACATAGGTCCGATCGCGCCACACGCCGTCCGGCAGGCGCTTCAACTTGTCGAGGAACGCGGCCTCGCCGTTCGCGAGGATGCGCTTCATCACGCCCTTCACCACCGCGGCGCCATAGCGGCGGATGAGCTGCGCGATGCGGGTGCGGGCGGCGGCGTTCCCGGCCATCTGGGCGCGGAAGTCGAGCGCCACCAGCTCGGGCTTGCGCGAGGCGCGCAGATAAAGCTCCTCGATGTCGCGGCGGATCTCGCCGTCCTCGATGATCTTCACCGGCGGGATCAGGATGCCCTCGTCGAACGCGCTCTCGGCCGAGGGGCAGAAGCTGCCGGGCGTGATGCCGCCGATGTCGTACTGGTGCAGGCAGTTGGTCACCCAGCAGAACAGCTCGTCCTCGTGGAACACCGGACAGATCAGCATCACGTCCTGCTGATGCGCGGCGCCGACCCAGGGATCGTTGGCGAGGAACATGTCGCCGTCGCGGATGCCGGGATTGTCGCTGCGGTTCTCGAGAATCCACTTCACCTGCGTGTCGGTGACGCCCGACATGTATTGCATGTAGGGCCCGAAATAGACGAACTCGGCGTCCTCGGTGAGGATCGAGGGGTTGAGGTCGAGCGCGTACATCGCCACGGGCGAGCCCGAGATGCGCTGGATGGTGGCGCCGTGCTCCTCGTTCACGTTCCACAGATTGTGGCGGATGACCTCGAACGTGACCGGATCGAAATCGTCGGCCGCGTCGCGATGGAGCTTGAGCTTGGGCGAGATCGTGAGGCGCTTCGGCGGCACGTACGGGTTCTTCACGCCATCGAATGCGACCCCGGTGATGTCGTTGAGCTTGGTCATGGTGGGGTCATCCTAGTGGATGGTTCTGACATTGCGAACCCGCACATTCACCGTCATTGCGAGCGAAGCGAAGCAATCTCTCGGAAGATTGCTTCGTCGGCCTATCGGCCTCCTCGCAATGACGGCGCTGGAAAAAGGCATCCTGCGCCCTTCGACTACGCTTCGCTCCGCTCAGGGTGAGGAACATTATTGATGGCACAAAGAAAAGCGCCTCATCCTGAGCGAAGTCGAAGGGACGCACGGGACGCATTCCAGCCAAACGCGATCGTGCTGCCGTAGAAGACATTGGCCAGTGGCATGTCTCCGCCTAACCCATCCCGATCTCGAAATTCCCGAACGCGTCGACGCGCAGGGTTTGGCCCGGCCGCACCACGACGCTGGTGTCGGGGGTCTCGACGATGCAGGGGCCGGTGACGGCGTTGCCGGGCTCGAGGCGCTGGCCGTCGAAGATCGGCGTCGCTTCGAGGCGCTTCAGCTCCTCCCAATAGACCGGTCGCCGGGGCCGATGCGCTGCCGCGGGAATGATCTCGCTCAGGCGCTCGGATGCTGCGAGCTTGGGGCGCGGCGTCTCGGCGGTGGCGCGCACGCGGTAGGTCACGATCTCGAGCCGCGCGCCGCGGAACGAGGCGCCGCGGCCGTAGAGCTGCTCGTAGCGGCGGTAGAACGCCTCCTTGAGCGGGGCCTCGAAATCGCCCTCGGCGCGGCTCCAGGGCAGCACGATCTCGACCTCGTTGATCTGGCCCTTGTGGCGCATGTCGAGCGCGAATTCGAGACGCTGGCGCGCAGGCGCGATGCCGTCCTTCGCCATCTGCTCGCGCGCTTCCGCGGCGAGCCGTGCCAGGTTGCGGTCGATGCGCGCCGCCTCGAACGGCGACGCCATGATGTCGACCGCCTCGTGGATGTGGAGCACGTCGGCCGAGGCGGCGCCGAAGGCACACCACACGCTCGCGGTTTCGCGTTGCGGGATCACGATCCTTGCGACGCCCAGCTCGCGCGAGAACACGCCGGCATGCACCGGCCCCGCGCCGCCGAACGCGAACAAGGTGAAGTCGCGCGGATCGAAGCCCTTGCCGACCGTCATCTTGCGGATGATGTCGGCCATCTGGAACTCGACGATCTTGGCGATGCCGGCGGCGCATTCCATGACGCCCATGTTGAGCCGCGCCGCCAGCGCGCCGATCGCCGCTTCCGCCTTGGCGCGGTCGAGGCGCATCTGCCCGCCGGCGAAGCCCTCGGCGTCGATGAAGCCCAGCACCAGGTCCGCGTCGGTCACGGTCGGCACGGTGCCGCCGCGGCCATAGCACACCGGACCCGGAGCGGCGCCCGCGCTTTCGGGCCCGACGCGGATGGCGCGGGTGCGCTCGTCGATGCGCACCAAGCTGCCGCCGCCGGCGCCGATCGCCTGGATGTCGACCTTGGGGATGAAATACTCGTACTGGTTCACCGTGCTGGTGAAGGAGAAAGAAGGCTGGCCGTCAAAGATGAGGCCCACGTCGAACGAGGTGCCGCCCATGTCGGTGGTGATGATGTTGCGGTGGCCCATGGCGCGGCCGAGATAGAGCGAGCCGGTGACGCCCGAGACCGGCCCCGAATCGAGCGTCAGCAGCGGCGCCGCCATCGCCCGCTCGACCGAGATGGTGCCGCCGCCGCATTGCGTGATCTGCAGCGGCTGGCGATAGCCCTTCGATGCGAGCTGCCGGCCGAGATTGCCGAGATAGCCCGACGCGATCGGGCCGATATAGGCGTTGAGCGCGGTCGCGGTAGTGCGCTCGTACTCGCCCCATTTCGGCACCAGATCGGCCGAGCAGGTGACGAACATTCCGGGCGCCATCGTCCGCGCCATGTCGCGCACGCGGCGCTCATGCTCGGGATGGAGAAACGACCACAGGAAGCAGATGGCGATCGCCTCGACGCCCTGGGCGATAAGGCGGGCGATCGCCGCCTCGGCCTCTTCCTCGTTGAGGGGCACCACCACTTCGCCGAAGCAATCGACCCGCTCCGATACGCCCGCGACGAGCTGCTTGGGCACGATCGGCTCGGGCTTGCGGCTTTCGGGGAAATGCACGACGAGGCGCACGTCGCGGCCCTGGACGCCGCGCGAGCCGCGCATGATGTGGATGACGTCGTTGTGGCCCTTGGTGGTGATGAGCCCGACCTTGGCGCCGCGCTTCTGGATGATCGCGTTGGTGCCGACCGTGGTGCCGTGCGACAGCAGCGCGATCTCGGGATAGAGCGCGTCGGGCGCCATGCCCATTTTGCGCGAAGCGGCGGCGATGGCGTCGATCATGCCGCGCGCGAAATCGTCGGGCGTCGAGGGCGACTTGGCGGTGGTGACCGCGCCCCCTTCGTCGATCACGACGCAGTCGGTGAAGGTGCCGCCGATATCGACGCCGACGAGATAGGGCATGGCGGCTGGCGCTCAGCGTCCCAGGAATTCGTCGAGCGCGGCGATCTGGTCCTTGCCCAAATGCTCGTAGAGCCGCGCCATGCCGCGATAGATCTCGCGCGCGCCCGGCTCGGCGAGGCCGAGATGGTCGCCGATCTCCTCCATCTCCGCGACCCAGCGATAGGCCTTGCGGTACATGTTGGGGATCTGGCGCTCGAGATAGGCCCACAGAGCCGGCTGGCTCTCGGAGATTTCCTTGCGCACCGCCGGCGCCACGCCGGCCTTCATCGCGCCGAGGATGAGCGCCACGCCCAGCGCCTGCGTCCCCTTGGTGAGCGCGGCATAGGAGCATTTCACCGCCGACGCCGCCCCCACGCCGCCCTCGACCGGGCGGATGTCGAGCCCCAACTCCTTGAGGGGCAGCGCGCGCGCCGCGTCCGCGCCCGAGACATAGATGCGCCCGCCCGCCTTCTCGACCGAGGGCGCCGCGCCGACGATGCCGCCATCGACGAAGGGCGCGCCGGTGGGCGCGATGATCGCCGCCACTTCCTTGGCTCGCGCCGCGCTGATCGCGTTGCATTCGACGAACACCGGCTTCTTCGCGCTGGCCGCGAGATGCGGCGCGAAGCGGCGCGCGAAGGGCACCGCCTCGCCAGGCGGAATGACCGAGAGCAGGAAATCGGCCTCGGCGACGAGCCGCGCGTCGTCATTCAGCGCTTCCATGCCGGCGCTGGCCGCGCGCTTGGCGCTCGCCTCGCTGCGTCCCGCGAGCGAGGTGAGGACGCGCGCGCCGCGCGACACCAGGCGCTGGCCGATGCCGGCACCCATCTCGCCCTGCGCGATCACCACGATGGTCGTCGCCATTCCGGCCTCCCTGTTCTGACCGCCCAAGGTTAGAAAGCGGCGGCAGCTTTGTCAGCCGCGTGTTGCGTCGGGCGCGCCATCGCCTAGAGTAAGGTCCGTCACGGCGAGGAGACGGACATGTGGTCGCTGCGCAGAAAATCGCTCGAGATTCCCACGGCCGCGATGGCGCTGCCCGGACGCGCGGAGAAAATGCCGGTGCCCGACAAGCATTACGTCAACGGCCACACGCTGGTGGCGCCCTATCCGGAGGGGATGGAGGTGGCCTATTTCGGCCTCGGCTGCTTCTGGGGCGCCGAGCGCATATTCTGGAGGCTGCCGGGCGTCTTCACCACCGCGGTCGGCTATGCCGGCGGCCACACGCCCAACCCGACCTACGAGGAAGTGTGCTCGGGCCTCACGGGGCATACCGAGGCCGTGCTCGTCGTCTACGACCCCAAGCGGGTGAGCTATGACGCGCTGCTCAAGGCGTTCTGGGAAAGCCACGACCCAACCCAGGGCATGCGCCAGGGCAACGATACCGGCACGCAATACCGCTCGGCGATCTACTGTACGACGGCGGACCAGCGCAGCCGCGCCGAGGCGTCACGCGAGGCTTACACGAAGGCGCTGGCGAAGGCGGGACACGACGCGATCACGACCGAGATCGCCGACGCGCCGCCGTTCTATTACGCCGAGGATTATCACCAGCAATATCTCGCCAAGAACCCGATGGGCTATTGCGGCCTCGGTGGGACCGGCGTGAGCTGCCCGGGCGCCTAGCGCAGTTCGGCGACGCGGATCTCGACCTGCGCCAGACCGGCGCGGGTGATGCCGAGCTGCGAGGCCGCGGCCGGCGAGAGATCGATGATGCGGCCCTTCTTGTGCGGCCCGCGATCGTTGACGGTGACGACGATCTTGCGGCCGTTGCGTTTGTTCGTCACCTCGAGCTTGGTGCCGAACGGCAGGTTGCGGTGCGCCGCCGTGAAGCGCTCGCGGTCGAGCAGCTCGCCCGACGCCGTGCGATGTCCGACGAACTTGGTCGCGTAGAACGAGGCGATGCCGCTCTCCGACTTGGCGGCGGTCTTCGCCGAGGCTGGCATCGCGATCAGAACGGCAAGCGCGAACAGGTAAGCCAAGCGTCCCATTGCAGGTCCCCCCTCCGCTGGGCGGGATGAGTAAGCCATCATCCCGCCGCAAAGGTAAAGACATTCTTGTGACAAAACCGCCGGCTCGGTCTTTCGGGCGGCATTTGCCGATCTTTTCGGCAAAGCGACGGATAATTGCCTACTTGATGCGCGCGGCCGCTTCCTTCACGAGGCTCAGATCGGCGTACTTCGCGATGTCGAGGCTGGACTTGATGAAGCCCACCTCATGCACCGCATCGACGTTCGATTGCAGCATCGTCAGATTGGGCAGCCCGTTCGGGTCGCGATAGAAGTCGCGCTTGGTGAAGGCCCAGTCGGCGCGTTCCGGCGGCTGCTTCAAAAAGGCCGCGAGGATCGCCACCGCTTCCGTGTGGTTGGCGGGATCGGAATACCAGCGATATGCCCTCACCGTGTCCTCGAGCAGGTCGACCACGGCCGCGCGGTTCTTGTCGAGGAAGGCCTGGCGCATCACCCAGAACGACAACTCGGTGCCGTTCAATGCGTCCTTCAACGTAAACAGCGTGCGCGCGTTTTTCACCAACTCCGGATCGTAGAGGAAAGGCGGTCCCGCGCCGACGAGGTCGGCCTTGTGGTCCATCAGCACCGCGCGCATGTTCGGGAACGGCACCTCGACGTCCGAGTAGTCGTGCTGGAACTCGAGGCCGTGGCGCTTGAAATAGGTGCGCAGCCCGAGCTCGACGCCGGCGCCGATGCCGTTGACGGCGACGATCTTGCCCTTGAGGTCCTCGACCTTCTGGACCGGCGAATCCTTGAGGACGAGGTAATTGAAGGTGACGTAGTCAGCGACGCCGTCCTGGGTCTCGTCGGCGATGATCTTGAGATCGGTGAGGCCGGCATTCTCGACCGCGATCGGGAACGAGGAGAAGTTGATGGTGCCGATCTCGATCTCGCCCGCGGCGAGCGCGGTGATCTCGGTGGGCGATGACGAGAAGAAGATCGGCTCGAAGGTGTAGCTGACGCCCTTGTGCTTGGCGATCCCGTCCTTGGCGAAGAGAATCGGAATGAGCGAGGCCGGGGTCGCAACCCACGGCGCGCGGATCTTCACCGGATCGGCGCCGGCGCCCTGCGCGGCCCCCAAGGCGAGCGCGAGAGCGGCGGCGGTCGTGATCATGCGACGCATCTGTTCTTTCCTCCCTGAAACGGATTGCTAAAGCGGAACGCTGCGCATCGACGGCGACAGATCCTCGAGCACGCGGCCCTTCGTCTCGGCCGCGAAGATGAGCGCGACGAGCCCGCCCGCGAGCGCGAAGCAGGCGAAGACGAGGAACACCGCGCCGAGCCCGAAGTTCGGGATCGCAAAGCCGATGAAATAAGGCCCCACCACCGAGGCGAACCGCACCCACGCATTGCCGATGCCGGTCCCTAGCGCGCGCAGCTCGGTCGGATAGAGCTCGGCCGTATAGGTGCTGAGGCCCAATGCGAGGATGCTGTTGAAGGACGAGGCCAGCATGGCCAGCGCCATCACCGGGATGGTCGTGAAGCCCGGGTTGAAGAACAGGATGAGGAGCGGGATCGAGCTGCACAGCAGCCCGCCGGTGAAGAGCGGCTTCCGCCCGACGATGTCGATGAGGAAGATTCCCGTGGTGGTGAAGGTAAGGCCCAGGGCGCTGCCGATGAAGCCGTAGGCGATCGATTGCGACAGCGACGCGTGATAGACGGTGCGCAGGATCGACGGCATCCAGGTGTTGAGCCCGTAGACGATGATGTAGGTGCAGAACCACATCGCCCACACCGCCAAGGTCCGCCGCCGGTAGAGTCCGCGCAGGAGATCGCTGACATGCCCGGTCGCCTTCGCGATCAGCGCCACGTTGCCGGGAATGGGCGGCAGCGGCCTTGCGCCCCCGGCGGAGATGGTGTGCTCGATGCGCGAGAGGATGCGGTTCGCGTCCTCGAACCGGCCGCGGGTCGCGAGCCAGCGCGGCGATTCCGGCAGGAACGCGCGCATCGGGATCACCAGCAGCGCCGGCGCCCCGCCGATCACGAACAGCCACTGCCAGCCGAAGCTCGGCACGATCCACAGCGCGGTCGCGGCGCACACGAAGAAGCCGATCGAGAACCATAATTGGTAGCCCAAGCCATAGCGGCCGCGATGCGTCGACTTGGCGAACTCGCCGATATAGCTCGCGAGGATCGGGATCTCGCCGCCGAGGCCCAGGCCCTGGATCGTCCGCATCCACATCATCGACTGGAAATCCCAGGCGAAGGCGCAGACGAGGCTCATCACCGAATAGATGATCAGCGTGTAAACCGCGCATGGCACGCGGCCCCAGCGCTCGGCGAGCCAGCCGAAGAAAATGGAGCCGATAAGCTGTCCGACATAGCCCATGGCGATGAGCGTGCCGATCTGCTGCGGAGCGAGATGCCAGATCGGGATAAGCGCCGGCAGCGCATAGGCGATCGCGAGCGCATCGAACCCGTCGAAGAACCAGCCGGTGCCGACGATCGCGCCGACGCGCAGGTGCCAGGCCGAGAACGGCAGCCGCTCGATGCGGGCGGCGATCTCGAAACTGTCGGTTGCCGTTTGCGGCATGAATTGGTCTCCCCCCTGACGGCGCGATTGAACCGCAGCACGCGCGCGCGCTCAAGCCCGAAAGCGCCGCCTGTTGCGTCGCGGCGGGCCTTGGTAGAGTGCGGCGTCCGAATGGGACGCCCGGGGGTTCCGCATGCGCGCCGTGGTCTCGCTCTTCGCCTTGCTGGTCAATCTCGCGATCTTCGCCCTTGCGCCGGCGGCGGCCGAGCCGCTCCACATCCGCATCTCGTGGGTGGCGATCGTGTCGAACCTGCCGTCGATTCTGTTCATCAAGCCCGGCATCGCCCAGCACGACGGCAAGAGCTACGTGTTCGAACCGACCCATTACGCCAGCACGCCCTTGATGATTCCGGCGCTCGCGACCAACGATCTCGACATCGCGACCTTGGCCTATTCCTCGCTCGGCGCGGCCATCAACAAGGCCGGGCTCACCGACATCCGCGTCATCGCCGACGAGTTGCAGGACGGCGTCGGCAGCTATTACTCGGACGAGTTCATGGTGCGGAAGGACACGCCCTACCGCACTATCGCCGACATGAAGGGCAAGATCCTTGCCTCGAGCGGCATCGGCGGGGCGATGGACATGGCGCTGCGCGTGATGCTGAAGAAGATGGGTCTCGACGCCAAGGACTTCACCATCGTCGAGGTGACGATGCCCAACCACCGCGCCGCGCTGGCCGACGGCAAGGTCGATCTTATCTCGAGCCCGCTGCCCTTCTCGCAGGATGCGGAGCTGCGCAAGATCGCGCGGCCGCTGTTCACGCAGCACGACGCCATCGGCACGACGCAGATGATCATCTGGGCCGCGCGCGCCGGATTCCTCGCCAAGAACCGCGCGGCGATCGTCGATTTCCTCGAGGATTCGATCCGCGCGCGGCGCTATTTCGCCGACCCGGCCAACCACGAGGAGGTGGTGAGGCTGGTATCGGCGATGACCAAGCAGCCGCCGTCGCAATACGATGCCTGGCTCTTCACCAAGAACGACTATTACCGCGACCCCAACGGCGTCCCGGACCTGGATGCGCTGCAGCGGAACATCGACGTGCAGCGCGATCTGGGCTTCCTCGAGGGCAAGATCGACGTTGCCGAATACGCCGACCTCGGCCTCATCAAGGAAGCGGCATCCCGTGTCGCCGCCGCGAAGTAGCGCTGCTCAAGCCTGCGGCGCGTAACGCGACAGGCTGGTTTCCTGCCGCGTGATGAACTCGAGGAGCGCGGGGGTGCCGTTGCGCGTCTGCTCGATGCCGCGCTTGATGGCAGGGACGATGTCCTGGGGCTCGATCACGCGCTCGCCATATCCCCCCATGGCGCGCGCGAAGGCGGCATAGTCGCCCGAGATGTCGGTGGCGCGGTATTTCTCGGTCGAGGTCTGCATGATGTGCAGCTCGCACGCCATCGACGAGTTGTTGAACAGCACCGACAGGATCGGGATGCGGTTCCTGACCGCGGTCTCGAAATCCATGCCGGTGAAGCCGATGGCGGCGTCGCCCCAGACGTTGATGCAGAGCTTGTCCGGCGCCACCAGCTTCGCTCCCATGGCGAGGCCGAGCCCGTATCCCAACTGCGTCGTCTTGCCCCATCCGATATAGGAATGCGGCGTGCGCGACACCCAGAACGGCGAGAGCTGGTCGCGCGGGCTGCCGGCGTCGTGGGTGATGATGGTGTTATCGACATCGACCGTGCGCATCAGGTCGTTGATCACGCGATAGGGCGTCAGCGGCTTGCCCGCATCGGTCAGCTTCGCCTGCCACTCGGCGACCCATCCCGCGCGCATCTCGGCGATCTCGCGCGCGGTGGCGCTGCTGTCGCGCGGCGCCGGCACGAAGGCCGCGAGCTCGGCCAGGATCATGTCGAGCGTGACGCCCGCGTCGCCGACCAGGCCGATGGCGCAGGCGAGGTCCTTGTTGAGGTGATCGGGGTCGAGCGTCGAGTGGATGATGGTCTTGCCCTTGGGCATGGCGACGCCGAAATTGGTCTCGGTGAAGCTGCAGCCGATGCCGAAGATCACGTCGGCGCGGTCGAGGAAATGCCGCACCGTCTTGGGCACCGCGACGCCGCCCGAGCCGAGCGCGAGCTTGTGGTCCTCGGGGAAGGCGCTCTTGCCTTCGAGGCTGGTCACCACCGGCGCCCCCAGATGCTCGGCGAGCTGGCGAAGCTGCTTCCAGGCGCGCGCCCAATGGACGCCCTGGCCGGCATAGATCACCGGCCGTTCCGCCTTGGCGAGAACGCGCGCCGCCTCGCGCGCGGCGGCCGCCTCGGGTCCATAGCGCGTTGCCGTCACCGGCGTGTAGTCGAGCGGCCCCGGCAATTCCTCGTTCCACAAATCGCCCGGCACCTCGACGATCGCCGGGCCGCCGCGGCCGTTCCTCAAGCGCGAGAAGGCGCGGCGCATCACGTTCGAGACCTCCGCGGGCGAGATCAGCCATTCGGCCGACTTGGCGACGCTGCTCATCTGCGTCGTTGCGTGGTAGTTCGCCGGGATCTGCGCGATGCGGCGCTGATAGCCGCCGGGGATCACCAGGATCGGGATCGATTCGCTGAACGCCTGGGCGATGCCGCCATAGGCGTTCTCGGTGCCGGGGCCGCTCTGCATGCAGAAGGCGCCGATCTTGCGCCCCTGCGTCATGCGCGAGATGGCGTCGGCCATGTGCAGGCCGATGCGCTCCTGGCGCACGATGATGGGCCGGATGTCGGCGGCGGCGGCGTACTCGATGAGATGATTGACGGGATAGGCCGTCATGATCTCCACGCCCTCGCGCTTCATGATCTCCGCGATCGCCGCTCCGACTTTCATCGCTCGTCTCCTGCTCTCTTGGGGCCTCGCGTCAGTTCGCCGGCCCGCGTTCCATCGAATAAGGCTGCCAGCGCTTCAACTCGGAGCGCTCGAGCACGGTGGGATTGACGCAGCTCCTGGGCCACATGCCCTTCAACGCGAGCGCGATCTCGTGGCCGACGCGGCGCCGCCGCACCGGGTCGAACCTTCCCGACGCCGAGGCGACATGCGGCGTGAGCGTCACGTTCTCCATCTTCAGGAGCGGATTGTCCGGCTTGGGCGGCTCGGTCTCGAGCACGTCGAGCCCGGCGCCGGCGATCCAGCCCTCGGCGAGCGCCTTGATCAGCGCCGGCTCGTCCACCGTCGGCCCGCGGCCGGTGTTGAGGAAGATGGCGCTCTTCTTCATCAGGCGGAAATGGCGCTCGGTCAGCATGCGGTTTGCGTCCGCGGTCGAGGGCGCGTGCATCGACACGAAATCCGACATGGCCAGCAGCTCGTCGAGCGTCACCGGCTCGACGCCATAGGAGCTCAGCACCAGCTCCTCGACGTAAGGGTCGTAGGCCACGAGCCGCAAGCCGAACGGCTTGGCGCGGAGCGCCACCTGGCGCGCGACATGGCCGAAGGCGATGAAGCCCAGGGTCTGGCCCATGAGGCGCGGCTGCGCCAGCGCGGGCCGGCCCTCGCGCCAGCGCCCCTCGCGCACCATGCGGTCCTGCACGATGAGGCGGCGGAAGCTCGCCAGCAGCAGCATCATGGCATGGTCGGCGACCTCCTCGATGAAGGTGTCGGGGACGTTGGTGACCGGGATGCCGCGCGCCGTCGCCGCCGTCACGTCCACCGAATCCACGCCCACCGAGCCCAGCGCGATGATGCGGCAGCGCTCGAGCCCGTCGATCATGCGCTTGGTGAAGGGGCGGCCCTTGGCATAGACCGCGTCGGCGTCGTGCGCCGCGGCGATGAAGGAATTCTCCGACGAGGCGTCGATCTCGACGATCTCGGCGTCGAGCGGCGCCAGGGCCTCGTTCTCGTAGTCGTAGCTGTTGGCCGCGCCGACCGCGTAGCTGGTGCCCTTGGGTGTTACGACCTTGAACCGTGCCATGATCCCCTCCCGCGGCGAGTGTGGTGCCAACCAAGCGCCGAGGCAAGGGAGGGGAGGACAAGGCGGCGTCGTCCGCCGGTGGAACGCTCAGATGGGCATGCGATAGCCGTAGAATTCGTGATCCTCGTTATATCCGCCCTGACCGGCGCCGAGGTCCGCAAAGTCGTGAACGAACTCGATCGCTGCGATCCATTTCACCATCTTGAACCCGAGCTCGTTCTCGCAGCGCAGCCGCAGCGGTGCGCCGTGCAGCACGCTGATGGGGGCTCCGTTCATTTCATAAGCGAGGATGGTCAGCTCGTGGCGCATGTTGGATATTTTATGCACGTCATAGTAACGCCCGGCGTCGCTGCCATCGGCCAGCGAATAGAAAACGACATAGCGGGCCTCGGGCGTTGGGCGTACCAGTTCGAGGACGTGACGCATCGGCACGCCGCCCCATTTCGCGACGCCGGACCATCCCTGAATGCAGAAATGGGTGGTGATCTGCTCCTGCTTCGGCATGGCCTTCAGCTCGGCGTAGGAGAACACAAGCGGCGCCTCGACCAAGCCGCCGACCCGCAGCGCGAACCCGGCAAAGCCTCCGGCGACCAGCGCGTCGAATTCGGCCGAATTCGGCATCGTGCCGTTGGGCCAGAAATACGGCGAGATGTCCGCCTCGGCCAATTGGCTGGTCGGGTCCCACCACTCGGTGAGCGTGTTGAACGGCCACATCATGACCTTGCCGACCTTCTGAACGAGGCGCGCATGACGGATGGTGAATGGCGAGGCCAGCCACCATGGCACGACCAGCAGCGCCATCGCCGGAACGAAAATCGCCAGTCCGCTCCACGAGCCGTCATGCACCCCGGCGAACATCATGTTCAGGTTGACCCGCGCTCCGGTGATGAACACCAAGGTGACGTGGACCAGGATGAAAAGTAGGAACCACCACATCGCGATGAAGTGGAGCGATCGCGCCATTTGACGGTTCAATATCCTGCCGAACCGGCCCAGCCGATTCGAGATCGCGGGTCCCTGCATGAAACCCGTGACGATGGACAGGGGCGCGGCAATGAAAATGGTGATGAAATACGCGAGTTGCTGGAGGCTGTTGTAGCGGGTCCAGCTTTCGTCGGCGGGGAAGGCGAGCGACAGGTATTGCAGCGCGGTCGAGGCCGCGTTGGGGAACACTTCCCACGTGGTCGGCACCAGCCTCACCCACTGCCCGGTCGAGAACAGCAGCGCGTAGACCACGATGCCGTTGATGATCCACAGCAGGCCGAACGAGAAATGCCACCAGCGGGCGAGCCCGATGGAATGGCGAATGCCGGGGATGCCGAGCCACCCGGGCACGGTCACCGCATCGTCCTTCGCGGTCCATATCCGCCCTGTCGGCACGTCCGTCTGAAAGCGGAACCATTCGGTGCCGGGCGTGCAGTCGCGCTTCCAGTACAATCGCGGATGGTCGGCGAGAATCTGGATTCCGGCGCGGATGATGAACGCCATGAAGAAGAAATTCAGGAAGTGCTGCACCCGCAGCCACGCCGGAAACCCGGCGGTGACGGAAGGCGCGGATGGCGGGACGCCCGGGTAGCGCACGAGGAACGCCTGCACCGTCGGCAGCTCCCGCAAGGCCTGAGCCACGGCCACGGCGATGACGGCGAGCACGAACCCGATCGGCAACACCCACAGCACGTTAACCCAGCGCCGGCCGATTCTGATCTTGGGCACCACGCCCGCCCGGGGCGGCAACCAGGCGTTCAGAAGAACGCGGTCGTCCGCCGGGCTGAGCTTCGCCTCGATGGGATCATGCGCGGACGGAGCGGAAGGCGTGGGCATCGGGCGGTCTGCGTCTCCGTATCCAAGTTGGAATTTGGTCGCACCTGGCGTTAGCCATGCGGCGTGTCGCTCCTGAGTGTATGCGCTACGGCACCGGCTTCCAGCCGCTTGCGTCGAGCGCGGCGGTCACTTGGCGCAAGGGCGCGTAATCGTAGACCTGGTCCGGCGGCGGCACCTTGTCCGGCGGCAGTTCGAGGAGTTGCGCGCGCACCGCCAAATCCTTGGCGATGAGCGCGTCGGGCGCGGTCCCGTCCTCGGTCGCGGTCGAGATCGTGTCGTCGTAATCGGCCACGAGCTGGATTCGGTCGATGTCCGGCCGCCGCTTGAGGAGCAGCGCGATCGTCGCCTCTTCATAGTCCCGCATGTAGCGCATGCCCTTCACCACCCCGCGCAGGAAGCCCGCGACCAGCTCCGGCTTCGTTCGCATCAGCGCCGCCGAGGTGGCGACGCCGGTGTAGGGCATGCGGATCGTGTCGTACATGTTGACGATGCGATGCCCGCGCCGCACCGCCGGGTTGTCGCGCAAGGGCGCCAGCTCCGCCGTCGGAATGATGAGCGCGGGGAGCGCGCCCGAGATCAGCGCCGCGTCGCGCGCGCTGCCGACGCCGAGCGGCGTGTAGCCGACCCAGTCCTGCGGCAGGTTCGACGCGAGCAAGGTCAAGCGCATCGCGACTTCGTAGGTGTCGCCGCGGCTCGAGATGCCGACCTGCTTGCCCTTCAGATCGGCGAGCGTCTTGAGCGCGGGATCGGTCGAGCGCAATTCATAGGCCGGCCGGTCGGCCATCGTATAGATGACGCGCAAGCTGGCGCCGCGCAGGATCGCGTTGACGGTCGAGGCGGCCGAGGCGGTGAAGTCGATCTTGCCCGACATCAGCGCCGCCGTGGCCGAGCCGCCGCTCGCCGTGACGAACGCCATCTCGATGCCCTCGGCCAAGAAATAGCCCTTGTCGGCGGCGATGAAGTAGGGCGCGTAATGCGCGGTGATCTGCGTCACCGTCATGGTGAGCTTCGCCGGCTCGGCCGCGTGCGCGCTTGCGCCGAGAAGCGCGAGCAGCAGCAGGGACCACGGCGTTTTCCGCATCGGAAGATGAGCCTCGAATCCGGGCCTGAGTTCGGCGACAATGGCGCGGCGTGCCGATGATAGGCCCAATGATAAAGAAACGGATCGGGTGGCGGAAGCATGACGCGGTTCGGCATCATCCTGTTCGGGCTGACGCAGCTCTTGCGGCTGGCGGCGCTGCGCGAGCCCGCGTTCCGCCGCCGTCTCGCCGAGCATCGACTGGTCGCGCAAATCCGCACCCGCGACGGCAAGGTCGGGCGCCATTTCATTTTCGCCAACGGGCGCGTGCGCTCGCGCGCCGGGCTTCATTGGCGGCCCGACGTCACCTTGTGCTTCGACACCGCCGCGCTCGGCGCGCGGCTGATGACGCCGCCGATCGACTGGTACGAGCAGATCGCGGCGCAGAAGAATTTCAACCTGACGCTCGACGGGCCGGACGAGCTGGCCTGCTGGTTCGTGCAGACCATCATGGCGGCGATGCGCATGGGCTGGGCCGCCGGCACCAAGCAAGGCGACGGCACCACGCGCTTTACCAGCATGACCAATGGCGGCCCTGTCTTCGTCGCGGTGAAGGACGGGCGCATCGTCCGCATCACGCCCATCGACTTCACGGAAGAAGACGGCGCCTCCTGGACCATCGCGGCGCGGGGCCAGCGCTTCACGCCGCCGCGCAAGGCGACCGTGGCGCCGCACGCGCTCGCGTGGAAATCGCTGGTCTATTCGCCCGACCGGCTGCTCCATCCGATGAAGCGCGTCGATTTCGCTCCCAAGGGCGAGCGCAACCCGCAGAATCGCGGCGTCTCCGGCTATGAGCGCATCTCATGGGACGAGGCGCTCGACATCGTCGCCTCCGAGATCACGCGCCAGAAGCAGGCGCACGGGCCGAGCGCCATCGCCTTCCAGAGCCAGTCGCACCACACCTGGGGCAATATCGGCTACTATTTCAGCGCGCTGCAGCGCTTCGCCAACCTCGTCGGCCACACCGCCATCGCCAGCAACCCCGACAGCTGGGAAGGCTGGTACTGGGGCGCCAGCCACCATTGGGGCTATACCATGCGCATGGGCCTCGGCGAGGGCTACGGCACCGTCGAGGACCTTCTGGTCCATGCCGAAATGGTGGTGTTCTGGTCGAGCGACCCGGAATCGACGAGCGGCGTCTATGCCGGCCAGGACGGCACGGTGCGCCGCCAATGGCTGAAGCAGCTCGGCATCCCCGTCGTCCACATCGACCCCTACTTCAACCAGAGCGCGGCCTATGTCGGCGGCACCTGGATCGCGCCCCGGCCCGGCAGCGACGCGGCCATGGCGCTGGCGATCGCGCAGGTGTGGATCGCGGAGGGACTCTACGACCGCGACTTCGTCGCTTCGCGCACGCACGGGTTCGACACCTGGAAGCGTTACATCACAGGCGGCGACGACGGCGTGGCAAAGACGCCGGAATGGCAGGAGGAAGAGACCGGCGTTCCGGCGCGCACCGTGCGCGCGCTCGCGCGGGCCTGGGGCAAGAAGCGCACCTATCTCGGCGCCGGCGGCCTCGGCAACGGCTTCGGCGGCGCCTGCCGCGGTCCCACCGGCATCGAGTGGGCGCGCGCCATGGTGTGCCTCGCGGCGATGCAGGGGCTCGGGCGGCCGGGCGTCAATTTCGGCAATCTGCAATGGGGCGCGCCGGTCGATCTCGCCTTCTGGTTCCCGGGCTATGCCGAGGGCGGCATCTCCGGCGACGTGGTCGGCACCGCGGCCGCGGTCGGGCTCTATCAGCGCATGCCGCATTTGATGACCATGAACACGGTGACCCAGGCGATCCCGCGCCTCCACATGCCCGAGGCCATCATCGAGGGCCGCGCCGAAAGCTGGGTGCGCGACGGCCGCTCGCCGGCGCGCCAGTTCGCGCGCGTGATGTACCCGGCGCCGGGTGCCGCGCGCGTGCGCATGCTCTATCGCTATGGCGGCACCAATTTCGGAACGCTCCCGGACGCCAGCCGCTTCGTGCGCATGTACCAGTCCCCGAATCTCGAGTTCGTGGTCAACCAGTCGATCTGGATGGAAGGCGAGGCGAAATTCGCCGACGTGATCCTGCCCGCCTGCACCAGCTTCGAGCGCTGGGACATCTCCGAATGGATCGGCGTCAGCGGCTATGCCCATCATTCGCAGATGCAAGCGAACCACCGCATCGTCACGATGCAGCACAAATGCATCGAGCCCCTGGGCGAATCCAAATCCGATTACGAGATTTTCTTCGCGCTGTCGAAGCGCCTCGGCCTCGGCGCCTATTATTCCGAGGGCATGAGCGAGCTCGACTGGGTGAAACGCATGTTTGACGCGTCCGACCTGGCGGACCGCGTGTCGTGGCGCGACTTCCTCAAGAAAGGCTATTACGTGGTGCCGGCGCCCGAGCCGGCGCGCCGCGCGCCGGTCGCGTTCCGTTGGTTCTATGACGGGCGCAAGAAGGACGTGCCCGAGCCGCTGCCGATCGCCGCCGAATATCGCGGCGCCTTCGGGTCGGGGCTCGGCACCCCCACCGGCAAGTTCGAGTTCGAATGCGAGACCTTGAAGGCGTTCGACGCCGCCGACGAGGAACGCCCGCCGATTCTCAAATACCGGGCGTCCTCCGAAGGCGCGCACGCGGATGCCGCGTCGCGCTTTCCCGTGCAGCTCCTCACGCCCCACCCGCGCTACTCGTTCCATTCGCAGGGCGACGGCAAGGACGGGTTCGCCAACGACATCGCCGATCACCGCGTCGCGATCGGCGGCCGTTTCTATCTGGTGCTGCGCATGAGCGAGGAAGACGCCGCCGCGCGCGGCATCAGGCGCCACGACCTGGTCCGCGTCCATAACGAGCGCGGCAGCGTCATCTGCGCCGCGCTGCCGACACGCCGCCTGCGCGCCGGCGTCGCGCACGGCTATGAATCGTCCGCCGTGTTCGATCCGGCCGGGCGGCCGGGCGAGAGCGCCGACCGCGGCGGCTCGCTCAACCAGCTCTCGCCGGGCCGCATGCAGATCAAGCGCGCCCACGCCATGGGGACGAGCAATTGCCTCGTCGAGATCGAGAAGTGGCGGCCGGAGCGCGCCGGCGCCGAAGCGGCCGAAGCGAAACGCCCGCTCGCCGTGAAATAGCGTCGGGCGCGGGGAGGGGACAAGGTCCATGCGGTACATCGATGCGGTCACGCATTTCTTTCCACAGCGCTTCTTCGAGAAGATGCTGGCTTCGCCTGGCTTCTCGGGCGATGTCGGCAAGCGCATGCGCCACGTGCGCTCGGTATGGGACATCGACGTGCGCATGAAGGTGGTCGAGCGCTTCGCCGACTACCGGCAAATCCTGTCTCTCGGATTGCCCGGCCTCGACATGTTGGCGGGGCCCGCCGAATCGCCCGAATTCGCGCGCATCGCGAACGACGGCCTGGCCGAGCTGACGGCGCGCCACAAGGACCGCTTCGCCGGCTGGCTCGCGGCGCTGCCGATCAACGCGCCCGATGCAGCCGCGCGCGAAGCGGAGCGCGCGGTGCGCGCCGGCGCCTGCGGCTTGCAGCTCCACACCAACGTCAATGGCGTCTCGATCGCCGACCCGCGCTTCATGCAAGTCTTCGAGGTCGCGCGCCAGCTCGACAAGCCGATCCTGCTCCATCCCGCGCGCCGCCCCGACATGCCGGACATGCCGGGCGAGACCATGTCGCGCTATGAAATTTGGGCCATCTTCGGCTGGCCTTACGAGACCACGGTGGTGATGACCCACATGGTGTTCTCGGGATTCCTCGACAAGCTGCCGGGGATCAAGCTCCTGGTGCATCACATGGGCGCGATGGTGCCGTTCTTCGAAAGCCGCATCCGCCACGGCTGGGCCGAGCTCGGCACCCGCACCACGAGCGGCGATCCCAACGTGGTGCCGGTCAAGCTGACGCGTCCGGTGCTGGATTATTTCCGCCTGTTCTACGGCGATACCGCATTGGCCGGGTCGCGCGCCGGCATCGCCTGCGGGCTCGAGTTCTTCGGCGCCGACAAGGTGCTGTTCGCGTCCGACTGCCCGTTCGACGCCGAGGGCGGCGCCCTCTATATCGCCGAGACCATCGAGGCGATCCGATCGCTCGATCTCGCGCCCGCCGTGAGCGACAAGATCTGCTTCGGCAATGCCGAGCGCCTGTTTCGACTCACCTGAAGGGAGACACCATGGAACCGTTGCCGAAAGGCGCCAATTTCGTCCGCGCCAAGACGCTGTGGGAAATCGGCCTGCACATCGCCGGCAATCCGCTGACGCCCTATGGCGGCAATCGCGACATGTGCATCACTGTCGGCAGCGGCGGCGCCGATCATTTCACGCCGTGGCTCCGGATGGCGACCGGTTCGGCCATCATCGCCGAGAGCGTGGCCAAGCGCGAGATCGAGCTGGCCTTCGTCAATCCATCGGCGCTCCTGACCCAGGCCTATCGCGGCGTCGGCATCTTCAAGGAGAAGCTGCCGGTGCGCGTCGTCGCCAGCTATGCGAGCTGGGACCGCTTCGTCATGATGGTCGATCCCAAGACCGGCATTCGCTCGATCAAGGACCTCAAGGACAAGCGCTACCCGCTGAAAGTGTCGGTGCGCGAGGATCCGACGCACTCGACCATCGTCCTCATCGACCAGATCTTCGCGCTGCACGGCTTCAGCCTGAAGGAGTTTCAGGCTTGGGGCGGGAAGCTCGTGGTGTGCGGCTCGCCGATGGACGACAAGCGCCGCCTGGAGCCGCTGAAGGCGCAGAACGGCACGCTCGAGGCCGTGTTCGACGAGGGCATCCGCACCTGGCTGCCGGTGGCCTTCGATGTCGGCTTCGTGCCGATCACGCCCACCGATTCCGAGTTCGACGCGCTCGGCAAGCTCGGCTGGCGCAAGGTGGTGCTGCCCAAGGCGCGCTATCCCAAGCTCCCCGGCGACAGCCACGCGATCGATTTCAGCGGCTGGCCCATGTACACCTACGCGTCGCTGCCGGACCAGACCGCCTACGACATCTGCGGCGCGATCGCGGCGCGCGACGCCGAGATGCCGTGGGAGCAAGGCGCATATCACGGCATCGCGCAGATCGGCCGTGACACCGACGAGACGCCGATCGACGTGCCGCTCCATCCCGGCGCCGAACGCTGGTATCGCGAGCACGTGTGGAAATGAGCGCCGCACCCGGCACCCGCCTCGCCGGCAAGATTGCGATCGTCGTCGGCGCGGGGCAAGGGCCGGGCGAGGGGCTGGGCAATGGCCGCGCCACGGCGCTGCGCTTCGCCCAGGAAGGCGCGCGCGTGCTGGCGGTCGATTGCAACCTCGACTCCGCCGCGGAAACCGCGGCGATGGCGGCGAAGGAGGGCGGGGAATGCGTCCCCTTCGCCGCCGACGTCACGGTCGAGGCGACCTTGGTCGCGATGATCGAGGAGGCGGTGCGGCGCTGGGGCCGGATCGACGTGCTGCACAACAACGTGGGCGTCGGCATCGCCGGCGGCGATACCTCGCCGCTCGACATCACCGAAGCCGCGTTCGACCGCATCGTCGCGATCAATCTGCGCGGCACGGTGATGGCGTGCAAGCACGCGCTGCCGGCGATGCGCCGCCAGCGCGCCGGGTCGATCATCAACATCTCGTCGGTGGCGGCCTGGGAGAACTATCCCAACGTCGTCTACAAGGCGACCAAGGCGGCGATGATCGCCTTCACCCAGCAAGTGGCGATCCAGAACGCGTCCTACGGCGTGCGCGCCAACGCCATCCTACCCGGCCTCATGGACACGCCGATGGCGGTCGACACCCGCGCCCGCGTCACCGGCAAGAGCCGCGCCGAGATCGCCGCCATGCGCGACGCCCGCGTACCCTTGCGCCAGCGCATGGGGACGGCGTGGGACGTGGCCAACGCCGCGCTCTTCCTCGCCTCCGACGAAGCCGACTTCATCACCGGCGTGGCGCTGCCGGTCGATGGCGGCGCGCTCGTCAATATCGGGCACGGGTGATCGGCGATGCGCGCCGTGTGGTACGACCGCCAAGGCCCGTCGCGCGAGGTGCTGCAGCTGGGCGAGCTGCCCGATCCCGCGCCCGCGCGCGGCGAAGTGCTGGTCAAGCTCCACGCCTCGGGCGTCAACGCGTCCGATTGGCGGATGCGCGCTGGCGGCATGGGGCCGATGGAGTATCCGCGCGTCGTTCCCAACAGCGACGGCGCGGGCGTGGTCGAGGCGGCGGGCGCGGACGTCGCGCGCGACTGGGTCGGGCGGCGCGTGTGGCTTTATAACGGCCAGCGCAACGGCCGCGCCTTCGGCACCGCGGCGGAATTGATCGCGCTCGACGTCGATCTCGTGACGCGGCTCCCTGACCGCGTGTCGTTCGCGGAAGGCGCGACGCTCGGGATTCCCTGCATGACCGCGCATCGCTGCGTCTTCGTCGCGGGGCCGGTCCAGGGACGCGCCGTGCTGGTGACCGGCGGCGCGGGCGCGGTCGGCCATTATGCGGTGCAGCTCGCGTCGTGGGCCGGCGCCACGGTCATCGCCACGGTCAGCTCCGAGGACAAAGCCGCGCGCGCCCGCGCCGGCGGCGCCCATCACGTCATCGACTATCGCCGCCAGGACGTGGCCTCCGAGGTCGCGCGCCTCACCGGCGGCGCCGGCGTCGATCACGTGGTCGAGGTCGAGTTCGGCGGCAATCTCGCAACCACCCTCAAATGCGTACGCGTCAACGGCTCGATCGCGGTCTATGCCTCCAATGCCGAGCGCCTGCCCAAGCTGCCGGTCCACGATCTGATGCGGCGCAATCTCGCGCTCCACGCCATGTATCTGCCGGCCTGTCCGCTCGAGGCGCGCCATCGCGCCCAGTCCGACATCACCGCCTGGCTCGATTCGGGCGAGCGCATCCACGCCGTCGCCGACCGCTATCCCTTGGCCGAGACATGGGCGGCGCACGACGCGGTCGAGCGCGGCGGCAAGAACGGCACAATCATCGTCGAGCCGGCTCGATAAGGCAGGGGAGGGAGCATCATGGGCAAGGGCCATCGGGACAAGGTCGCCGTGATCACCGGGGCGGCGATCGGCATCGGGCGCGCCTATGCCCAACGCCTCGCCGAGGACGGCGCCCATATCGTCATCGCCGATGTGCAGCCGGGCGGCGAGACCGCCGCGCTGGTGAAACAGGCCGGGCGCGAGGCGCTCGAGGTGCGCTGCGACGTGTCGTCGCCCGAGGATTGGGCGCGGCTCGCCGCGGAGGTCGAGCACCGCTTCGGCGGCTGCGACATCCTGGTCAACAATGCCGGGATCTATCCGCACCAGGCGTTCGACGACATCAGCTACGCCGAATGGCGGCGCGTGTTCGGCGTCAATGTCGACGCCATGTTCCTCGGCGCCAAGGCGTTCGTTCCGGGCATGAAGCGGCGCGGCTGGGGCCGCATCGTCAACATCGCCTCGAACACGTTCGGCACCCCCGTCACCGGCGTCGTCCATTATGTCGCGAGCAAGGGCGGCGTCATCGGCTTCACCCGCGCGCTCGCGAGCGAGCTGGGGCCCTTCGGGATCACCGTCAACGCCATCGCGCCGGGCCTGACGCGCACGCCCGGCACCACCGTGACCACGCCACGCTCGGCCGAGCGCTTCGCCCTCGTCGCCAATGCGCAGGCGATCAAGCGGACACAGATGCCGGAGGACCTGGTGGGCACGCTGTCGTTCCTGACGAGCGACGACGCTGCCTTCCTCACCGGGCAGACGATCTATGTCGATGGCGGCTGGGTGCGGAGCTGAAAGGGAGCGGGCGATGACCGAGGGACAGGCGCTGGTGGAGAAGGCGCGCGCGCTGGCGCCGCTTCTGTCGCGCCAGGCCGCCGCCAACGAGAAGGCCGGACGGCTCAGCGAGGAGACGGTCGCGGCGCTGCGCGAGGCCGGGTTCTTCGGCCTCCTGGTGCCGAAATGCTTCGGCGGCTACGAGGCCATGCCCGACGTGGCGCTCGCGGTGATCGAGGCGATCAGCGAGGCCGACGGCTCGTCGGGCTGGGTGCTGATGGCGTGCAATGTCGGCACCGGTTCGGCGGCGGGCTATCTGCCGAAGGCCGGCGCAGAAGCCGTGTTCGGCAAGCACATCCCCATCATCGCGGGCGAGGGCGCGCCCAAGGGCCGCGCCGAAATCGAGGGCAAGGGCTTCCGCCTCTCGGGACGGTGGAGCTATGGCAGCGGCGTGCTGCACACCGAATATCTCCACACCGGCGGGACGGTGTACGAGAACGGCGCGCCGCGCCTTTTGCCCGGAACGCGCGTGCCGGAGACGCGCACCTTCATCGTGCCGACCAAGGAATGCAAATTCCTCGGCAACTGGGACGTGATGGGATTGAACGGCACCGGCAGCATCGATTACGGGCTCGAGGACGTCTACGTGCCCGCGGAGTTCACCCATTCGCCCAACGCCCTCGTCGCGGTGCAGGGCGGTGCGCTCTATCGCATCGGCATCGTCGGCATGTCGCCCTTGGGCCATACCGGATTCACGTTGGGCCTCGGGCGCCGCATCCTCGACGAGGTCTACACGCTGGTCCATGCGCCGTCGGGGCGGCCGAGCCCCTTGGGCGAGGTCGGCGGCTCCGACAGCTTCCAGCAGGATTACGGCGCGGCCGAGGCCAAGCTGCGCGCGGCGCGGGCCTTCTGCTTCGAGACCTGGCGCGACGTGGCGGCGACGCTCAAGCGCGACGAGAAGGTCACGCAGAGGCAATTCACCTTGATGCGGCTTTGCCTCAACCACGTCACCACGGCGGTGATGGAGATCGCCACATTCGCCCATCGCGCCGGTGGCGGCGTGGCGCTGCGCTCCGGTCCCTTGCAGCGCTGCTTCCGCGACATGTTCGCGGCGACGCAGCATCGCATCGTCTCGGCCAACACGCTGCGCCTGTGCGGGCGCGAGCTGTTGGGGCTGGCCAAGGACAAGGTATGGGCGACCGCCGGCCTGGTCGATCCGTATTGAAGCGTCCCGTCTCGATCAACAGGGAGGAAGCAAAATGAAACCAGGATTGCGGATGGCTCTCTCGTTGGTGGCGCTTGCGCTGGCGGGATCGCCCGCGCTGGCGCAAGGCATCATCGACGAGTGGAGTTCGGTCAAGGCGCCGCCGCCGCCGCCATTGAAGCCGGTCACGGTCGATGACAAGACGACCGCGCTCCTGATGCTGGACTTCCTCAACCAGAATTGCGCGCCGCGCCCGCGCTGCGCAGCGTCGATCCCCAAGGTCGCAAAGCTCGCGGCGAGCGCGCGCGAGAAAGGCGTGACGGTCATCTACAGCGTCTTCCCCAGCGCCAAGGCCGCGGACGTGGTGCCGGCCCTGACGCCCAAGAGCGGCGAGGGGATGGTGTCGGGCGGGTCCGACAAGTTCATCGGCACCGATCTCGAAAAAATGCTCAAGGACAAGGGCATCAAGACCGTGATCGTGGTCGGCACGGGGGCGAACGGCGCGGTCCTCTATACCGCGAGCGGCGCGGCCATGCGCGGCTTCCAGGTCATCGTCCCGGTCGAGGGCATGTCGACGGAGAGCCTCTATGCCGAGCAGTTTACTGCCTGGGAACTGGCCAACGCGCCAACGGTTGCGCAAAAAGTGACCCTCACCAGCCTTGCCACCGTGAACTTCTGATCACTGCGCAGCGGCGCGCTCGGCCGGGCGCAGCGTCGTCGTGCGCAGCGGGATCTCCTTGAGGCGCCAGGACACGGCGAGCCCGGCGAGCGCGATCGCGGCGGCGAGGCAGAAGGCATAGGCGAAGGCGTGCGCCAGCGCCGGGAGGACGATGGCGCGCGCCTCGATCGGCAGCGCAGTGAGCGCCGCGCGGCCGCCGCGCAGCAGCGCCGAGCCGTAATCCGCGTGCCCGCCTGCCGCGACATTGCGATCGAGCGCCGCCAGCAGCACCGACCACAAGAGCGCCGCCCCGAACGCGCCGCCCAGCGCGCGGAAGAAGCCGTTCGATCCGGTGACGGCGCCGAGATCGCGCAGCTCGGCCGCGTTCTGCACCGCGACCCATAAGGGCGCCATGCACAGCCCGACGCCGACGCCGTAGAACAGCATGTAGGCTTCGATGACCACGATCGGCGTCGCCGCGCTCATGGTGGCGAACAGCGCGCACGCCAATGCCAGGCTGGCGAAGCCCCAGCGCGACATGAGGGCGTAGCGCCCGCTTGCCCGCAATCTCCACCCCACCAGGATCGAGACCGCGATCTGCACGGTGAGCGGCGGCAGCAGCATCGCGCCCGACGCGGACGGTGTCACGCCTACGACGAATTGCAGGAACACCGGCAGCAGCATGATGATGCCGTACATGGTGGCGGTGACGAGGGCATTGGCGAGGATGCCGACGCGGACCACTTGGTTGGCGAAGAGCCGCGGCGGCAGCAGCGCATCGGGCGCACGCCGCTCCTGGAGCGCGAAGGCGGCGAGGAACGCGACCCCCGCCGCCGCGAGCCCCAGGATCGGTGCCGAGCTCCACGCCATCTCGGAGCCGCCCCACGCGATCACCAGCATCAGCGCCGTGACCCCCGGCAGCATGAGGGCCGCGCCGAGAAAGTCGATCGCGCGGCGCGCATGCGCGACCGGCAGGCGCCGCAATCCGCGATGGCACAGGAAATACGCCAGCAGTCCCACCGGCAGGTTGATCCAGAACGCCCAGCGCCAGGTCAAATATTGCACGCTGAGCCCGCCGATCAGCGGGCCGGCGATGCTGGCGGCGCCGAAGGTGCAGGTGATGTAGGCCTGGTAGCGGCCGCGCTCGCGCGCCGAGACCACGTCGGCGATGGCCGCCTGGGTCATGCTGGTGAGGCCGCCGCCGCCCACGCCCTGCAAGGCCCGCGCGCCGATCAGCTCGCCCATGGTCTGCGACACGGCGCAGGCGAGCGACGCGACCAGGAACAGCCCGATCGCCGTCTCGAGCAGGATGCGCCGCCCGTAAAGATCCGAGAGCTTGCCGAAGATCAAGGTCGCCGCCGTGCTGGTCAGGAGATAGGCGGTGATGGCCCAGGACAGATGCGGCACGCTGTTGAAATCGCCGGCGATCGCCGGCAGCGCGGTCGCGAGCACGGTCTGGTCGAGCGCCGCGAGCAGCATGCACAGCAGGATGCCGCTCAGCATGCGCAGCACTTCGCGATGCGTGAACGCCGTCTCCGCCCGCGCCATCGACCGGCCCCGCGCTCGGCCGCTACAGGCCTTCGAGCAGCATCATGGTGAAGTCGGCCGCACCGAGGCGGTTGAGGCGCGCGGCCTGGTATTCGGCCGAATGGTAGAACGCCTTGGCCTTCTCGAGCGAGGGGAACTCGGTGACGACGACGCGGTTGGCGCCGAGCCCGCCCTCGAGCGTTTCATGGATGGCGCCGCGCGCGAGGAAGCGGCCTCCTTGCTTCGCGATCGCGGCCGGCGCCAGCACCGCGTATTTCTGGTACTGCTCCGGGTTCTTCACGTTGACGACGCTGACGACATAGGCGGGCATGGGCGGCTCTCCTCCGCTGCGAACGGGGCCCGAGCTTACTTCAGCTCCTCGATCGAGCGGATGATCTTGTGCGCGAGCCCGTATTCGATCGCCTCGGCGGCCGACATCCAGTAGTTGCGCTCGGTGTCGGAGCGCACGCGCTCGATCGACTGGCCGGTCTCGTCGGCGATGATCTGGCTCAGGCGCTCGCGCATCTTGATGATCTCGCGCGCCTCGATGTCGATGTCGGTCGCAGGCCCGTGCACGCCGCCCATCGGCTGATGCAGCAGGAAGCGCGTGTTGGGGAGGCACAGGCGCCGCGTCTTCTCCGCCGCCGAATAAATGAGCGCGCCGGCCGACGCGACCCATCCGGTGCCGATCATCACGATGGGCACGCTGTCGCGCACGAATTTGATGATGTCGTGGATCGAATCGCCGGACTCGACGTGGCCGCCGGGCGAGTTGACGTAGATATGGATGGGTTTCGCGGATTCCTCGACCAAGGTCAGGATGCGCGCCACCACGTCGCGCGCCAGCTTGTCGTTGACCTGGCCGAACACCATCACGGTACGGCTCTTGAAGAGGCGCGTCTCGAGCTCGTTGCTCGCGCCCTCGTCCGGCTTCTTCTCCGAGGGCGGCCGGCGCACATCGGGCTCGTCGTCGTCGTCGTCATCGTCGGCGCGGATTCCGGGCCAGGGTTGGGTCACTTGCCTAATCCTCCGTCATGCTCTCCCTGCACTATGCCCAACGATGGCGTCCTCGATCAACTCCATCACCGCGTGGCCGATCATGATGTGGCTTTCCTGGATGCGGCCGGTCTCCTTGGACGGCACCGTCAGCGCCAGATCGCACAGCGCCAGTGCTGGTCCGCCGTCGCCGCCGAGCAAGCCCACCCGGTGAATTCCCATCTCGCCCGCGGCCTTGAGCGCCAGCAGCACGTTCTTCGACTTGCCCGAGGTGGTGATGCCGATGAGCACGTCGCCGGACCGGCCCAGGCCCCGCACCATGCGCTCGTAATAGACGTCGAACGAGTAATCGTTGCCGCAGGCGGTGATCGAGGACGGGTCGAGCGCCAGCGCCAGCGCCGGCAGCGCCTCGCGGTTCACCTCCGAGCGCAGCCGCACCAACAGCTCCGCCGCCAGGTGCTGCGCGTCGGCCGCCGAGCCGCCATTGCCGCACAGCATGATCTTGCCGCCGTTGCGGATCGAGCGCGCGCACAGATCGGCGATGCGCACCACGGTCTGGGCGTGGTCGGCGATGAGCTTCTCCTTGACCACGATCGAGCGGCGGAAGATGGCGCGCACCTGGTCGATGCGAGCGTCGTCGGCGACAGTCTCGGGCGCGTTGGTCATGGTCATCTCCTGCCGCCTTCGGTCACGAGGCGATGCGCGCGATCGTCGCCGAACTGCTGTGGCCCGGGACCAGCGCGGCCAGGAGCACGCGCCCGCCATAGGATTCGACATAGTCGCCGCCGACCACCTGGTCGTGGTGATAGTCGGCGCCCTTGACCAGAAGATCCGGCCGGATCGCCTCGATCAGCTTCACCGGCGTGTCGTCGTCGAACACCACCACGGCGTCGACCGTCGCCAGCGAGGCCAGCACCATGGCGCGGGCTTCCTCGGTCTGCACCGGCCGGCCCGGCCCCTTGAGGCGCTTCACCGAGGCGTCGCTGTTGAGGCCGACCACGAGCCGGTCGCATGCCTCGCGCGCCTGCGCCAGGAGCGCCACATGCCCCGGATGCAGCAGATCGAAGCAGCCATTGGTGAAGCCAACCTTGAGCCCGTTGCGCCGCCAGCGCGCGACATGGTCGAGCGCCAGGGCAAGCGGCAGCACCTTGCCGTGATCGAGCGCGTCGCGGTCGACGAGCGCCTGGGCCAGCTCGTTGGCGTGGACGATGGCGGTGCCGACCTTGCCGACGACGATACCGGCGGCGGTGTTGGCGAGCTGCGCGGCCTGCAGCAGGCTGGCGCCGGCCGCGATGGCGGCCGCGAACACCGCCACCACCGTGTCGCCCGCGCCCGACACGTCATAGACCTCGCGTGCCTCGGCGTCGAGGCTGTGGACGGATCTTTCGCCGTCGATCAGCAGCATGCCGTCCTTGCCGCAGGTCACCAGCATGGCGCCGATGTTGGACGCGCCCATCAGCGCGCGGGCCGCGGCGACGATCGCGCCCTCGCCGTCGAGCGCCCGGCCCGAGGCGGCGGCGAGTTCGCGCCGGTTGGGCTTGACGATGGTGGCGCCGCGATAGTCGGCATAAACGTTGCTCTTGGGATCGACGATGACGGTGGCGCCGGCCTCGCGCGCGGCGGCGATGATGTCGCCGGCGACGCCGTTCATCAACACGCCCTTGGCGTAATCCGACAATATCACGACGCGATATTCCTTGAGCGACGCGCGCACCTGGTCGAGCAGATCGGCGCGCAGCTTGGCGGGCAGCGGCATCACGCGCTCGCGGTCGATGCGCAAAAGCTGTTGCGTCTCGGCGATGTAGCGGGTCTTGACCGTGGTGGTGCGGCCGCGCTCGGCCAGCAGATGCGCCTCGGCGGTGCCGAGCTCGGCCACCAGGCGCGACACGTCGCGCGCGGCCGCATCGCTGCCGGTGACCGAGATGAAGCAGGTCTCGGCGCCCAGCGCGTGCAGGTTGCGCAGCACGTTGCCGGCGCCGCCCAGGCGCTGCTCCTCGCCGTCGATGTTGAGGATCGGCACCGGCGCCTCGGGCGAGATGCGCTCGACCCGGCCGTGAATGTAATGGTCGAGCATGACGTCGCCGACGCACAGCACCCGCGCGCCGGCGAGCGCCTGGACCAGGGGGACGAGATCAGCATTGGACATGGTGCTTGTTCCCATAGGGTAAGGACAGACGACGCGGCCTCACGGCTCCTCCTCGACGATGCGCGCGAGATATTTTCCGTATTCGTTGCCGCTGAGCGGGCGCGCCAGCGCCAGCACCTGCTCGCGGCCGATGAAGCCCATGCGATAGGCGACCTCGTCGACGCAGCCGATCTTGAGGCCCTGGCGCGCCTCGACCGCGCGCACGAACTCCGACGCCTGGACCAGGGAATCATGCGTCCCGGTATCGAGCCACGCCGTGCCGCGGCCGAGCTTCTCGACCTTGAGCTCGCCGCGCGCGAGATAGATGTTGTTGAGATCGGTGATCTCGAGCTCGCCGCGCGCCGAGGGGCGCAATGTCCGGGCGTGCTCGACCACCTTGCCGTCGTAGAAATAGAGCCCGGTCACGGCATAGTTCGATTGCGGCTTGCGCGGCTTCTCCTCGAGCGCCAGGACCTTGCCGTCGGCATCGAAGCTGACGACGCCATAGCGTTCCGGATCGCTCACGCGGTAGCCGAACACGATGGCGCCCCGCTCCAGCCGCGCCGCGCGCGCCAGAACCTCCGACAGGCCGTGCCCGAAAAAGACGTTGTCGCCGAGGACGAGGCAGCACGGCGCGCCGCCGAGGAAGCGCTCGCCGATGAGGAAGGCTTGCGCCAGCCCGTCCGGCTTGGCCTGCGCCGCGTAGGTGAGCGCGATGCCCCATTGCCTGCCGTCTTCCAAGAGCGCCTGGTAATGGCCCTGATCCTCCGGCGTGGTGATGACCAGGATGTCGCGAATGCCGGCCAAAAGCAGCACCGACAGCGGATAATAGATCATCGGCTTGTCGTAGACCGGCAGGAGCTGCTTGCTGACCCCGCGGGTCAGCGGATAGAGCCGCGTCCCGGTTCCGCCGGCGAGGATGATGCCCTTCACGCCGCCACTCCCTTGACCAGCAGCGTGTCGATGACGTCGCCGAGCCCGCGCGCCCAATCGGGCTGCGCGAGGCCGAATGTGGCCGCGATCTTGGTGCAGTCGAGCGCCGAGTTGGCGGGCCGCTTCGCCGCGGTCGGGTATTCGGAGGTCGCGATCGGCACCACCGGAATGATGCGGCCGCGATGGCGGGCCGCGGTCTCGACGATGGCGCGGGCGAAGCGGCACCAGCTCGTCGCCGGAGCGCCGGCGTAATGATATGTCCCCCACGACGCGCCGCCCCGGCGCAGCTTCGCGGCGATGGCCAGCAGCGTTTCGGCGATCGCCGCCGCCGGGGTCGGGCAGCCGAATTGGTCGTCGACCACGCGCAGCTCCGGCCGCTCGGCGCTGAGGCGCAGGATGGTCTTGACGAAATTCGCGCCGTGCGCGCTGAACACCCAGGCGGTGCGGAGGATGACATGATGCGCGAGCCGCGCGCGCACCGCCTCCTCGCCGGCGAGCTTGCTCGCGCCATAGACGCCCATGGGCGCGACCGGGTCGGTCTCGCGATAGGGCGCGGCGCTTGCGCCGTCGAACACATAGTCGGTCGAGATGTGGAGGAGCGGGATGGCGGCCGCGTCGCACGCCGACGCGAGATTGGCCGGGCCGTCGCGGTTGATGGCGAAGGCGAGATCGCGCTCGCTCTCGGCCTTGTCGACCGCGGTGTAGGCGGCGGCGTTGATGACGAGATCGGGCGCTGTGCTCGCGACGAGATCGCGCATCTGCGCCGCGTCGCAGATATCGACCGTGTCGCGGTCGAATCCGACGATCGGCCCGGTGGCATGGCTCTGCCGGATCATCAGCTCGCTGCCGACCTGGCCCGCCGAGCCGAGGACGAGGATCGGCCCGCTCACGACACCAGCCCCAGACGCTGCCCGGCATAGCGGTGCTCGATGAGCGGCCGCCACCACGCTTCGTGTTCGAGATACCATCGCACCGTGCGCCTAAGCCCGGCCGCGAAATCTATTGACGGTGCGAAGCCCAGCTCGCGCGCGATGCGGCCGGCGTCGATGGCGTAGCGGAAATCGTGGCCCGGACGGTCGGCGACGAAAGTGATGAGCTGGGCGCTGCTGCCCCCCTTGCGACCCAGCGCCGCGTCGACCGCGTCGCAGATCGCCGTCACCACCTCGAGATTGGTGCGCTCGCTGTTGCCGCCGACGGCGTAGCTGCGCCCCGGCTCGCCCCGGGTCGCGATCAGGTGCAAGGCGCGCGCGTGATCCTCGACATGGAGCCAGTCGCGCACGTTCTCGCCGCGCCCATAGACCGGCAGCGCCTTGTCCGCGATGCAGTTGAGGATGGTCAGCGGGATGAGCTTCTCGGGAAACTGGAACGGGCCGTAATTGTTGGAGCAGTTACTCACCACCGCGGGCAGGCCATAAGTGTGGTGCCAGGCGCGCACCAGGTGGTCGGACGCGGCCTTGCTCGCCGAATAGGGCGAGTTGGGCCGGTAGGGCGAGTCCTCGTCGAACGCGCCCGATTGTCCCAGCGCGCCGAACACCTCGTCGGTCGAGACGTGGTGGAAGCGGAAGCGCTGGCGCCCTTCGCCGTCGAGGCCGCGCCAATAGCCAAGCGCCAGCTCGAGCAGCGTGTGGGTCCCGACGATGTTGGTGGCGATGAACGGCGCCGAGCCGTCGATCGAGCGGTCGACATGGGTCTCGGCGGCAAGGTTCATCACGATGTCTGGCCGATGGCGCGCGAAGATCGCCGCCATCGCGTCGCGGTCGCAGATGTCGTGCTGCTCGAAGTGGTAGCGCGGGCGCGCGTCGAACCCTTCGAGCGTGCGCAGATCGCCGGCATAGGTGAGCTTGTCGACATTGACGACGGAGGCGTCCGTGTCGGCGATCAGGTGGCGGATGAGCGCCGACCCGATGAACCCGGCTCCACCCGTGACGAGGATCTTCACCCGTTCCCTCTCGATGCGGCTTAACCTGGATAGACGAACGGACTGTCGATGGCCGACAGGGGCGGCAGTCGGCGGTCCTTCTCCGACAGGATGGCGGCTTCCGGATCGACCGGCCATCGGATGCCGAGCGCCGGATCGTTCCACAAGACGCCGTGATCGTGCGCCGGCGAATAATAGGCGTCGACCTTGTAGAGCACGAGCGTATCCGGCGCGAGGGTGCAAAAACCATGGGCGAATCCGGCCGGGATCAGGAACTGGTTGAGCGTCTCGGCGTCGAGCGCGGCGCTGGTCCAGCGTCCGTAACCGGGCGAGCCGCGCCGCAAATCGACCGCGACGTCGAAGATCGCGCCGCGCAGCACGGTGACGAGCTTGGCCTGGGCGAAGGGCGGGCTCTGGAAATGGAGGCCGCGCACGGTGCCGGGCGCGGCCGACAGCGACAGATTGTCCTGCACGAATGCGATGCCGGGATGGTCCTTTTGCCGGAACGACTCGCAGAAGAAGCCGCGGCCGTCGCCGTGCTTCCTGAGCGTCAGCAGTTTCGCCTCGGATTTCGCGAGATCGATGACCGTCACGGGTGATCCCCCGCCCGACGCCGGAAAGGGGCGTGATTGCCGCGATACCTGCGCCGACGATAGAAAAAGATTAGCACAAATGCGCTCCGGGTTGAAGATTCATCGCGCCGCTACTTGCAGAAATACCAATTCATGATTAATGCAACTTTAATATTCCTGGCGAACCATCCAGCGTTATTGAATTGGTCACGATTCAAATGACAAAACACTGGACGATCATGGCGTGAATGTAAGATATTTTCGCGGACGTTTCGGTTGACCCGTCCTCCCCGGCTCATCCGCGACAGGCAGGAATGACGCAAATCATGGTCAGCGAATATCGTCCCCGTCCGGTCGCGCGCCAAGGCTGAGCCGATCAAAGTCATGTCGACCCCACGCACGCAAAGCGCGCGCAAGCGCACTGGGACGCCGCGTCGCGCGCCGCACCGGCCCAAATCGATCGCCGCCGCGCCCGCGCAGACCGCAGCCCCGGTCTACGGCAATCTCGGCGAGGGGCTCGAGGCGGCGCAGGCGGCGCTCGCGCTCTGCCGCAAGGCCGACGCGCCGTGGCGGCAGGGGCAAGACGAGACGAAGTCCATCATCACTGCGAAAGGCCGTCCGCGCGGAGAGGGCATCACCAATGCAGCGCGATAATCCGCCGAACCGCGATGCGTCCTGGCGCTTCAATTCCGGTCCGCCCCAGCGATACACGACCAACTTCGCGCAATATCGCGCCCGGGGCGGCTTGGTCATGCCGCTCGACGATATGCGCCGATTCGAGCCGGAGGGGAAGGGAACCGGCGACTCGGGACGTTTCTGGTTCTTCTGCCTTGTTGCGGACCAGCTGGCCAAGGAGGGCATCGCGGGCGATTTCGCGGAAGTCGGCGTCTATAAGGGCCGCACGGCGGCGCTCCTTGCCACCATCGCCCGCCGCCTCGACAGAACCGTCTATCTTTTCGACACGTTCGAAGGATTTGCCGAGGCCGACATCAAAGGCATCGACGCAAGCAAGAACCAGGCCGCCTTCGCCGACACGTCCCTCGAGGCGGTGCGCGCCTTTGTCGGCGAAGAGAACGTGGAATACATCAAGGGATATTTCCCCGATTCGGCGGCGCAGATCCGGGGCGATCATTCGTTTTGCTGCGTGCATATTGATTGCGACCTTCATGCTCCCATCCTCAGCGCGCTCGAATTTTTTTATCCGCGCGTGGTCCCGGGCGGCTTCATCGTGGTGCATGACTATTCGAGCCTGTGGTGGGCCGGCGCGGAAAAAGCCGTGGACGACTTTTTTGCGGACAAGTCCGAAGCGGTCATACCGCTGCCGGATAATTCCGGCTCGGCCGTGATCCGCAAGCGCAGAACGGCCGGCGGCCCCGACAACTGGCGATCCCATCGCATTCAGGGGCTTGTGACGGACGCGTGGATAAAGGCAGCGGGCGGCGGCGCCGCGCCGTTGTTGGGAGCGGGCTGGAGCAATGCGGAGGCCTGGGGCGTTTGGGGCGTGGGTGCCGTCCACGAAATCGAGATCGCCCCCGTCCCGGACCGCGGCGACCTGGAGATCGACGCGGATGTCCACGCCTACCTGCCGGAGCCCCAGAGCCTCCAGGAGGTCGAGATTGTCGTGGGACGCAGCGTGCTGGCGCGCTGGACATTTTCGGCGGCAGAGAACCGGGGCGTCAGAAGCGTGCGAATTCCGCATGACGTGGCCGCGAACGCGCTCAGCGACGCGAATACCTGGCGGTTCAAAATACAATTCCGCCCGCGGGAAGTGCATCCAAGCGCCAAGGACAAGAGGCTCCTGGGAATGGCGCTCCATGGCGTACGGCTTCGCCAACTCGCCAAGCAAGACTCTGTGGCGGGGTGACGGGAAATGCGCTTTCCGACGCCAAGCACGGCGCCAACGACAGCGACATTCGCCGCGCCGGATGGATGTGCTGCGGGGCCAGCCGCGACGCGGAGCGTCACGTGAGCGTGCAGGAGGACTCCTTGGACATCGCATCGCTCGAGGCGGGCCTCGATGCGGCCGAGAGCGCGGTCGCGCGCGACGACAAGTATGAGGCGCTCTGCATCCTCGCCGAGCTCTCCGCGCAGTATCCCGCCGCGCCCGCGCCGATGCTGCGCGCCATCGCGATCATGGTCGCGGCCGAGCTTTGGGACGACGCGGTGGAACTGATCGCCGAGGGACGGGCGCGGTTCCCGGACGACGAGGGCTTCGCCAAGGCGCAGGCCGCGCTCGCCGAGCGGAGCGGCGCGGGCGCCGTGCCCGAACCCGCGTCGAATCAGGACGCAGCGACCGACGCGAACTGCGATGCAGCGCTCCGGATTCTCGCCGATCTGGGGCCGCAATTCGCCGACACGGTGCGCGGCTATCTCGATGGCGCACGGGCGTTGCGCGAGCAGCGCCGCTTCGCCGAGGCCGAGATTGTGCTGACGGCGGCGATGACGCGCTTTCCCGACGCATCGGCGCCGGTCACCGAGCACGCATGGCTCGCGCATATCGGCCGCGACTGGCCGGAAGCGGTCCGGCGCTGGGAGCATTTGCGCGGCCGTTATCCCGATGTCCCTACAGGCTTCAGTTCCGGCGCGGTCGCGCTGCGGGAAGTCGGGCGGCAGGGCGAGGCCGAGCGCTTGCTGGAGGAGGCGATCGAGCGCTTTCCGAGCGATCGCGGAACGCTCACCGAGCACGCATGGTTGGCTCTAATCAAGCGCGACTGGCCGGAAGCGGCGCGGCGCTGGGAGCGCGTGCGGCAGCGCTACCCCGGCGAGGCGGAGGCCTATCTGCGCGGCGCCGCCGCCCTGGCCGCGACGTGGCGGCTCGACGAAGCGGAGAAACTGGCGGAAGAGGGCATCCGGCGCTTTCCGCACAATGAGGCGCTCGCCAACGAGTACGCCGGGTTCGCCATGCGCGAGAATCGCCTCGACGAGGCGGCGCGGCGGTTCGCCGCGATGCGCGAGAATTTTCCCCGCGCCGCATCCGGGCATATCGGCGGCGCGCTGTGCCTGCGCAACCAGTTCCGCCTGCGCGAGGCCGAGAAAATGCTGGAGAGGGCGCAAGAGCTGTTGCCAGGCGAGCCGCGCTTCTCGTTCGAGCACGCGCAAATCCCGATCTATGCCCCGCTGCGCCGCGACCGCGACCCCGACGAGGCGATCCGCCGCGTCGAGCGACTGATCGCAAGGTTTCCCACCTTCGAGGAGGGATACGGCCTCGGCGTGCGTTATTACCGCGAAGCCGAGCGGCTGGACGAGGCCGACGCGTTGGCGCGCGCCGGCATGGAGCGGTTTCCGGCCAGCGTCACGCTCGCGCTCGAGCACGGCCACACGGCGCGCCGGCGCGGCGACTTGGACGAGGCGGCGCGCCGTTTTACGTCCGTCCGCGACCGCTTCCCGCATCATCACGGCGGGATCGTCGGGCTCGCCGGCACGCTCTCCGCCGGCGGCCGGTACGACGAGGCCGAGGCGATCTTGCGCGCCGCCATGGAGCGCTTCCCGGCCGAAAAGGCCGTGGTGTCCGAATTTGCCCAGATCGCGGCGCGCCAGGGCCATTGGCGGGAGGCGCTGGAGCGCTGGAGCGAGGCCGATCGCCGCTTCCCCGACGACCAGGAGTTCTCGCAGCGCATGTTCGACGCGCGCATGCGCCTGGCCGAGAGCGACATGAGCGCGGTCGAGATCGCGGCGCCGGCGCCGATGGCCGCGCCGATCGACGCCGACGACCCGCGCGCCGAGCTGCGTGACATGCTGATGCGTTTCGAGAGCCTGGGCGGGCGCGGCCTCGGCTGCGAGTTCGGCATCTTCCAGCGCGAGTTCGCGGCCGAGCCGCTGGGCCTGCTGCGCTGGGCCGACATGCCCTACGAGGGCATCGTCGCAGTGCTGGAGAGCCGGTTCGCCGGCGTGGGCCTGCCCGAGAACACGGAACTCTTCATCAACCGCGAGAACAGCCGCCCGGAATACACGACGCGCGACCGCCGCGGCTTCATGTACCAGCGCTGCTTCATCTACGAGGACGAGATCGCGTTCGAGCGCATGTGGAAGCAGTCGCTGCGCCGTTTGGTGTTTTTGAAGGACAAGCTCATCGCCGACCTCGAGGCGGGCGCCAAGCTCTTCGTATGGCGCCAGACCGAGCGCAACCTGACCGAGTCCGAGCTCGACCGGCTGCACCGCGCGGTGCGGAGCTACGGCGACGCCATGCTGCTCTATGTCCGCTACGAGGAGGAGGATCACCCGAACGGCACGGTCGAGCTGGCGAAGCCCGGCCTGATGGTGGGGTATATCGACCGCTTCAAGATCTCGCCGACCGGGCAGCTTTCCGCGCGGCCGCCGACCGCGTCATGGCTCGCGCTCTGCCGCAAGGCCGACGCGCTGTGGCGGCAGGGGCAAGACGGAACGGAGCACGGCCCATGAGCGTGCAAGCGGAACCCGCCCCCTTCGCCTCGGTCGCCGACGGCCTCGATGCCGCCGAGAGCGCGGTCGCGCGCGACGGCCGGTCGAGTCTGCGCGAGACATGGAAGGAACCGGAATATGATTGGTATGAGTGTCCACGCGCTTGGGAGGTGCATTGTCGCATTCGCCTGGATTCTGCTCCTATGGCTGCCGTCTTCCGCTACCGCGCAGCAGCTCTGGTTCGCGCCGCCCGACAGCCTGCTGCGCGGCACCGTTCGCATGAGCGACGACTTTCCGCGCCTGTTCGAGGCGCCGAACGAGTGGTCGTTCGCCGCCCAGCACATCGCAGTGTTCAAGATGGACGAGTTCCACGTGGCGGTCGAGCCGGACGATGACTTGCGCCGGGAACTCGATTTCCTCGCCAAGCGGCATATCGAACTCGAGGTTTCGGTCACGTCGGTGCCCACCGACAACGCCTGCGGCCAGAAGATCGAGGGAATGGCGCTGAACATCAATCAGCCGCTCAATGTCATTCGCAAGCTCAAGCGGCTCGGCGCATCTCTCGCCTATGTCGGCCTCGACGGGCCGCTCTACTACGGACACATCGACCAGGATCGCACCGCCTGCAAATATCCGCTCCCGGAATTGGCGAGCCGGCTCGCGCGGACGCTTCGTGTGGTCTGGGAACTCTATCCGAACGTCAAGATCGTGGACCATGACGGGCCGCAGGCGCCGCCGGGATATGCAGCGCTGGCCGAGCAATGGCTCGATGCCTACCGCGACGCCACCGGCAGGCCGCTCGATGGCTGGGCGATGGAGGTCAACTGGCGCAGCGACTGGCGCGAGCGCATCGCCGCGACCACGCCCGTTCTTCGCCGCCATCACATCAAGACCGGCCTCTTCCTCGATGCGAACGGCGGCCCGACCGTCACCGATGAATCGTGGATGGCGCAGGCGCGCCAGAACGGCCGCGACCTCAAGGCCGCCAAGTTCGACCTTGATTTCGTGATGATCATAACCTGGATGCAGCATCCCCGGCGGATGGTGCCGGAGACGGACCCTCTCGCCTTCACGTCGCTGGTCGATTGGTACGTGCGCTACCCCGGCTCCGACCCGGCCGGGGCGGCGCCGGCGCGCTAGGACAGGCAGGGATGAAGCGCATCGTTTTCATCGGAAATTGTCAGGCCCAGACGCTGCACGATCTCTATCGCCGCTTCGCGGCGCCGCGCGCGCGCGACATCCTGACCTACATCCCGTCCTATGAAGGCCTCACGGACGAGAGCCGCGCCGCCATCGCCGAGGCCGACCTCGTGGTCGAGCAGGTGCTGGACTTCAAGCCAAAGGCCGATATCGGCGGCGTCGCCACCAACGCCGAGCGCTGCCTCGTGCCACTCGTCTCCGCGGCCTTCCTGTGGCCGTTCGCCGGCCAGCCGCACCCCAAGAACGAGAGCCTACCCTATCTCCCCGGCGGACCGTTCCCGGGCGACTCAAGCGATTCCTACCTCAATCGCCTGATCAACAAGGGCGTCGATCCCGAGGACGCGGTCGAGCAGTACCTGGCGCTCGACGTCAACGCAATCGCCAATCTCGATCGCGTCTACGAGCTTGTCATGGACAAGCAGCGCGATCGCGACGAAATCGCCGGCTTCGAGGTCGCCGATCTGATCGAAGCGCATTTCCGCGCCGAGCCAGTTTTCCTCAAGCCGTTCCATCCCGACCTGCGCGTGGCGCGGTCTTGGGCGAGCCAGTTCTTCGCGCATGTTGGCGTCGCCGCTGACGACACGGAGCGCATGATGCGGTCGCTCAAGGTCAGCCCGTTCCCGCGCGACGAGACGCCCATCCATCCCGCCGTGGCCCGCCATTTCGGCCTCACATACGTCACCGACGACCGGCGCTATCGAACGCGGCAAGAGGGCAGCTTCACCATTCGGGAATATGCGCTGCGCTACCTGCGTTTCGACTGGAACCAGGCGCTCGAGGAGGGCATGGCTCTCGATCGCGCGGGCGATGCCGACGGCGCGATCACGAAACTCACCGAGGCTCTCGCGCGGAGCCCTCGCTCTGCCGGGGGGCATGATGCACTTGCCCGCGCGCTTGGTCGCAAGGGGCGGACGACGGCCGCCCTGGCGTCGATCCGCACCGCGATCGAGCTCGAGCCCGAGCACGCGTCGCACCACTTCCAACTCGGCGCGCTGATGATCCAGACGGGCGACCTCGCCGGCGCGGAAGACGCGCTCAATCGCGCGATCGCGCTCGATCTCAAGGACGACGTGCATTTCCGCACCAGCCTCAGCCACGTCCTTCGCCGCCGCGGCAAGCTCGACGAGGCCATGGCGGCGCTGCGCCAGGCGATCGCCCTCGATCCGCAATTCCCCGACCTCTCGATCGAGCTCGGCCATCTCCTCGAGAGCAAGGGCGAGCTCGAGGCCGCCGAGCGCGCGTTCCGCGACGCGCTCGCGCTCGATCCCGACGCGGCCGGAGCGGTCGCCGGCCTGGGCTACCTGCTGGCGCGCATGGGCCGGGCCGACGAAGCCATCGCCATGACCGAGCGCGCGCTCGCGCGCGACCCCGCCAATGCCCATCTCCACCGCCATCTCAGCGCCCTCTTCGAGCGCGACGGTAGGCTCGAGCGCGCGATCGAGGCGGCGCGGCGCACGGTCGAGGCCGATCCCGACAAGCCGCAATGGCAGCTCCATCTCGCCCACCTCCTCGGGCGCGCCAACCAGTTCGACGCGGCCGAGGCGGCGCTGCGCCGGGCGCAGGCGCTCGATCCGGATGCTGCCGCGCCGCATGCCGCGCTGAGCCATCTCCTCGGCCGCATGGGCCGCGCCGACGAGGCGCTCGCGGCGGCGCGCTGCGCGCTCGAGATCGAGCCGGACGACGCGCGCACCCATGCCCATCTCGCCGAGCTGCTGCAGCAACAGGGCGATCTAACGGCGTCCGCGGCATCGTTCCGGGCGGCGATCGCGCTCGACCCCAAGAACGCCCACGGCATCATCCGCCTGTCGCACCTGCTCTACCGGATGGGCCGCCTGGACGACGCCCTCGCCGCCGTCAACCAGGCGATCGACTTGGATGCCGACAACGCGCATCTGCACAACCATCTCGGCCACGTCTTCATGCGCAAGGGCGAGCCGGCCAAGGCCGCAGCAGCGTTCGGCCGCGCGGTCGCGCTCGATGGCGACGTCGCCGGGTCCCACTTGGCGCTCAGCAATGCCCTTGGCGCGGCGGGCCGTCCGGAGGAGGCGCTCGCCGCGATCCGCCGCGCGCTCGCGCTGGAGCGGCGCAACGGGCATATCCATCTGCATCACGGCGAGCTGCTGCTCCAGGCGGGCGATCTGATCGGGGCCGAGGTGGCGATGCGCCTCGCCATCAATCTCGATCCCCGCAACGCCCATTTCCAGGTCCGGCTGAGCCATCTGCTGGCCCGGCTGGAGCGCACCGACGATGCCATCGCCGCGGCTCAGCGGGCGGCGAAGCTCGCGCCCGACAATGCGCATCTTCACGCACATTTGGGCAACCTTCTGGCGCGCAAGGGCGATCTGACGAAGGCCAAGGTCGAATTCGTCGCGGCGCTCGAGATCGCGCCCGGCTCGGCGGGCTTTGAGGCAGCCCTTGCCCAGGTGGTCGCGCGGATTGGCCGCGGCGAGGCGCGCGCGCAATCGCCCGCGCGGTTGCACGGCGGCGGCGGCAAGGGCAAGCGGACCATCGCCGGCAAAAAGCGTGGCAAGATGGACGTGGGAGACAACGTTGTCTGAACCTGAGTCGAAGACGAGACGCGCATGGCACTGACCGGTCACGTCGACGAGATTTCGCGGCAAAAGGTGGTCGGCTGGGCGGCCGACAAGGATCGGCCCGGCGCCAGCGTCGAAATCATCGTTTTGCTCGATGGCGTCGAATGCGGCCGGGTCGCATGCATGCGTCCTCGCGAACGGATGGAAAAGTTGTTTCCCGGATCGACCGGGCTTTACGGCTTCGAGTTCACATTCAAGCCGGAGCTTTCGGTGTTCCGGCAGCATCGCGTCGAGGTCCGCTACGCGGCGACCGGCAACCTCCTGCCGAAGGGCGAAGAAAACTTTTCGGCGCCCCAGCGCGGCAACACGCCGCTTCTTCCCATCATCGTGACGTCGACCGGAAGGTCCGGGACGACGGTTCTGATGAGCAAGCTCGCCGGCCACCCGCGGATCGTGGTCGCGAACCAGTATCCTTACGAGATCAAGCTCGCGGCGTACTATGCCGCCGCCTATCGAACGCTTATTGCCGGCGCCGATCGCGAGAGATCGACCCATCCGGAGACGATGTTCGCGGCAAAGAACCAATTTTCGATCGGCTTCAATCCATTCAACAAGCCCGGCATTCACGGAGTCGCGACGCGAGCCAAATCGGTAAGGGAATTCTTTGATCAGACCGTCCCTTCGGCCTTGGCGTCGGCCTTTCGCGATTTGCTGCTCACGTATTACAACATTCTGAAGCAAGACCAGGCCAAGGCGTCGGCTCGTTTCTTCGCCGAGAAGAGCGAACTCGACGAGGTGGCGCGCCTGGGACCACGAATTTTTTTCGGCGAGGTCCGCGAGATCGTACTCGTGCGAGATCCAAGGGATTTGCTGTGCTCGTCAAAGGCATTTTGGAAGCTGAACAGCGAGCAGGCGCTGCAAACGCTCAAGAACACGACCTCGCGCCTCGTCGAAATTCGCGCCCGGGCCGATCAGGACACGATTTTCGTGCGCTACGAGGATCTGATCGAGCGGCCCGGCGAAACATGGGACGAGATTTATCGCTTCATCGGCGTTGAAAACCTGTCCCAGGCGGACGTTAAGCATGAAGAAGTGCTGTTCAAACGGCACGGAACGAGCGCCGATCCGCTTGCGTCGGTCGGACGCTGGGTCACGGATTTGAGCGCCGCCGAAAAGGCGTCGTGCCAGGATGCCTTCGGTAAGTTCATGGAATGTTTCGGATATGAGGTGCCGGTCCGCGCCCATCCGACCGAGCTGCATCCGCCGCCGGGCGCCGGCGTGACGGAAGGCGTTAAGAATGCGCCGCCGAGAAACGCGCATAGTCCTCAGTATCCGCCGACTACCCGGTCGTCCGCGGATGATGCGTCCGGAGCCGAGGTTGAAGCCGCGTTGAAATCCAGAGACCATTACTTGCTCGACCTTGGACAGGATGAGATAATCCTTACTTCAGGCCCCGCAGCTTCGGCAGGCTCGTCTTTGCGGGTTGAAAGGCGGCCGGACGGATCAGGTGTTGCAGAAAAGAATTCTGGCATGAACGAAAACGGTGAACTCGCCATTGAATTCAGCGCGGGAGGAAACAGTGCGGACTATCGCCGCGGCGGCTGGTCCAACGCCGAGTTGCGGCATACCTGGACGATCGGAACCGACAGCGCGCTCGAGCTGCCCCGGCCGGGGGCGCCGGGAACCTACACGCTGTCCGTGAAGCTCGCGCCGTATCTATGGAAGGAAAAGCTTCAGGCACAGCGCTTGGTCGTCACAGTCAACGGCAGCGAAGTCGGCAGCTACGTCGTGCGCAAGGCGACCGTGTTGGAATGCCAACTCCCCTGGGCACTGATCGCGGACAAGGACATTATTGCCGTCGTATTCCACCACCCCGACGCGGCCAAGCCGAATGAGGTGAGCGGCGTGCCGGACCAGCGCATAATTGCGCTCGCCTTCGAAACTCTGTTCCTCGCTCGCGCCAATGAACCGCAGCCGGTGTCACCGCCCGCGCCGCCGGTTCTCCCCGTTCCTCCTGCCCGTTCGACCCTTTCCGCCGCCGCCACTGCGGCGAAGGATAAATTTGGCGATGCAGGGGCGTACCACGATCTCATGCTCGAATTCGAAAGCTTGGGCGAGAATTGCGAGTTCGGCCTGGTGCAGCGGCGCTGCGGCGCCGAGCCCCTGGGCCTCCTGCGCTTCTCAAGCACGCCGCTGCCAAGTCTGGTGGCCGCGCTCGACAACAATTTCGCAAATCTCGGTCAGGCGGAAAACCTCGAGGTCGAGGTCTCCGCCAACGGGCGGGAATATATGGTTCGGGAAAAGAAGTATCATCTTCTCTACCACCCCTGGGTCCTGACCGGCGAGGCGACCGCCGAGGAGGTGCATCAGCGCGAGGTGAAGCGGCTGCCGTACCTGACGCGCAAGCTGGTCGAGGATTTGAACGAGGCGCGCAAGATCTTCATCTATCGCGGCATGTCGCCCCTGCCCGAGGCCGATTTGCGGCGCCTGCTGGCGGCGCTCCGGCGCTACGGGCCGAACGCGCTTCTGTGGGTCGAGCTGCACGACGCGGCGCATCAGGCCGGAACCGTCGAGGAGATCGGGGAGGGTCTGCTCAAGGGCTATATCGACCGCTTCGCGCCGGGCGAGAATGCCCATGATTTGTCGCTCCCGGTTTGGATCGCCATCTGCCAGAACGCGCATCGCCTGCACCAGGCCGAACGCGCCGCCCGGTCGCGTGTCGCCGGCTGACCATCGCCCGGTCGCGGCCGCCAGGAGATTTTCATGAGCTTGTCGGGACTTTACTGGCTCCCTTCGGACCCCGATTGGCCCGCCAAGGTCAAGGCGGTCGAGCGCGACAAGCCGGTGGCGTGGGACTCGCTGGTGGCGCTGGCCAATGCGAAGCTCGATTTCATCCGCACCGAACGGCTCGACACCTGCCTCAGGGGCGCCTTCGGCACCGAGCCGCCCAAGGGCCTTGCCACCAAGCCGGTGCGCCTGGCGCTGCTCGCGTCCTCGACCGTGGCGCATCTCCAGCCGGCGCTGCGCGTGGCGGCGCTGCGGCGCGGCATTCACCTCACCATCTACGAGGCCGATTACGGGCAGTATCTTCAGGAGCTGCTCGACGCCGATTCGGGCCTGCACAAGTTCAAGCCCAATACCGTGCTGTTCGCGCTCGACGCGCGCCACCTGACCTCGGGCGCCGACGTCGCGGCCGACGCGCCCCAAGCCGACGCGATCTTCAACGAGACGGTGGACAAGCTCGCCTCGTGCTGGCGCATCGCGCGCGAGTCCTTCCGCTGTCCGGTCCTGCAGCAGACGGTCCTGCCGGTGCTGCCGCCGGTCATGGGCAGCAACGAGCACCGCACGCCGGGCTCGCCGCAAGCGCTGGTGGCGCGCCTCAATGCCGCGCTGCGCGGGCTGGCCGAGCAGGAGGGCGTGAGCCTCCTCGCCATCGACGAGCATGTCCGCGCCGACGGCACCCGCTCCTGGCACGACCCGGTCCTGTGGCACCGCGCCAAGCAGGAGATCAGCCCCGCCGCGGCGCCGCTCTATGGCGATTTGGTGGCGCGGCTCCTGGCGGCGCAGCAGGGGCTCTCGGCCAAATGCCTGGTGCTCGACCTCGACAACACAATCTGGGGCGGCGTCATCGGCGACGACGGGCTCGAGGGCATCGAACTGGGCCAGGGCTCGGCGGTGGGCGAGGCGTTCATCGCCTTCCAGGACTATGCGCGCCAGCTCATGCGCCGCGGCGTCATCCTCGCGGTGTGCTCCAAGAACGACGAGGCCAACGCGCTGGCGCCGTTCGAGCAGCACCCCGAGATGCTGCTGAAGAAGACCGACATCGCCATGTTCGTCGCCAACTGGCAGGACAAGGCGTCCAACATCCGCGCCATCGCGCGCGACCTCAATATCGGCCTGGATTCGCTCGTCTTCGCCGACGACAACCCGTTCGAGCGCAACCTGGTGCGGCAAGAGCTGCCCATTGTCAAGGTGCCGGAGCTGCCCGAGGACGCGGCGCTCTATGCCGAATGCATCGCCGACGCGGGGTATTTCGAGGGCCTCGCCATCACCGACGAGGACCGCGACAAGACGCAGCTCTATCGCGCCAACCGCGAGCGCGACACGCTGAAGGCCGAGGCGACCGACATCACGTCATATCTGCGCGGCCTCGACATGCAGCTGGTGTGGCGCCGCTTCGACAAGGTCGGCATGACCCGCACGGTGCAGCTCATCAACAAGACCAACCAGTTCAACCTGACGACGCGGCGCTATACCGACGAGGACGTGGTCGCGCTGATGAACGATCGGCGCGGCTTCGGGCTGCAACTCAGGCTGATCGACCGGTTCGGCGACAACGGCATCATCGCCATCGTCATCGGCCGCATGCAGGACGGCGGCGACCTCCTGATCGACACCTGGCTGATGAGCTGCCGCGTGCTCGGGCGCCAGGTCGAGGAGGCGACGCTCAACCTGGTGGCGCAAGAGGCGTGTCGTCTCGGCGCCAGGCGCCTTATCGGCGAATACATCCCGACCTCGAAGAACTCCATGGTGGCCAAGCACTACGACAGGCTCGGCTTCGCGGCGCTCGATGCGGGGCCCGACGGGCGCACAAGCTGGGTGCTCGATCTCGCCGGCTTTGCTGCCGCCGACATTTTCATTACCATGGTCGACGGCGACGCCGCCTCGCGCAGCGAGGGCGCGGCGCAAAAGGTCGGGGCGTGAGGACGACATGATCGAGGCCGAGATCTACACCGCGCTGACCGAGATCTTTCACGAGGTGTTCGACGACGACGCCATCGTGCTGAAGCCCGAACTCACGGCCAAGGACGTGAAGGGCTGGGACAGCTACAAGATGGTCAACATCATCATCGCCGTCGAGGAGCGCTTCGGCATCAAGACCCGGACGCAGGAGATCGACAAGCTGCAGCGCGTCGGCGATTTCGTGAAGCTCATCGAAGCCAAGACCGCGCCCAGGCCATGACCGAGAGCGAGATCTACGCGGCCCTCAACGACATTTTCCGCGACATCTTCGCCGACGATTCGATCGTCTTGGCCGCCGACAGCTCGGCCAAGACCGTCAAGGGCTGGGACTCGTTCGCCCACATCAAGATCGTGGTCGCGGTCGAATCGCGCTTCGGCATCAAAATGCGTACCAAGGAAATCGAAACGATGGCGAATGTCGGCGATCTCGTTCGCCTGGTGGAGACGAAGACCGCGCACTGAAAGGGGAGGTGCGACATGCAAGCGCTGCGGAACCAATGGTACTGCGCCGCCTTCGGCCACGAGTTGAAGCGCGAGCCGCTGGCGCGGATGTTCTTGGGCGAGCCGGTGGTGATGTACCGCACGGGCGACGGCACGCCGGTCGCGTTCGAGGACCGCTGCTGCCACCGCCGCGCGCCGTTGTCGCGCGGCAAGGTCGAGGGCGACAATCTGCGCTGCGGCTATCACGGCCTGCTCTACGATCCGGCCGGCAGGGCGATCTGGGCGCCGGGCCAGGATCGCCTGCCGGCGGGCGCGCGGGTGCGCAGCTTCCCGATCGTCGAGAAGCACGGCTGGCTGTGGATCTGGATGGGCGATCCGGCGCTCGCCGACCCCAAGGCCGCGCCCAACTATGACAAGTACGACCATCTCGAATGGGCGTCCTACGACCAGCTTTTGCCAGTGAAGGCGAATTATTTCCTGGTGGTGGACAATCTGCTCGACCTGTCGCACCTGCCGTTCCTCCATGCCGCGACCATCGGCAGCCCGGAGGACACCAATCCAACGCTGACCTGGGAGCGCGGCCCCGACTGGGTGAAAGGCGTGCGCATCGCGCGCGGCCTGTCGCCCTCGGCGCGCAACCTGCAGGAGGGGTTCGATTTCCGCTTCGACCGCACCCAGATCATGCTGTTCGAGCCGCCGTCGCAGGTGACCATCGACATCCTCTCGAACGAGTACGGCAAGGAGTACGGCGATCCGACCGGCCGGCTCAATCGCCGCATCGTGATCTACGATTCGATGACGCCGGAAACCGACACGAGCTGCCATTACTTCTGGGCGATCTCGCGTGACTACCTGATCCACGACGCCAAGCAGAGCGAGCTCGGCCTGCGCGCGACCAGCGCCGCGTTCCAGGAAGACCAGCTCATGCTCGAGGCCGAGCAGCGCATCATCGACCAGGACACTTCGGCGCCGCAGATCGACCTGGTCGGCGATACCGGCGGCCTCCAGGCGCGCCGCATCATCGAGCGCATGCTGGCCGAGGAGCGCGTCACCACGGCCGCCGCGCAGTAGCGGATTGAACGAGTGTCCCGCTCGCGTGTCGGAGTGCTTCGGCCCATCCTTGTATTGGCGCTGCGCCGCTCCATATTGATCTTCGTCAACTCGCTTTCGGTCGGTTTCGGCCTTTCACCGCGTTGACCTTCGCCTCCAGCCGCTCGGAATGGTCACGATCGTTCGCGCGATGCCGAGCGGGCGGGGTATCCAGCGCTACCGCGCGAAATCCGTCTCCGATGGCCACGAGCGCGTAGCGCTGGCAGGCGGAACTCGCCAACGGCACGGATGGAGATCACGATGGGAAATGTGCGCAAGGAAGATCTGTCGGCCGAGGAATTGGCCTCGCTGCAAGGGGTTGGCATGGGCGAGCCGCGGAATCATATCTCCGACGCCCATAAGAAGCGGCTCATCGAGCTGCGTTTGGTCAAGGAGGAACTTGGCCATCTACGTCAGACCCCGCACGGCATCTTCATCGCCCGCACGGAAAGCGATCCCCTCGCCGGCATGCCTCGTGTCCGCCGCGATCGGTGAGAATAAAGCATAGGCAAGACGGCAACCCGGCTATCCGGAAGTCCGGGTTCGGCGCTTCTGCGACGTTTGGCGGCCGGTAAGGCATGTCCGTTCATGGCCAGTGAGCAGACTTCGACGGGTCCGACATGCCGGTCTGAAATCTGCCAAGATCAGACCCTTCGGCGCGTTGTGGTTCGTCATCTGGGCGCGCCTCTCACTGAAGCGCCGGGCAGTCGTTTTCAGCCCGCCTGGGGCAAGCCTATCGCGTTGAAGTCTTCTTGCGTGTGAATCCAGCCTTCCTTGTCGTCTATGCGGACCTTCAGCCAGAGATCATCCGCAACGCCGAGGTTGATACCGTCCGGCACTTCCGTCCAAAGCACAATGCCTGCGGCCTTCAAAATCTCGACCCTCGACCTCTTCGTGACGACAGCGTGCTGGGCGGTCGCTTCGGCTTCGAAATAATCTGGCAGCAGGCGCACGAAGGTCATTTGGTCCCGAGGCGGCACCCGCTCCGCCCCCACCTCGAAAACGCAAACCGGCAGCCAGCCTCGCGAAGTCATCTTTTCGCAGCGCCACGCCGGGCGTAGCTTTGCCTGAAACCAGTCCACTTTTACCGGGACGAAGACAAAGACGTTACTCGTCCATACGCGAAATCGGAGCACGTCGCCCTCAAGTCCCGGCTCGCTCGCGGTCTTCACGACCTTTTCGGGCGGCGGCTCGGGTTGGACCAATTTGCCTTCGAGCAAAATCGGCTTGCTGAAGGGAACCAGCTTCCCGTCGAACATTCCAAATACCTGGTACGATGTGCCGCCGAGCGGTGTCGACGGCTCCTGGTCGTAGGTGACGAGCAGACCGCTGCCTTGAGTTCCGGCCAACTCTCGGGCCGTAACCTCCATGGTGTCCACAAAATGGTCGTCCTCCACTTGGCTAGCAAAGGATTCGTCGTAGGCCGCGCCATCGATGTCGTCGCGAATTTCCATGCGGACGACGGTTTCCTCAGAAGGTTGGGTCTGGAAGCGCCTCAATTGCAGCGCAACGGTGAAGCTTTTTCCCTTGACGTGAAGCGGACCGATCCGACGCTCGAAGTCTTCGGTTGGTGATGCCGCAGCGGCGGGAGCGGACGACGAATTCGGCGAAGAAACGCCTTGCGTAACCGCAGCCGATTGCTGAACGGATTGCTGTCCGAAGCCGGGCGAAATTCCAGCGCACACGGTCAAGGAGCCGGTTAAGGCCAGGATTCTGACCAACTGGAATCGACAAATCGAGCGAATCGACCGCATCCCGTTTCTCCGAAGACCTCACTAGTCCTGATTGGCCCCGTTTGATGTCGGGTCTCCGACGAAAATATACGCCTCTTATGCGTCGTTCGCATCCGGTGAGCTCGACGGCGCGGGCGATCGAGCGGTGTTTTTGCGAGCCGCATTCGTGACCGGCCCATTTGATCGCCAGCTACAAGTTCACCGTGGTTGCCGGCGCTCGTCGTTCGGTTCCTGGAGTCGATGTCCGAGTCTGGTCAATCGCGTCGGTTCGGCGATGCTTGGGCTATGCCTGCTTTTCTCTTGGCTCCGGAAATAGGTGATTGCATCCGGCAATGCCGCTTCGTCGCAACAACGGAAGTGCCGGACGGCACTTAATCACCTCGTCGGCGGTGGCGATCGCACAACACCGCCAAATCTGAATTCAAATACATGGGTGCGCTCCCTGACGGAGGCGCCGATAGCGGTTCGTTGTTGGCCGGCGGCGAAAGCGTTACCGTAGCCGGCGAATTCCGCGAGCATGGAGGCACGCATGAGCCCGCATCGCACTGGCGCCGAAACCCGCTCCGCCCTCAAGCATCCCATTATCGATGCCGACGGGCACTGGATCGAATACACGTCGGTTTTCGCCGAGCAGATCCGCAAGGCCGGGGGCGCCAAGGCGGAGGCCGGCTTCCGCGCGAGCCAGCGGCGGCTGCCCGAGCTCTTGAGCCTGTCGATCGAGGAGCGCAAGCGGCGCGGGCTCGCCCAGGACGGCTATTGGGCGCGCTCGTCCACCAACACGGTCGACCGCGCCACCTCCATGCTGCCGCGGATGCTTTATGACCGGCTTGACGAGTTCGGCATCGATTTCGGCATCGTCTATCCCACCGCGGGCCTCGGCATCCCGCGCATCCCCGATGGCGAGACGCGGCGCGCGACCTGCCGCGGCTACAACATCGTGGCCGCCGAGTATTTCGCAAAGCTCGGCGATCGCCTGACGCCAGTCATGGCCATTCCGACGCATTCGCCCGACGAAGCGATCGCCGAGCTCGAGTTCGTGGTGAAGCAGCTTGGCGCCAAGGTCTGCATGCTCGCGAGCGGCATCCCGCGCCCGCTGACGGCCGGGGCAGGCGCCGATCCCGAGCTCGCCCGCTTTGCCGTGCGCTACGACCAGCTCGGCCTCGACAGCGACCATGACTACGACCCGGTCTGGGAGAAATGCCGCGAGCTCGGCGTCGCGCCCACGTTCCATACCGGCGGCCGCGGTTTCGGGCTCCGCGCTTCGCCCAGCAACTACACCTTCAACCATATCGGCCATTTCGCCGAGGGCGGGCAAGCCGTCGCCAAGGCGCTGTTCTTGGGCGGCGTGACGCGGCGCTTCCCTGAGCTCAACTTCGCCTTCCTCGAGGGCGGCGCTGGTTGGGGCTGCCAGCTCTTCGCCGACCTCACCGAGCATTGGGAGCGGCGCAACAAGGCGGGCATCGCCTACAACGACCCGATGAAGCTCGACCGCGCGCTGTTGAAGACCCTGATCGACCGCTACGGCTACGCGGACATCGCCGCCGAGGTCGCGCGGCGCGATGGCTGGCCCAACCTCGAAGAGGACCTGCTCACGGGCGGCGACACGGTGCTTGACGATTTCGCGCTCTGCGGCATCGCCCGCAAGGACGATTGGGTCGCGCTGTTCGCCAGGCCGTTCTATTTCGGCTGCGAGGCGGACGACCGGATGAACGCCGTCGCGTTCGGGCGCGCCAACCCATTTGGCGCCCGGATCAACGCGATGTTCAGCACGGACAACGGGCATTTCGACGTGCAGGACATGCGGAAACCCGTCGCCGAGGCATGGGAGCTGGTCGAAGACGGGTTGCTAACGGAAGTCGATTTCCGCGATTTCGCGTTCGCGAACGCGGTGCGGCTCTGGGGCACTCAGAACGCGCGCTTCTTCGAAGGCACGGCGGTGGCCGAAGCGGCGGCTGCGGTTCTGGCCGCCGCTCCGGCGCGCGCTGCCGCGGAGTAGCCCTGGCGGCCCGCTCGCCGTTCGGGCCTCGCAATTCGGGAGGGACCGGTGGCAACAATCGTATTGGCGCACGGCGCCTGGTCGGCCGCGTGGGCCTGGAAGAAGATGCGCCCGCTGATGGCCCGCAGCGGCCACAGCTTCTTCACGCCGACCTATACTGGGCTGGGCGAGCGTTCCCATCTCGCAAGTCCCGCCATCGACCTCGACACCCATGTCGAGGACGTGCTCGGCGTCCTCCAATTCGAGGACCTGCGCGATGTCGTCCTCCTCGGCCACAGTTATGGCGGGATGGTCGCTACCGGCGTCGCCGACCGTGCCCGCGACCGTATCGCGCATCTGATCTATCTCGACGCCTTCGTCCCGCAGGACGGGCAGAGCCTCTTCGACCTTGTGCCCGCGGCGCAGCGCGAGCGCCAGTGCGCCAGCGCCACGGCTGGCGATGGCTGGCGCGTGACGCCGAACCCGACGCCCGAGGATACCTCGGCCGAGGACCGTGCCTGGGTCGCCGACAAGCGGCTCCCCCATCCGCTGAAATGCATGGAGCAGCCGCTCCGGCTGCGGCACGGGCCGCTCACCCTGCCGCGCAGCTATATCGAGGCGACGCGCAACGCCCATGGGCCGTTCGCGCCCTTCGCCGCTGCCGCGCGCAAGATGCCGGGTTGGGCTTGTTACGAGATCGATGCGACCCACAGCCCCAACATCACCGCGCCCGAGGCCCTGATGGCGCTGCTCGACCGCGCGATCCGCAATCCGCCCGCGGCCACAAGGTGACGGCCGGTCCCGGCATGGCCGCGGGCCAGGCCCGGGCTTGCTCAACACATGAAGGCCAGGGCAACTTCGCTTCCGAATAGGGGGAAGGTTCATGCTGAAAAAGCATTATGCCCTCGCGATTGTTTCATTTCTTTTGCTTCCCGCAGTCTTCACGTTGGGCGCGATGCTCTTTCTTTCCATCAATCCTGAAATCGCCGCGGGTCATCCAAATTACGTGCGCAATTATCGGATTCTGGCCCAGGCAAAAACTCTCGTCTTATGGAGCTCCGAGCTGGCGAGCATCGGCTTGTGGTTTTTGACCTGCCTGTTTTTGATAAAATCCAAGAAGCAATCGTATGTGTGGTCATGCTTGGCCATACTCGGTCCGTTTGGGTTTATTATTCTGAGCATGCTCCGAGACGAGGCGCCGGCACCGGGAGATTTGTACCAACAATATATCGGTAGGCAAAAACTTTATCTGCGCCTTGCGCAGGAACTTTGTTTTTTCGTGATCGTGTGGATTGTGGCGTATCAAGCCGTGGCTTTTAAGCGCGATCTTATGATCATGCATCAAGCGGCCGTCACCGGTTTGTCCACAGCGCAAATCCTCGAACAACAAAACGCCTCCGGCGGAATGTGGGCCTTTGCCGAGGGGAACGAGATCTTTTATCTGGTGGTTCTTATCTATTTGCTGTGGCCGATTGTCTTCAATGCGGCTGGTCATCTGCTGAAATCGCGGAACTCCGCTGGAAACGCTTAACGCACTCGAACATCATTCGAAGCGGGCCGGCCAGGTTGACGATGTTCGAGCCGGGTCCGCTTATCCCGCCGGTGGCAAACACATGGCAGTCCAGGATACTGCCGCGGCGCTGGGCTTCTTCGGTAAGGCCGGGGCGAAGCCCGGTTGACGCTCCGGAAACGACTCAGTTAGGTTAGGGACAAGAACGTCATCGCCATGCCGATGCGCGGCGGGCTCGAAAGGGAGGCAGTTGATGCGCTTTACATGGGGCCTCGCGGCCGCGCTGGCGAGCATCGTTCTGGTCCATGCGCCCGGCGCCGAGGCGCAATATTCCGACAACAAGATCAAGCTCGGCATCCTCGACGATTTCTCCGGGCCCTATTGCCTCGACAATTGCATGGGGCCGGTGGTCGCGACCCAGATGGCGGTCGACGAATTCGGCGGCAAGATCAACGGCGTTCCCATCGAGGTCATTCACGGCGACCACCAGGACAAACCCGATGTTGGCGTGCGCATGGCGGAGCGCTGGTACGATACCGAGCAGGTCGATGCGATCCTCGATGTCGTCTATTCGGGCGTGGCCCTGGCGGTGCAGGAAGTGGCGCGCCAGCGCAACAAGGCGGTCCTCTACAGCGAGGCCGGGTCCGACGCCCTGACCGGCAAGCAGTGCGGGCCATTCAGCGCGCAATGGACCTACGACACCTATCAGCTTCCGAACCTCGGCGCGGCGGTGCCGAAGCTCGGCAAGACCTGGTTCATCCTGTCCGCCGACTATGCCTATGGCAAGGCGCTGGTCGAGGGCGTCACGCGCAGCGTCACCGAGGCGGGCGGCAAGATCGTCGGAACCGTGTACCATCCCTTCGGCGCGTCCGACATGTCGTCCTTCATGCTCCAGGCGCAGGCCTCGAAGGCCGAGGTCATCGCGCTCGGCGATGCCGGGCCCGACATGACGAACGCCATCAAGGCCGCCAATGAATTCGGCCTGATCGCGAGCGGCGTCAAGGTCGTGCCGTTGAGCATGGACCTGCAGGCGATCGCCGGCGCCGGCGGCCTCAAGGCCACGCAAGGCATGATCATGGCGCTGCCATGGTACAGCGATGCCAATCCCCCGAAGTCCGACGCCTTCGCGGCGGAGTTCGAGAAGCGTCAGGGCATGATGGCGCCCTATCTCATGGCCGGGCTTTATTCCGCGGTGCGAACCTATCTCCTGGCCGCGCAGGCGACGGGCAGCGACGATCCCAAGAAGATCTTTCCCTGGATGCAGCAACAGGTGATCGACGACGCCTTCACCAAGCACGGCGTCCTGCGGCCCGATGGCCGCATGGTGCACGACGTCTATCTGGTCCAGGTGAAGAGCCCGGCGGAATCGAAAGGCCCGCGCGACCTCGCGAAGCTGCTCGAGGTCATTCCGGGCGACAAGGCGTTCCGGCCCATCGATCAGGGCGGCTGCCCGCTGGTCGCGAACGCCGGCAAATAAGCGGCCTGATGCCGTTGACCGACGACGTGCTTCTGCGCACCGAGGCCGTGACCAAGTCATTTTCCGGCTTCGTTGCGGTCAAGGGCGTCAGCCTCGATGTGAAGCGCGGCGCGATCCACGCCCTCATTGGTCCCAATGGTGCCGGCAAGACCACGTATTTCAATCTGTTGACCCGGTATATGCCGGTGACCAGCGGGCGCATTTTCTTCAAGGGCCGCGACATCACCAGGGCCCAACCTTACGACGTAGCGCGCATGGGCATCGTGCGTTCGTTCCAGATCTCGGCCGTGTTCCCGCACCTCACGGCGCTCGAGAACGTCCGCATCGCGCTGCAGCGGTTCCGCGCCGACAATTATTTTTTCTGGCGCTCCGACGACGCGTTGAGTGCGCTCGAGGCCAGGGCGCACGCGCTCCTGGCGGATGTCGGGCTCGAGGCTTGGGCAAGCCGGACCGCGGCGGAACTGCCCTACGGCCGCAAGCGCGCGCTGGAACTTGCAACGACCTTGGCGCTCGAGCCGGAGCTTTTGCTGCTCGACGAGCCGACCTCCGGGATGGCAAGCGAGGATATCAGCCGCATCGTCGCGCTGATCCGTCGCGTCGCGGTCAACCGCACGGTGCTGATGGTGGAGCATAATCTGTCGGTCGTCGCCGATCTGTCGCATCGCATCACGGTGATGCAGCATGGCGGCATCTTGGCCGACGGCTCTTATGACGAAGTCTCGAAGGACCCAGCCGTGATCGAGGCCTATATGGGCACCGGCGTTGGCTAGCGCGATCCTTGAAATCGCGATCTTGCACGACGACTAGGGAGCGAGCGTCCATGTCGCCCACGGCCTTGTTCGGGCAGTTGCTGCTGGGCCTCATCAACGGCTCGTTCTATGCGATGTTGAGCCTCGGCCTCGCCGTCGTTTTCGGCCTGCTCGCCATCGTGAACGCGGCGCAAGGCGCGTTCTACATGCTCGGGGCCTTCATTGCCTGGATGCTCTTGCATTATCTCGGCATCGGCTATTGGTGGGCGTTGCTGCTGGCGCCGCTCGCGGTCGCGATCATCGGCATGATCCTCGAACGGACGCTGATCGCCCGCGTCTACAATCTCGACCACCTTTACGGGCTGCTGCTGACCTTGGGCGTGTTCCAGATCATTCAAGGCATGTTCGTTCACTGGTACGGCACCTCGGGCCAGCCCTACGATTATCCCGATGCGCTGACCGGCGGTTACAATTTGGGCTTCATGTTTCTGCCGGCTTATCGCATCTGGGTCGTGGCCGCGTCGTTGGTCGCCTGCTTCGGCACCTGGTACGCGATCGAGAAGACCCGGCTCGGCGCCTATTTGCGCGCCGCGACCGAGAACCCGACCCTGGTGAGCGCATTCGGCATCAACGTGCCGCGGATGGTGACGCTGGCCTTCGGCGGCGGCGTCGCGCTCGCCGGATTGGCGGGCGTGCTGGCCGCGCCGATCTATCAGGTCAACCCGCTGATGGGCGGCAACATCCTGATCACGGTGTTCGCGGTGGTGGTGATCGGCGGCTTCGGCTCGATCTTGGGCTCGATCGTGACGGGCCTGACCTTGGGCGTGCTCGAAGGCCTGTCGAAGGTGTTCTATCCCGAGGCCTCGAACATGGTGATCTTCGCCATCATGATCGTCGTGCTGATGGTGAAGCCGGCGGGACTGTTCGGGCGCGAGCGCCAGGCGACGCCGCAAATCCGGGAGGGCTCGGCGAGCGCCGCCAGGACGCGCGGCATTGGCTGGACCGAGCTGGCGTTCGGCATCGCCATCCTGGCCGTTGCGCCGTTCCTGGTATATCCGGTGTTCCTGATGGAATTGCTGTGCATGGCGCTGTTCGCCTGCGCGTTCAATCTGCTGATCGGCGGCGGCGGCCTGCTCTCCTTCGGCCATGCCGCGTTTTTCGGCTGCGGGGCTTACATCGCCGCCGAGACCGCGAAGGCCTTCGGCTTTCCTTTCGAGCTGGCGATGCTGAGCGGCATCGCGAGCGCGACGGTGCTGGGATTCCTCTTCGGCATCACGGCCATCCGCCGCCAGGGTCTGTTCTTCGCCATGATCACCTTGGCGCTGGCGCAGGCGGTCTATTTCCTGGCGCTCAGGCTGCCCTTCACGAACAGCGAGGACGGCATTCAGGCCGTTCCGCGCGGGCGGCTCTTAGGATTGATCGATCTCAACGACAATTTCGCCATGTATTACGTCACGGCGGCGATCTTCCTTGCCGGATATCTGCTGGTCGCGCGGGTGTGGCATTCGCCGTTCGGCCAAGTGCTGCGCGCGATCAAGGACAATCAGCCGCGCATGATTTCGCTGGGCTATCCGGTCGACCGCTACAAGCTGATCAATTTCGTGTTGTCGGCGGCGCTCGCAGGCACCGCCGGCTCGCTGAAGGCGATCGCGCTCAGCCTCGCCACCTTGACCGATGTCGATTTCACGACCTCAGCAGCGGTCGTCCTGATGGTGCTCTTGGGCGGCATGGGCACGCTCTTGGGGCCGGTCGTCGGCGCCATCCTCGCCGTGTCGATGGACGAATATCTGGCCGGCATCGGCATCCCGGTGCCGGTCGTCATCGGCGTCATTTTCGTGGTGATCATTCTCGTGTTCCGCCGCGGCATCGTGGGCGAGGCGATCCATCACTGGAACCGCTGGCAGGCCCGGGCCAGCGCCCTCCCGATCGCATGACCTTTCGTTCGGCGGATTCGATGCGGCATTTCCTGATCAGCTTGATTTTGCTGGCGGGCGCGGCAGCGGCGCATGCCCAGGATTACAGCGACCCCCTCAGGCTCATCGCATCGATCTACCGGACCTACACAACCGGCAACCTGAAGCCTGGCTTTCCCCATGTGTATAGCGGCCGTTTGCCGGCGCTCGTCAACGCCGATGCCAAGAACACGCCGGAGGGCGATGCGGGGACGATCGACGGGGACGTCTTCGTCGACGGCAATGACTGGGAGATCAGCAACCTGAAGGTTACTCTGGTCCGGCGCTCCACCCTGCGCGCGCAGGTGCGCGCACGCTTCGATAATTTCGAGCAACCGCGCACGATGATCTTTGATCTTGTTCGCGAGAAAAGCGGCTGGCGCATCGACGACATCGGCTCGCTCCGGAAAGGAGCGCGATGGACGATGTCTAAAATCCTAATGGGTGCGCCGGACGCATTTCCCGACGCGGACAAGTGATCGAAGAGCTGCGGCCGATGCCGTGATCGAACAAGGCTCCGCCATTTCCGTTTCTGGCGAATGCCGCAATGATCCGTTGCGGAACTCAACCCGCGGCTTGTCGCGAGCAAGAAGACGGGCCTGGCCGACATGGACCGGAAGCGTCAAGGAGACGCATTGGAGCGCGCGACGAAGCGGCGCGTCGCCACCCGCTGCGCGCTTTGGCCCGGCGTCCGTGCGGATCAGGGCTCGGTCACGATGTAGATGAAGCGGGCGGCGAGATCGACAGGGGCACCGCAGCGCCAAGCCACCAGATCGCCGCGCTGCACCGGACCGCGCGCGTGTTCGCCCGCGCTCAACGAGAAGCGCGTCACTGTCCCGTCGGAATGGCGGATCGCGAGGTTCATCATCCTGCCGCCGCTACACGCGTAAAACCAATTGGCGTAACCGGGTCCGAGCAGGCTCGTGCTGGCAAGCGATGGCCAGGCGAGCGCCAGCGCGATCGCACCGGCGAGCGTCAGTCCTGCAAGACGATTCATTCTCGGTCTCCCCATCAAGCCGTTCGCGGCGACCAGTCGTAAACGCGCGCCAGCGTCTCGCCCATGAGCGCGGCGCGATCGCTTTGCGACAGCCGATCGGTGACGCGAAACGCCTCGACCGCCTCTCTGTAAGTCAGCAAGGCGACCGCACGCGTCCAGTCGGTGCCCCACATGCAGCGCTCCAATCCGAAGGCGTCGAAGATGCGACACAGCGGATCCCATATGTCTTTGTAGGGGAATGGCTCGTGCGACAGCGTGCAGGCGCCGCTGATCTTGACCGCGACGTTGTCATGGGCGGCGAGCGCCAGGAGCTTCGGCAGCTCGGCGAAGGGCTGCGCCGGCGGTGGCGGCGCGAACGGCTGTTGCAGCCCAAGGTGATCGATCACCAGCATCGTGTTCGGGTGCTGCGCCGCCAAGCGGCGCGCCTGCTCGAGCCGACCCCAGACTAGAAGGTTAACCGGCAGAGCATGATGCGCAGCCGCGGCGAGAACCCGGTCGATCGCGGCATCCGCCGGCTCCTCCGACGCGCCGAAGTTCAAGAGGAGCCGGATTGCGACGGTGCCATCGGTTGCCGCCCACGCGGCGACCGTATCGGCGACGTGGGGGTCGTTCGGGTCCACCGGCTTGATCAATCCGAACCGGCCAGGATGAGCGGCATGGACCTTGAGCGCGTAGCTGGCATCGTAGCCGTACATGGTGAAGGGCGAGACCAGCAGCGCGCCATCGACAGCAACTTCTTTCATGGCGGCGACCATGTCGTCGCCGGTGACCTCGGGCGGCCCGGCGAGCGTGGCCAGCCAGGGGCGGCCGGGATGATTGCGTTCGTAGGCGTGCACTTGAGAATCGATGGTCAACATCGGCGTCTTGCCCTCCCGGATGACACCATGGTGCGGCGATGTCCGGATTGAATCAACACTGGCAGTATCTACCGAAAGCGCGGCAGCACCTGTTCGCAGAACATTCGGAGCGAGTTCGCCACCCGCGCGGCGGGGATGCCGCCGCCGCAATTGAGCTCGGCGAGAATCCCGTCGCAGCCGAGCTCCTCGTTGATCTGGTGCAGACGCTCGACGACACGGCCGGGCGTGCCGACCACCAGCCTGTCGCGCAGCGCTTGCTCATAGGTGAGGGTCTGGAGCTTGCGCCCGCGTTCCGCGCGCCGCTCGATGCCGCGCGCGCCCGCTTGCTCGGCCGAGGCTTCGATGCGGGCGCCCAGGACGCGGTAGAGGTTCATGATGCTCGCCTGCGGCTCTTCCCGCGCGCGCGCCTCGGTCTCGGCCACATAGACGGGGATGCGGAGATAGACGCCGCCCTGTCCCGGATGGCCCGCTTCGCGCCAGGCCGCGCGATAGGCGAGCACATTGGGGATGAGCTCGTTGAGCGCGCCGGCGCGGGCCGCCGCCATGACCGTGTCGCCGAGCGTGCCCACGGCGGGGAAGGTGTCCGGGCTGCTGGCGGCGACGCGGATCGGCGGATGCGGGCGCTGATACGGGGCGGGCGAGAGGCTCACGTTCTTGCAACTGAAGAACCTGCCCTCGTAGGAGAACCCGGTTTCGGTCCAGGCGCGCTTGATGAGCGCGAGCGCCTCGGCAAAGCGCTCCTGGCTCTCGGCATAGGACACGCCGTAGGCGTCGTAGCCGCGCGGCAAGCCGCTGCGGCCGACGCCGAAAATGAGGCGGCCCTGGCTGATCTGATCGACCGTCGCCGCCTCCTCGGCAATGCGCACGGGATGGGCGAGCGGCAGCACCTGGACGGCGGTGCCGATCCGGATGCGGCGCGTGCGCGCGGCGATCGCGCTGGCCACGGTCAGCGGCGAGGACAGCACTGACCGCGCCGGATCCATGTGCAGCTCGCCCAGCCAGATGACGTCGAGCCCCATCCGCTCAGCCGCGTCGATCTCGGCGAAGGCGCTGCGGAAGACATCGGCATGCGCGCTGCCGGGCGCACACCGGAACTCATGGAACATGCCGAATTCCATCGCCCGTCCCCCTCCGCTGCCTGAGCCGTGGCGCTTCCGGTATGATACCGGAGAAATCGCCGCCCGGGAGCCGCCCATGAAGAAGATCGCACTCGAAGAGCATTTTTACGTCGACGGGTTTCTCCACCCCATGAAGGCCAATCCGGATCGGTCCGATCCCGAGTTCCATCGCTATGCGGTGGAGCGATTGCCGGAATTCGACGCGCTGCGCCTGGGCGCGATGGATCAGGCGGGGATCGAGATCTCGGTGCTGTCGCATTACGCGCCCGGCGTTCATGGCGAGCGCGACGCCGCCGCGGCCGTCACGGCGGCGCGGCGCGGCAACGACCTTCTTGCCGGCCATGTCGCACGGCACCCGACGCGCTACCGCGGCTTCGCCATGCTCGCCATGCACGATCCCAAGGCGGCCGCCGACGAGCTCGAGCGCGCGGTGCGGCAGTTGGGGTTCAAGGGCGCGCTGCTGAACGGCCATACGCAGGGCGTCTATCTCGACGATCCCCGCTATCTCGGGTTCTGGGAGCGCGTCGCGGCGCTCGACGTGCCGATCTATCTCCATCCCACGCATCCCGTGACGCTGCCCGCGGTGTTCGAGGGCTATCCGGGGCTCGGCGGCGCGATGTGGGGCTGGATGGCGGAGACGGGCGGCCACGCCTTGCGTCTCGTGCTGAGCGGGCTGTTCGACCGGCTGCCCAAGCTCACCATCATTCTCGGCCACATGGGCGAAGCGTTGCCCTTCCTGCTGTGGCGCATCGACAGCCGGTTCAAGATCGTCAAGCCCAAGGTCGTGCTGCAGAAGCCGCCGTCGCACTACATCCGCGAGAACTTCATGGTGACGACCGCGGGCACCTTCGCGTCCGACCCGCTGCTGTGCACCATCGCGGCGCTGGGCGACGACCGCGTCATGTTCTCGGTCGACTATCCGCTCGAATACAGCGATCTCGCCGCCCAGTTCATCGACTCGGCGCCGCTGAGCGAGGCGGTGCGCGCGAGGATCTGCTACGGCAACGCGGCCCGAATCCTGAAGATCTGATGCGGCGGCCCGAGCCGGCTATCAATGCGCGAGCCGGGCCGCAGCCTCCTTGATGAGGCTCAGGTCGGCGTACTCGCGGATTTCGAGATCGGCCTTGAGGAAACCGAACTCCACCTGCGTCCTGATGTTGGCCTGCAAGGCATCGAGATCGGGGACCGCGTTGGCGTCGCGGTAATAGTCGCCGCCCGGCTTGAAGAGCCAGGCGTCGTAATATTCGGGCGGCTGCTTGTTGAAGCGGGCGACGATATCGACGGCCTCGCCGTGATTGGCGGGATCGGTGAAGAAGTGCAGCGCGCGCAGCACATCCTCCATGAAATCGACCATCGCCGGACGGTGCGCGGCGATGAACCCGGCGCGCGCGACCCACACGATCATCTCGGTCCGTCCGATCGCCTCGCGCTGGGTGAAGATCGTGCGCGTCGCCGCGCGCAGCGCCTGGTCCTGCGCGAAGGGCAGGCCGGTGCCGATGAGGTCGACCTTGCGCTCGCCGAGCGCCGCGCGCATGTTGGGGAAGGCCACCTCGACGATGGTCACGTCCTTGCGCGCATCGAGACCGTGCTGGTGCAGCATCGCGCGAAGGCCCACGTCGATCGCGCCGCCGGTCACGTTCGATCCGAGGATCTTGCCTCTCAGATCCGCCACCGTTTGGATCGGGCTGTCCTTCAGCACCATGTATTCGTCGGTGTAGTAACCCGGTGCGCCGTCCTGGAACGCGTCGGCGATGACGCGCAGGTCGGACATGCCCGCATTCTCGATCGCCACCGCCAGCGACGAATAGGCCAGGAGCGCGATGTCGATCTCGTTGGCGCCGAACGCCGAAATCATCTGCGGCGTGCCCGAGAAGCGGATCGCATCCATTGTGTAGGATTGGGCCTGGTGGTGCGCGATGCCCGGCTTGGCGAACAGGATCGGCGGCAGATTGTTGGGCACCACCACCCATGCGACCCGGATGTTCAGCGGATCGGCCGAGGCCGTCGCCAGGCTCGCGGCCAGGATCGCCGCCGCGGCGATATACGACAAGAAGCGCATCCCGTGTTCTCCCTGGTCGCCCGGCGCGGGCTCGTCCCCCGACCTCGGGCCGCCTATTTTTCTGCCGCCCGCTTCGCCTTCTCGAGCAGCGGACCGCTGAGCGCCGCGGCGTCCCCGACAACGGCCGCGAGTTTCTTGCCGCCGATGACGTCGAGGTCGAGCTTCGCGTTCTTCGCGTCGGCGACG
>Ga0209415_10000487_pt1 | contig 73993 bp, 78 predicted proteins | sample PeaSoiSIISIP2007_FD_187696 | JGI IMG/M metagenome (GOLD analysis project Ga0209415, IMG submission 187696) | Peat soil microbial communities from Weissenstadt, Germany - SII-SIP-2007 (SPAdes) (version 2) | ecosystem: Environmental > Terrestrial > Soil > Wetlands > Peat | place: Germany...
ACCCGTTCACGGATCAGGCCGAAGCCCCGTGCGAGCCTAGTGAGTTAATGCCTCTGGTACGGTTCGCCGTAGACGGCGTGTCCGGCGAATCCGGACAGCGCCGCGAGCACGGCGTCCCTCGATCGGAAGAGGCAGTTATGGGTCATCACCTCATCGTCCTGCGGTTCGCCGCCGTGGTCAACCGCGTCGTCGCGATCGGCTGAATCGGCGCAGTCAGGTGTCGCCAAATAGACACGCCCGTCCTCGATGAAGGCGACGCCGTAGACGAATCCGTCGTCGGTCTGCTCGGCCAGCGCGTAGCCCTCGCGGCCGCCCAGTTCGGCCTCGACCGCCAGCACGCGGTGGGTCTCGCCGATCAGGCCGTTGGGATCGTATTTGGCGATGGCGTACCAGCCATCCGGCTCAAGGGTGATCTGCACCTTGTCGGAGGGATCGCCGTCCCGGACGTAGACGCCGTCCTCGAGCGGATGGACCGCTTCGGCGGGATCGAGCAGCAGCCGGTCGGAGGCGTAGCAGCCGGATACGGCGACACCGACCAGGGCGAGGAGGAGAACGAGCGGCTTCAAGGTCTCGCTCGGAGAGAGGGTCGGCGCACTGTCACAGGATTCGGTCTTTGACGTTAGGCAGGAGAGCCTGCGGCGCGGACCTTCTCCCCTCGAGGGAGAAGGGCCGCTTTGCCGCTATCGTCCGGTCAGGCGGCCGCCTTGCGCGCTGGCCTGAAGCGCACGGCCAAGCTCTTCGGACCGGAGATGAAGGTCGAGGCCAGCCACTCCGGCGGGGCGACGATCTCGAGATCGTCCATCCTGGTCAGCACCTCCATCAGGATCGCATCGATCTCGATACGGGCCAGATGCTGGCCGAGGCAGACGTGCGGGCCGCCGCCGAAGGCGATGTGCTCGTTCGGGTCGCGCGACAGATCGAGCGCGTCGGGTCGGTCGAACTGCGCGGGGTCGCGGTTGGCGGCGCCGAAATACATGACGACTTTGTCGCCTTGCCTGATCGCCTGCTCGCCGAGCCTGGCGTCCTTCTTCGCCGTGCGGCGCATGTAGATGACCGGGCTCGTGTAGCGCAGCAGCTCCTCCCGCGCCGCGTTCAGCCGGCCTGGCAGGTCTGCCATCAGCCAGGCGAGCTGGTCGGGGTTCTCCTTCAACGCCACGAGCCCGCCGGCCAGCAGGTTGCGCGTGGTGTCGCCGCCGGCGTCGATCAAAAGCAGGAAGAAGAGCAGGAATTCGGCGTCGGTCAGGCGGCGGCCATCGACCTCGACGGTGAGCAGGCGCGTGGCGAGATCGTCGGCCGGCCGCGCCCGCTTCTCGGCGATGACGCCCATGCCGTAGCCGAACATCTTGCCGACCGCCTCGCCGCCCGCGCCCGGTGGCAGCGTGTCGGGCGCCGAGTGGATGATCTCGGTCAGTTTGTAGAGCTCGCGCCCGTCGTCGAGCGGCAGCCCCATGAGCTCAGCAATGACGTAGGACGGCATTTCGCCGGCGACGTCGTTGACGAAGTCGCACTCGCCCTTCTCGATCACCGCATCGACGATCTGGCGCGCGAGCTGATTGAGGCGCGTGCCGCGCTCGCCCGCGGCGGGCTTGGTGAACTCGGCGCGGATCAGCTTGCGGAACGCCGTGTGCTGCGGTGGGTCCATCATCAGCATCATGGTCGCCGCGCCCAGCGCGCCGGTCTGACCGGGGGCGGGATCGGGGATCATGATCGTTGGGCCCGACGAGTAGGTCTGGAAGTCGTGGTCGACGGCATAGACGTCGTCATAGCGGGTCAGCGCCCAGAAGCCCGGCCCGTTGGGCTCCGGATTGAAGTGCACCGGGTCGGTTTTCCGCAGCTTACGGTATAGCTCGTGTGGGTGCCCGTTTGCGAAAGTCTTGGCGTCGAGAAGGTCGAGGGTCACGGACGTCGCTCCTGATCGCGGATCAGCCTGATCGAGACGCGGGCGGAGAGCAAGGCTGGCGCAACGTAAGGTAATCGCCGAAAAAGCACGCCGCCATGACCTCGACCCCGCTTCCGGATGCGGCGCGTGACAACTGGGTGGACCGGTTCGCGCCGGGCGCTTTGCGCCCCTGGCTGAAGCTCGGCCGCTTCGATCGGCCGATCGGCATCTGGCTCCTGCTGGTGCCCGGCTGGCAGGGGATCGCACTCGCCTCCGCCATGCAACACCGCTGGCCGAGCCCCTGGCTCATCGTCGCGTTCGCCGTGGGCGCTGCCCTGATGCGGGCCGCGGGCTGCGCCTACAACGACATCGTCGACCGCGACATCGACGCCAGGGTGGCGCGGACGGCGGAGCGGCCGGTCGCGTCCGGGCGAATCCGCCTCGCCCACGCCTGGCTCTTCATCGCCGGCTGCTTGCTCGCGAGCCTCGCCATCCTTCTCACCTTCAACCCGTTGGCCGTCGCGCTGGGCGCCGCTTCGCTGCTGCTGGTCGCGGCCTATCCGTTCATGAAGCGGATCACCTGGTGGCCGCAGGCGTGGCTGGGCCTGACCTTCAACTGGGGCATCCCGCTGGGCTTCACCGCCGCGGCCAGCAACCTGCCTTCAGCCTGGCGCGTGATCGGGTTGCTGCTGTTACCCGGCCGCCACCCGCCGCTGGCCGCGTCCTGGACCCTTTCGCTCGACCTGCCGGCGCTGCTGCTCTACCTCGCGGCCGTCTTCTGGACCTTCGGCTACGACACCATCTATGCGCTGCAGGATCTCGAGGACGACGCGCTGGTCGGGGTCAAGTCGTCGGCCAGGCGGCTGGGCGACGGGGTGAGCCTCGGCGTCTTCTCCGTCTACGCTGTGGCGATCGGACTGGTCTTCGCCGCAGGCTGGGTGGCGCGGCTGGGGCCTCTGTTCGGTTTCGGCGCGATCGTCTACGCCGCCCACCTGCTGCGCCAGCCGTTCGCGCTCAAGGTGGACGACCCGGCCCGCGCGCTCAGGCTCTTCAAATCGAATCGTGACGCGGCCCTGATCCTCCTCGCCGCCCTCGCCGCCGGCGCCTGGCGCCTGGCGCTGTTCTAGCGCTCCGAAAACATCACCCCGCCCTTGGATTTGGCGTCGAGGTCGATCTCGACGATCTGCACGACGACCGCCTCGGCGGGCGCGCCGAAGTTTTTCACCACCGCCTGGGTGATGTCCTGGCAGAGCGCCTTCTTCTGCTGGGCGTTGCGGCCCTTGGCGGCATAGACGACGACTTCGGGCATCCCCTTCCCCTTCGGTTGCTTCGCGGGCGTGTTCAGCCCATCTTATAGGTCGGAGCCGAAGATACGCCATGGCCGTCGCCGCCCGCGTCAATCCGAAAGACTTCTTCACCGCCGAGGAGTGGGGCCCCCTGGCCGAACGCTCGTCGTGGAAGGGGCTTTTGCTCGTCGCCCACTGCTGGGCGGTCATCGGGCTGGCCACACTTATGGGCCTCTTCTTCCCGATCACCATCCCGATCGCGGTTATGATCATCGGCGCCCGGCAATTGGGCCTGGGCATCCTGCAGCACGACGCGGCGCACAGCGCGCTGCACCTCGATCCGAAGACCAACCTGTGGGTCGGCGAGTGGCTCTGCGGCGGCGGCGTCGAGCGCTATCGCAAGTACCACCTGCAGCATCACAAGTTCGCCCAGCAGGCGGAAGACCCGGACCTCGGGCTCTCCGCGCCCTTCCCGATCACCAAGGCCTCTCTGCGGCGCAAGATCATCCGCGACCTGACCGGCCAGACCTGGATCAAGCAGCGCTTCGGCCTTCTGCAATACAGTCTGAAGAACCGGGCGAAAGGCGCGCCGGTCCTGCCTATCGTGTGGGCCGACATCGTCCGTCAGCGCCGCTTCTTCGCAACCAACCTCGTCGCCATCGCAGCGTTCGGCGTGGCCGGCATGCTGGTCGGCCGCGACTGGTGGTGGGGGTGGTTCGCGCTTTGGCTCCTGCCGCGCGCGACCTGGTTCCAGATGGTCACCCGCTTCCGCAACATCGCCGAGCACGCGCTGGTGGCGAAGAACGAGCCCGACCCCTTGCGCCACGCGCGGACGACCAAGGCGAACTGGCTCGAGCGGGCGCTGATCGCGCCCTACTACGTGAACTACCACTGCGAACATCACATGTTCATGCACCTGCCCTGCTATCACCTGCCCAAGGTGCACCGGATGCTGGGCAAGAAGGGCGTGCTCGCGCGCATGGAGATCGCGCCGGGCTATCCGCGCGTGCTCGCGCTCGCATCCGCGGCGTGACCGCCCGCACGATCGCCGACCCGCACGGGTTCATCCTCGCCAACACGCGCCTGCAGCACCCGCCACACACGCCTGAGCTTGCCCTCTACCTCGCCGACGAGGTCACGCCGATCTGGCGTCTGACCGAGGAGGAGTTGGGCGAGATGGGCCTGCCGCCGCCGTTCTGGGCGTTCGCCTGGGCGGGCGGCCAGGCGCTGGCGCGCTATCTGTTCGACCATCCGGCGGAGGTGAAGGGCAAGAGCGTGTTCGACGTCGGCACCGGCTCGGGCCTCGTCGCCATCGCGGCGATGAAGGCCGGCGCCAGGGCGGCGAACGGCTGCGACCTCGACGCCTTCTGCGCCGCGGCGGTGGCCGTGAACGCGCGCGCCAACGAGGTCGCCGTCGGGTTCGCCCGGCGCGACCCATTCGAGCGCGACCCGCCCGACGCCGAAGTCATCTGCGCCGGCGACGTCTGCTACGAGCAGCCGCTGGCCGACCGCGCGATCGCCTGGCTGAAGACGGCGCACGAGCGGGGCGCCCGCGTGCTCATCGGCGACCCGGGCCGCAGCCACTTCCCGAAGGCTGGGCTGGTGAAGCTGGCCGAATACAGCGTCTCCACAACCCGCGAACTCGAGGACGCGGAGGTCAAGCGCACGGCGGTCTGGACGTTTCCGGGTTGACGCCGGCCGCGGCGGGCGCTGCGATCGGCTCATGACACTCGAAGAGATGCGCGAGATCGCGCTGAGCTTTCCGGGCGTGACCGAGGGAAGCTCGTACGGGCGGCCCTCGTTCCTCGTGAACAAGAAGTTCTTCACCCGCCTCCGCCGCGAGGACGAAAGCCTGGTGTTGCTCGAGGTTTCGTTCGACGAGCGCGAGATGCTGATGGAGGTCGAGCCGGAGACCTTTCACTTCACCGCGCACTACAAGGACTACCCCTCGGTGCTGGCCCGCATGGCCACCCTCCACCCCGGCTCGTTCAAGAACTTCCTCGAACGCCGCTGGCGCAAAGTCGCGCCGAAGAAGCTGATCAAAGACTGGGACGCCGCGCGGGCGGAGCCGGAGGAATAGCTCCCTCCCCCCCGCTGGCGGGGGAGAGGGTTGGGGGTGAGGGGGCGTCGATGCCGCGCAGTGAGCTGACGGACCGGGCGCGAGGACTGCGCGTCGATCGGACGCTCGCCGAGCGCCGCCTTTGGGCGAGGCTGCGCAATCGCCAACTCGGCGGATGGAAGTGGAAACGTCAGGTTCCACGCGGTCCGTTCATCGTCGATTCCCTTTGCGCGGATGCCGGCCTCGTCATCGAGCTCGATGGCGACACTCACGCGACGACGGTCGGCTACGACGCACGGCGGACCCGGTGCCTGCAGGCTCTCGGCCTCCGGTTCTAGAACAGCGATATCGCGGAGAACCTCGATGGCGTCTGCGACGCCATCCTCGCCGCCTGCGGCGCGAGGCCCCTCACCCTCCCCTCTCCCCGCCAGAGCGGGGAGAGGATGCCAAGACTCCAAACCCTAGAACGAATCTTCGATGTCGGACTGGAAGAGTTCGAAGGTTTCCTTGGCGTCGCGTTCTTCCGCGGTGAGGGCCGCGTCCGGGTCGTCCTCCGACTCGTGGAAGGCGGATTCAGGGACGAGGCGGGCCACGATCTCGTCGCCTTGCTTGACCAGGACGCCGTAGCCGGCGGCGATGGTCTGCATCATCTCGGCGAAGCGGGCCGCGGCGTCTCCGATGTCGACTTCGTAGAGCATGCTTGGAACTTAGAACCTGCGGGGCGTGACAGCCAAGGCCCACCCGCCTAGCTTCGCCGCCCCATGGCCTACCGATCCCTGCGCGACTTCATCGAGCGGCTGCAAGCCCAGGGAGAGCTCGTGCGCGTGACCGAGCCCGTCTCGACCGTACTCGAGATGACGGAGATCTGCGCGCGGCTGGTCCGTAGCGGCGGGCCGGCGGTGCTGTTCGAGCATCCGATCCGCGCCGACGGCGAGCCCTCGCCCATTCCCTGCCTAGCGAACCTGTTCGGAACCGTCGGCCGCGTCGCCGCCGGCGTGACGCTGGGCGGCGCGCCACGATCGAGCGCCAAGGAGCTGCGCCAGGTCGGCGAGCTGCTCGCCTATCTGCGCCAGCCCGAGCCCCCGCGCGGGATGAAGGACGCGCTCGAGCTCTTGCCGCTCGCCCGCACCGTGATGAGCATGCGCCCGAACACCGTCCGCACCGCGCCGGTGCAGGAGCTGGTGCTCAAGGGCGACGACATCGACCTTGCGAAGCTCCCCGTGCAGACCTGCTGGCCCGGCGAGCCCGCGCCGCTCATCACCTGGCCGCTGGTGGTGACCAAGGGGCCGGGCGAGGCGCGCGAGGACGACTACAATCTCGGCATCTACCGCATGCAGGTGATCGGCAAGGACCGCACCCTCATGCGCTGGCTCGCCCACCGCGGCGGCGCCCAGCACCACCGGCGCTGGAAAGCGGCTGGCAAGCCAGAGCCGCTGCCCGCCTGCGCCGTGATCGGGGCCGATCCGGGGACCATCCTCGCTGCGGTTACGCCCGTCCCAGACACGCTGTCGGAATACCAGTTCGCCGGCCTGCTGCGCGGGGCCAAGGTCGACCTGGTCCGCGCCAAGACCGTTCCGCTGCTCGTGCCCGCCCAGGCCGAGATCGTCATCGAGGGCCACGTGCTGCTCGACGAGTACGCCGACGAAGGCCCGTACGGCGACCACACCGGCTATTACAACGCCGTCGAGCGCTTTCCGGTGTTCCAGGTCAGCGCCATCACCATGCGGCGCGACCCGATCTACCTGACCACCTACACCGGCCGGCCGCCCGACGAGCCGAGCGTGCTGGGCGAGGCGCTGAACGAGGTCTTCATCCCCCTCTTCCAGCAGCAGTTCCCCGAGATCGTCGACTTCTGGCTGCCGCCGGAGGGGTGCAGCTACCGGATCGCCGTCGTCTCGATCCGGAAGGCCTACCCGGGCCACGCCAAGCGGGTGATGCTGGGCGTGTGGTCCTATCTGCGCCAGTTCATGTACACCAAGTGGGTGATCGTCGTGGACGCCGACGTCGACGCCCGCAACTGGAAGGATGTGATGTGGGCGATCTCGACCCGAATGGACCCGGCCCGTGACATCACCCTCATCGAGAACACCCCGATCGACTACCTCGACTTCGCCTCGCCGGAGTCGGGCCTGGGTTCGAAGATCGGCCTCGACGCCACAGACAAGTGGCCGCCGGAAACCCACCGCGACTGGGGCCGCCCGATCGCGATGGACCCCGAGGTGGTGGAGGCGGTGACGAAGATGTGGCCGAAGCTCGGGCTGCCCTGAACACCTCTCCCAAAGGGAGAGGGAGGGGGATTGGCGGTTGAACCCGCCACCGCGCATCGCCATAAGGCGCGGATGGACGAAAACCTTTTGGACGACGTGGTCAAAGCCGCGCTCGCGGCTGGCGCGGATGCGGCCGAGGCGGTGCTCGCCGAGCGCCAGTCGCTCTCCGTCAACGTGCGCAACCAGAAGCTGGAGGAGGTCGAGCGCGAGGAGGCGCGCGACCTCGGCCTGCGCGTGTTCGTGGGCCAGCAGCAAGCCAGCGTCTCCGGGTCCGACCTCTCCGCCGACGGCCGCGCGCGGCTGATCGAGCGGGTGGTCGCCATGGCCAGGCTCGCGCCGCCGGACCCCTACGCCGGCCTGGCGCCTGCCGATCGGCTGGCCCGCGACCCCGACCGCGACCTCGACCTCTACGATGCGACCGAGCCCAGCGCCGAACAGCTGGAGGACCAGGCGCGCGAAGCGGAAGCGGCCGTCCGCGCCGTCGAGGGCGTGACCAACAGCGACGGCGGCGCGGCGGCCTGGTCGGCGACGCGTTGGCGGTTCGTGACCAGCGGCGGCTTCTCCGGCCGCCACCAGGCCTCGGCCTTCTCGCTCTCGGCCTCGGCCATCGCCGGCGAGGGCTCGGGCATGGAGACAGGGTCGGAGGGACGCAACACCCGCTGGCAGGCCGACCTGCCGACGCCGGAGAGCGTCGGCGACACCGCCGGCAGGCGCGCCGTGAGACGGCTCGGCGCGCGCAAGCTGGACTCGCGGTTCGGAACCGTGGCGGTCGAGAACCGGCTGGCCGCCTCGGTGCTCGGCCCCCTGATCGGTGCGATCTCCGGCCCGGCAGTCGCCCGCGGCGTCTCGTTCTTGAAGGACAAGCTCGGCGAGCGCGTCTTCGCCCCGACCGTCAACCTGGTCGATGACCCCTACCTGCCGCGCCGCCTGGGCTCGTCGCCCTTCGATGACGAGGGCGTGGCCGGCGAGCGGCGCGCGATCATCGCCGACGGCGTGCTCACCACCTGGCTGCTCAACACCGCCGCGGCCCGGCAGCTCGGCCTGGAGACCACTGGCCACGCCTCGCGTGGCCTCGCCGGGCCGCCGGGGGTCTCGACCCACAACCTGACGCTGGAGCCGGGCGAGAAGGACCTGGCCGGACTGATGCGCGACGCCGGCGAGGGCCTCTTGATCACCTCCATGTTCGGGCCCTCGCTCAACCCGAACAGCGGCGACTGGTCGGTGGGCGTTTCCGGCTTCTGGTTCAAAGGCGGCGAGATCGCCTACCCGGTCAACGAGATCACCGTCGCCGGCAACCTGCCGCACATCTATTCCAAGCTGGTGGTCGGCTCCGACCTCGAGATCCGCGGGGCGTCGAACGCACCCTCGCTCCTGGTCGAGGGCGTCGCCATCGCCGGCCGCTGACGAGGGTTTAGGCCCATGCCCGACCACCAACTGCTGCACCTGGTCATCGGCGGCGAGCTGAAACAGCTTGGCGTCAACGAATTCCGCGACCTCAAGAAGGTCGACTTCGTCGGCGCCTTTCCCGACTACGCCACCGCGCGGGTGGCCTGGAAGGCGCGCGCCCAGGCGACGGTCGACAACGCGCTGATGCGCTATTTCATCATCCATGCGCACCGGCTGCTCGACCCGCACGAAGACGGACACGAGGATCACGACCACTAGCCGCGCGCCCTCCCCGTGAGCGCGCTCACCGTCCAGTGCGACCGCGGCGCCGCCATGGCCTGCGCGGGCGGCAAGACGGCTCACCCGCGCCTGTTGCTGGCAGCGACAATCCTGGCCTCGAGCCTTGCCTTCATCGACGGGTCGGTCGTCAACGTCGGCTTGCCGGCGGTGGGGCGCAGCCTCGGCGTCGGTGGGGCCGTGCTGCCCTGGGTGATCAACGCCTACCTGCTGCCACTCAGCGCGCTCCTGCTGTTCGGCGGCGCGGCGGGCGACCGTTTTGGCCGGCGGCGGCTGTTGATCGTCGGCATCGTCATCTTCGGCATCGCCTCGGCCGCTTGCGCGGCGGCGCCCAACCTGACGGTTCTGCTCGCGGCGCGCGCGATCCAGGGCGCGGGCGCGGCGTTGCTCCTGCCCAACAGCCTTGCCATCCTCGGCGGCGCCTTCTCCGGCGCCGCGCGCGGCCAGGCAGTCGGCGTCTGGGCGGCGGTCGGCGCCATGGCAGGCGCGATCGGCCCGGTGCTCGGCGGTTGGCTGATCGACACCAGCGGCTGGCGGGCGATCTTCCTCATCAACTTGCCGATCGCCGCCGGCGCAATCCTGCTGACCGTGCTGGCGGTCGCCGAGTCGCGGGACGAGCAACGCGCGCCGCTCGACTGGATCGGGGCGGCGCTCGCCACGCTCGGCCTAGGCGCGCTGACCTGGGGCCTGACCGAGGGGGCCGGCCCTGGCGGCTGGTCGCTGACGGCGCTCGGGCTGGTGGGCGCGGGCGCGGCCCTGCTCATCGCCTTCCTGGGCGCCGAGCATCGCAAGGGCGACGGAGCGATGATGCCGCTCGCCCTGTTCGCCTCGCGCGACTTCGTCGGTCTGACACTGCTGACGCTCTTGGACTACGGCGCGCTCGGCGGGCTGCTCGTGCTCATCCCCTATGAGTTGATCGGCGCTGGCCGTTACACCGCCACCGCCGCCGGCGCTGCGCTCCTGCCGTTCCCCATCCTGATGGCCGTGGCTTCGCCCTCGCTCGGCGCGCTGGCCAGCCGTATCGGATCGCGCCTTCCTCTCGCCGCGGGCTCAATGCTGGTCGCTGCGGGACTGCTCCTCGCGCTTCGCATTGGCCCGAAGTTCGGCGTCTGGACCGATGTGTTGCCGGCGCTCGTCCTCATCGCGATCGGCATGTCCGGCGTGGCGGCGCCCCTGACGACAGCCGTGCTGAGCTCCGTCGATGCGCGCCACACCGGGTCGGCGTCCGGCCTGAACAGCGCCGTTGCGAGGGCCGGAGGGCTCGTGGCCACCGCATTGCTCGGCGGCGTGCTGGCGGCGAAGGGACCGGCGCTGACGGCCGCCGTCCATCTCGCTATGCTGGCCTGCGCCGGCGCCGGTCTCGTCGCCGCGGCGCTCGCCTTCGTGCTGATCCGCGGCCGGCGATGACGCCGGGTCCGATCCGCGCAGCGGGAGCTGGGGCGCTCTACTGCGCGATCGTCTTCGCTTGCGCGTTCGTGCTCGGAGCCGTCCGTGTGCAGCTCGTCGCGCCGCGAATCGGCGAGACCCCGGGGAGGTCGGGGTCTGGACCTTGATGTTCGGCCGTGGCCTGCAGAGCGACGTCGACGACTATGCGTCGGCACCTGGTGCAATCGGCCTCGCCGCCCAGGTCGCCTTCGCCTTCATGCCGCTCGTTCAGTCGATCAAGAGCACGCGGAAGACGACCGTGTCCGGCGCGACAAGCCGCCGGAAGTAGGCGGCCAGGAGCAGCAGCGATCCGCACGCCGTGACCGACCATGGCGAGGCCAGCATCAGGAGCCCGTTCGAGAACTGCGGGTAGAGGTAGACGAAGGCGACCACAGGCGTGATCCAACCGTTCGCCAGCAAGAACCGGCGGGTCCAGACAGACTCGCGCGGCACCGCGAAGGCGGCCAAGGCGGTCGCCGCGCCCATGCAGACATAACCCAACCCGTCGAGCGTCCAGAACATGGAGTGGGGATAGACGGTCAGCTCGTGCGCCGCGCCGCCGGCGAGCGTTGCTGGGATGACGCTCGCGAGCTGCACCGCGTAGACCAGCGTCACGTAGGTGGCATAGAGCACGGAAAGCAAGAGCGCCGCGCTCGCCCAGACCCGCCGCTCGCCCTCGGCCGTGAACGTGAGCGCCAGGACCGCAATCATGAACGGGACCGCGATGCCGAGCGAGAACGCGTAGATCAGGATGTCGGCGACTGGAAACCGCGCGAGCCCCACGACTTGGGCGAGCTGCACGACGCAGTATCCCGCCGCGCCGAGGAAAGCGACGCTGGCGGCATAGAAGCCGAGTCTGGCTGCGCTGGTCTCCATGGTGGCGCCCCTGTTGCGGTCGACGACAGGTAAGAGGCTGTGCCTGGCGGCCGCCGGCCGCATTGATGCGGCTCAAGGATTGACAGCCCCGTCGCCGCTCGGGGACCTTGCACCATGGCCGAGACCGACGCCGCCAAGCCCCGCCCCGTCTCCCGCACCTGGCTGGTCGAGCGGGTCAGGGCGCACGACTGGTCGGCGGTGGAGCGCGGGATCAAGGCCGCGCCGGAGCTGCTGCAGTGGCGCGACGAGCGCGGCCGCGGGCTCCTGCATCTCTGCTGCATGGCGCCGCCGAAGTCGTCCGCCGAGGTCGAGGCGAGCATCAAGACCGCCGACGTGCTGGTCGCCGCCGGGCTCGACATCAGCGAGGCGGCCTTCACCGAGGACGACGGCCGATGGCGCGCCACGCCGCTCTGGCATGCGATTGGCCGGGGGCGGAACCTGACTCTGGCGGAGCACCTGCTGAAGTTGGGCTGCGATCCCGAGCACAGCCTCTGGGCCGCCGTGTTTCGTCGCGATCCCGACGCCATCCGGCTGCTCGTGCGCTACGGCGCCAACGTGGACGCCGACCACGAGGAGGGCACGCCGTTCATGGGGGCGATCCAGGTGAGCCACTTCGCCGAAGCCGAGGTCCTTCTCGGGCTGGGGGCCAACCCCGACGTCAAGGACAAGGATGGCGCGACGGCGTTGCACCTGATGCTGAAGAAGGGCTCCGACCCCCAGGCGATCGCGGTGGTCATCGGCCATGGCGCGCGCGGCGACATCCCGGACCGGGATGGGAAGACCGTCCGCGAGATCCTGAGCCGCAAACGTGACCCGGCGCTCCGCACCCTCGCCGACGCCTTCCGCGTCTAGGGTCCGGTTGGTGTCGCGGCCGACGCTCGTCCTGGTTCTGGTCGGCGGGTTTCTTGGCGGGGTGGTCGGCGCGGCGTTCGTCTGGGCCGCGCAGAACGGGTTCATCTCAGGCGGTGGAGCGCGGACCTACCAGGTTGCGCTTCGCGCCGACATGCCGCGAATGGTCCCGGGCATCCTCGCCTACCTGCTCTTCGCCCTCTACTCGAGCTTCGCCGCCGGCCAGGCCGCCCAGGCCCAGTCCACCGAGCCGCGTTGGTCAACCACCCTGCACCAGGGCCTGATCCTGATCGCCTTTGCCGCCATCATCCTCCCCATCCCCGGGCTTGCGGCGCGGTTTGTCCCATCGGCCGGCTGGGTCGTCGCCGTCGGCCTGGTCGTCGAGCTCGGCGGGATCGTGCTGGCCGTGCTCGCCCGGCGCGCGCTCGGTCGCAACTGGAGCGCCGAGGTCCGGCTTTCGGTCGACCACGAGCTTGTGCGCGCCGGCGTTTACCGGCGCCTCAGGCACCCGATCTCCGCCGGCGTGCTGCTCACCTACCTTGGCCTTGCGTTGCAGTCCGGGCGGCCGAATGCGCTCGCCGGCGTTGCGCGCGCGGCCGCCGCCTACTGGCGCAAGATCGGCCTCGAGGAGCAGCTGCTGAAGGCGCGCTTCGGCAAAGCATTCGAGGATTGGCGCAAGGGGAGCTGGGCCCTTATCCCGCCACCGCTCTGATCGCTCGGTCAACTCGGCGCTCTCGCCGAGCGGCTCCTACTCCCGCCTGAGCAGCCCCTCGGAGAGGAGGGTCCCCCACCATTGGGCTTTGAAGTCGGCCCTGATCTTCACCGGGTCGTACTCCGGCGATTGGGTCCAGTCGAGGAAGCTGATCCCTTTCGGCTCGGCTTCGGTCAGGTAGCGTTCGAAGATGTAGTCGAGCACGCCGGTCTTGCCGGGCTTGGTGTGCAGGTAGCGCAGCGAGAGCTGGCTGAGCGCCTGCCGGATCGGCTGTCCGAGGCGGAAGTGGCAGTACATCACGCTCATGATGCCGGCGCGGTCCGCGCCCGACTTGCAGTGCATCACCGCCGGATACTCCACCGTCTCGAAAAGCTCTCGCGTCGCCAGCACGTTCTCGGCGCTCGGCACGTCGCGGGAGGTGGCGGTGAAGTTGACCAGCGTCAGGCCGAGACGCTCGCAGGCATGTTTCTCGAGCGCGAAGAAGCTCGCGTCGAAGCCGCCGCGCAGGTTGATGACCGTCTTGATGCCGGCGTCTTTCCAGCGTTTGAGCTGGAACGGCCAGGGCTGGTTCGTGCGCACCAGCTCGTCGCTGACCCAGTGCGCGTTCTGGAAGAACAGCCTGAGATAGGCGTGGTCGTTCCACAGATAGTCCAGGCCGGCCACGAGCCGGCCGCGCGGATGGGTGAGGTCGAAGCGGTTCAAAATAAGCTGCAGCGGCTGTGGATTCGGGTTAGCTGGCCCCAGATAGACGCTGGACGTGATGTTTTGAAGATGCAGTTGGCGCCGCAGGTTGGCGGCCCCCGTCGGCGGGATCATGACTGACGCCAAGCCAGACGCCGTCGTTTCGAGCCTGCCGCGCGTGGCTCTGCGCGTGGCCGACGCCTATCTGCGCCCGTATTCGGCGCGGATGGCGATCGCTGTCGTCGCCGCGCTCCTGGTCGCCGCCTCCACCTCGCTGATCGCCTACCTGATGAAGCCGGCGGTCAACGACCTGCTGCGTAGCTCCGGCGCCCAGGCGATCATGGTCATCGCCGGAGCGCTGATCGGCCTGTCGGTGGTCCGCGCCGCCGCCCAGGTCGTGCAGAGCTGGACGATGAACACGGTCGGCCACCGCATCGTCGGCCAGATCCAGGTCGACCTCTTCGGCCGCATCATCCACTCCGACCTAGCGCGCCTGCACGCCGAGCACTCGGGCTCGTTCGTCTCGGCCATGCTGTATGACGCCAGCCTGCTCAGGAACGCGGCCACCAGCGCGCTGCTGACCTATTTCCAGAACGCCATGATGGTCATCGGCCTGGTCGTGGTGATGCTGGTCCAGGATGTCTGGCTCACGCTCGGCATCCTGCTCGTCGGCCCGCTGATCGGCATCCTCATGGAGCGGTTCACGCGCTGGTCGAGGGCGGCCGCCGTGGGCGCGATGAAGGAGACCTCCGGCCTGTCGACCGCGATCATGGAGGGGATCGACGGCGTGAAGGTGGTCAAGATCGACAATCGCGAGGACTACGAACAGGCGCGGGTCGCCGCCGCCGTCGACCGCCGCCAGCGCCACATCATCCGCGGCGCCAACATCGGCGCGGCCTCCTCGCCGATGGTCGAGATGATGATGGCGTTCGTGCTCTCGGGCGTCCTGGTCTACGCGTGGTGGCGGGCGCACGGGAACATCGCCTTTGCCGGCGTCTTCTCGTCCTACCTGATCGCGTTTGCCGCCGCCGGCCAGTCGCTGCGCCAGCTCGCCAACCTGCCCCCGGTGTTCGCAGAGGGCCTGGCGGCGGCGCAGCGCATGTTCGCCGCCATGGACATCGAGCACGAAGTGGCCGACGCGCCAGACGCGGCCCCTCTGGCCGGCCCGCCCGAAGTCCTGCGCTTCGAGGCCGTGCGCTTCGCGTACGGCGAGACAGCGACGGCGCTGGACGGGGTGACGCTCGAGGCGCGCCGCGGCGAGACGGTCGCCCTGGTCGGCCCGTCCGGGGGCGGCAAGACCACAATCCTGAACCTGATCCCGCGCTTCTACGACGTGACCGGCGGCGCGATCACGCTCGACGGGCGCGACGTCCGCTCGATCACGCTCACTTCGCTGCGCAGCCATATCGCGCTGGTCACGCAGGAGCCGTTCCTGTTCGACGACTCCATCCGCGCCAACATCGCCTATGCCCGACCTGACGCCTCCATGGCCGACATCGAGGAGGCGGCCCACGCCGCCGCCGCCCACGAGTTCATCGAGGCTATGGACAAGGCCTATGACACCAGCGTCGGCGAGGCGGGCGCCAGGCTGTCGGGCGGCCAGCGCCAGCGCATCGCTATCGCCCGCGCATTCTTGAAGAATGCGCCGATCCTGTTGCTCGACGAGGCGACCAGCGCCCTCGACACCGAGAGCGAGGCCCTTGTGCAGCTGGCGCTGGAGCGGCTGATGGCCGGGCGCATGACGCTGCTCATCGCCCATCGCCTCTCGACGGTGAAGGGAGCCGACCGCATCTACGTCATCACCGAAGGGCGCGTGGTCGAGACCGGCACGCACGCGAGCCTCACCCGCGCGCGCGGCCTCTACGCCCGGCTGGCCAGCGCGCAGAACCTGGATTCCGCCCCGGAGGCGGCCGAGTGAAGCGCTTCTTAAGGCTGGCGCCCGTCCAGTCGACCCTGGCCTTCCTGCTGGCGGGCTACCTGAACCTGGTGGCCGCGACCATGCGCTGGCGCATGGAGGCGTCGGCCGACGTGGCCGCCGAGCTCGCCAAGCCCGAGGGCGGCATGGTGTTCTTCTGGCATGGCCGCATCGCGCTCGGCGCGGTCTGCCGGCGGCTGATGCGCGGACGGCCGATGCGGGTGATGATCTCGCTCTCCCCCGACGGTGAGTTCATCGCCAAGGCCGCTGCGAAGCTGGGCTTTCCGGCGATCCGCGGCTCGACCGCCCGGCGGCCGGGCGCGGTCGGCAAGGGCGGCGCCGCCGCGTTCATGGAGGCGCTGCGCTTCATCGCCGCCGGCGGCGGCGTTTTCATTACCCCCGACGGTCCGAGGGGGCCGGTCGAAGCCATGCAGGCCGGACCCGTGGCGCTGGCCGCCCGCGCGCAGACGCGCGTCTTCCTGGCGGGCCTGGCGGCGCGGCCGGTGGTGAAGCTGAGGAGTTGGGACAGGACCCGTGTGCCGCTGCCATTCAGCCGCGGCTTTGCGGTGGTCGACGGGCCGCTGCATGCGCCCGAGCACGCGGATCGCGCCGCCCTCGAAGAGCTGCGGGCCGCCTGGCAGGCGAGGCTCGACGCGCTCGAGGCCCGCGCCGAGGCGCTCCTCGACGGCGCGGGCTGATGGCGCGGCCGACGACGCTCAAGCTCTACGGCCTGGCGATGGGGGCGATCGCGCCGCTGGCGCCCGTGGTGCTCGCCGCGCGCGCGCGGCGCGGCAAGGAGGACGCCGCGCGGCTGGGGGAGCGGCTGGGTCGCACCAGCGTCGCGCGGCCCGACGGGCCGCTCGTTTGGCTGCATGCCGTCAGCGTTGGCGAGAGCGTCTCGGTGCTACCCCTCGTCGAGCGCATCCGCACCGCGCGACCGAGCGTCGCCATCCTGGTCACCAGCGGCACGCGCACCGCGGCCGAGCTCCTCGGCCAGCGCCTGCCCCCGGGCGCGATCCATCAGTACACGCCGATCGACTCGCCCGGAGCGGTCGGCCGGTTCCTCGACCATTGGCGCCCGGACGCAGGGCTCTTCGTCGAGAGCGAGCTTTGGCCAAACCTGATCCTGGCCGCGCGCGAGCGCGGCGTGCGGCTGGCGCTGATCTCCGCGCGGATGACCGAAGCCAGCGCCGACGGCTGGCGGCGCGCGCCCGCCGCCGCGCGCGCCGTGCTAGGCGCATTCGAGCTCGCCTTGCCGCAGGACGCGGAGACGGAGGCCAGGCTCGCCGAGCTCGGCGGACATGTCGTCGGGCGGCTGAACCTCAAGCGCCACGGCGCTGCTCTGGACGTGGATCCAGGCGAGGTCGCCGCGCTGCGGGCCGCGATCGGCGAGCGGTCGGTGGTCCTCGGCGCCAGTACGCACCCCGGCGAGGAAGCGTTGATCGCGTCGTGCCCGCTGCCCGGCAGGCCGCTCACGATCATCGCGCCCCGCCACCCGGATCGAGGGGACGAGATCGCCGCTCAGCTTTCCCTGTGGCGCTTCGCCGTGGCCCGGCGCAGCCGAGGCGAGAGACCGTCGCCAAGCGTGGACATCTACCTCGCCGATCAGCTTGGAGAGATGGGCCTGCTCTACCTGGTCGCCGACGTCGTCGTGATGGGCGGCGGCTTCGTCGAGACCGTCGGCGGGCACAATCCGCTAGAGGCGGCCAGGCTCGGGCGCGCCGTGATCTCCGGCCCGCACGTGGCCAACCACGCGGAGGTCTACGCCGAGATGGTCGCGGTCGGCGCGGCCACGATCGTCCAGGACCCAGCTGAGCTCGCGCGCGCGGTTGCCGCCTTGCTCATGCAGCCCGGGCTGGCGCGGGCCATGGGCGAGCGCGCCTCGGCCTTTGCCGCCGTGCAGGGCGAGGCGTTCGAAGCGGGCTGGCGCGCGCTTGTCCCGCTGCTGCCCGCATGAGCTGGCCGACCCCGCGCTGGTGGTACGAGCGCGGGCGTCGGCGCGCCTCGCCGACGCGGCTTCTCTTGTTGCCGGTCTCGGCGGTCTGGGCCTCGGTGACCGCCAACCGTATCGCCCGCGCCCGGCCGTTCGATCCAGGCGTTCCGGTGATCTGCGTCGGCGGTTTGACGCTGGGCGGAACCGGCAAGACGCCGGTCGTGCGCGAGGTGCTGAACCGGCTCGCCGCGCGCGGCGTCGCCGCGCACGCGCTCAGCCGCGGCTATGGCGGCCGGCTCAAAGGACCCATCCGCGTCGACCCCCTGCTGCACACTGCGCGCGACGTTGGCGACGAGCCTCTGATGCTGGCGCGCGACCATCCGGTGTGGGTCTCCGCCGACCGCGTCGCCGGCGCGAAGGCGGCGGTGGGCGTCGGCGCACAGGCGCTGGTCATGGACGACGGCCATCAGAACCCGTCCCTTACGAAGACCCTCTCGCTGGTCGTCATCGATGGCGAGACCCGCGATGGCGAGTGGCCGTTCGGCGACGGCGACGTCTTCCCCGCCGGCCCGATGCGCGAGCCGCTCGCCGCCGGCCTCGCCCGCGCCGATGCCGTCGTCGTCGTGCTGCCCAGCGACCTCGCCGCGCCCGATCCGGCGCTCACCGCCCTCTTTGGCAGAAGGCCCGTGCTGGCAGCCCGGCTCGAGCCGGCGGGCGCCCCGCCGGCAGGCCGGCAGCTGGGCTTCGCCGGTGTCGGCAAACCGTGGAAGGTCGAGCGTGCGCTTACCGCCGCCGGCTGCGACCTGGTCGACTTCATCCCGATGCCCGATCACGCCGAGCTCTCGGAGGCGCGGCTGCAGGCGCTCGCCGCCCGAGCCGCGAAGGCGGGCGCCGGGCTCGTGACCACCGAAAAGGACTGGGTCCGCCTCCCCTCCGCGTGGCGCGACCGCGTCGCCGCCTGGCCGGTCAGGGTGCGGTTCGAGGGCGAGCCGGCGCTCGATGGGCTGCTGGCCGCCGGGGCAAACGCGATTTAGAGCGGGCCGATCAGGCCGGGCGCGCGGCGTGCTTGGCCATGCGGGCGCGGGCCAGCGGCCAGATCACCGCCGGCACGATCCAAACGAGGGCGGCGCACTCGACCGCCGCCCACCAGAGCGCGCCGTTCAGGATGGCGCAGCCGAGCACGGTGCTGATCGCAATGACCGAGAAGAGCGTGGTGGCCTTCTGCAGCCTCAGCGCTTCCACCTCTTGCGTCTGCTCACCGCCTTCGCGAGCGCGGTCGATCGAGAGTGCGACGCCGAGCAGTAGCGTGAGCGTGCCCGAGATCAGAAGCACGATGGCTTGGAACCGGTCGCCTTGGGTCAGCCGCAGCACGCCCAACAGGGAAACGGCGAACCACCAGCCACCCAGAACGAGGCGGTAGAAGCGGGCGTCTGATTGCACGTTCGAGGTCATGACCGCAGGTCTCCAGTCGTTGCCGGCAGGATGTTAGCGGGCCGCCGTTGTTAGGCTGTTAACGGCCGGAGGTCGGTTGGCTTCACGGATAGTTAAACCCCGGTTCCGATATTGACCGAGCGCGACATATTCGCCGGACAACGGTCACGTCGTGCGAGTCCCGGCAGAGGGGATCTTGATGAGGCAGTTCGTTACTCGTTTCGCTCGCGACGAATGCGCCGCGACGGCGATTGAATATGGCCTCATCGTCGCTCTGATCAGCGTCGTCATCATAACCGCGGTCACGACCGTCGGAACCAATCTGAAGACCAAGTTCAACACGGTCGCCAGCTCGATCTGACGGCGGTCGAGGAGCGTCCGCTGGTGGACGCTCGCCCTAGCTCGCCCCCGCCTTCACCGCGAAGCGCCAGGACGCCTCGCCGAGCGCCGGCACGCGGGCGGCCATGGCGGCCGCTTGCGGGCTGTTGGCGGTGCCGTCGCGGGCGCGGCCGACGATGCCCTGGATGATGCCGGCGAGGCGGAAGATGTTGTAGGAGAAGTACCAGTTGAGGTCGGGGATGCCGTCGCGGCCGGTCATGCGGCAGTACTCGGCCTCCATCTCCTCGATCGTCGGGATGCCGTAGGACGCCTTGTCCGGAATGGCGGCGATCGAGCCGTTCACCCACTGCATCAAGAGGTTCGAGAAGTCCGCCAGCGGATTGCCGATGGTCGACAGCTCCCAGTCGAGCACGGCGATCACGCGCGCCTCGGTAGGGTGCATCACTTCGTTGTCCAGGCGGTAGTCGGCGTGGACGATCGACTTCTGGGTGTCCTCCGGGCAGGTCTCGGGCAGCCACTTGATCAGCCGCTCGACCGTCTCGATGTGCTGGGTCTCGCTCGCCTTGTACTGCTTGGTCCAGCGGTCGATCTGCCGCAGCATGTAGTTGCCTTCGCGCCCGTAGTCGCCGAGGCCGATCGCCTCGTAGTCGGTGTTGTGCAGGTCGGCCAGGGTCTTCAGCGACGCCAGGTGGATGGCGTGCCGCTCTTTGGGCTCGTAGCTGGGCAGGGTCTGGTCCCACAGGATGCGCCCATCCATGTAGTCCATGATGTAGAACCAGGTGCCGATGACGCCATCGTCTGTGCACAGACCATAGGTGCGCGGGACCGGGAATCCGGTGGGATAGAGGGCGGTGATGACCCGGTATTCGCGGTCGACCGCGTGCGCCGAGGGTAAGAGCTTGCCGGGCGGCTTGCGCCGCATGACGTACTTCTTCGTTGGCGTGATCAGCTGGTAGGTCGGATTCGACTGACCGCCCCTGAACTGGCGCACCTGCATCGGGCCGGCGAACCCTTCGACGTTGGCGGTCATCCAGCCGGCGAGCGCGCGCTCGTCGAACCTGTGGGTCTCGGCCACCTCCTTGGTGCCGGTGTTCAGCACCTCCCGCGTGCGTTCTTCCGTCGCTGCCGTGGTGTTGTCGTCAGCCATCGGCGTTCCCTCAAATGTTCAACTTGTTATGGCGGCACCTTACCGAGTGGGGGCCGAGGGCGCCAAGCCTCAACGACCGAGCGCGCGCCAACCGATGTCGTGGCGGAAGAAGCCGCCCGGCCAGTCAATGGCTTCGATCGCCGCATAGGCGCGGTCGCGCGCGACCTGCAAGGTCGGCCCCGTCGCGCAGACGTTGAGCGTTCGCCCGCCGGCGGTGACCAGCGCCCCGTCCTCGGTGAGGCGGGTTGCGGCGTGGAACACCACGACACCCTCGCCCGTGGCATTCTCGAGCCCGCGGATCGGCGAGTCCGGCTCGAGCGCGGCCCCGGGGTAGCCCTTGGACGCGATCACGACGCAGATCGCCGCCTCGTCGCGCCAGGCCGGCGGGGGCATCGACGCGAGCGTCCCGGTCGCGGCCGCCTTAAGGTAGGGGACGATGTCGCTGGCCAGGCGCAGCATCAGCACCTGGCACTCGGGATCGCCGAAGCGGACGTTAAACTCGACCAGCTTCGGTCCCTCGGCGGTGACCATCATCTCGCAGAAGATCACGCCCCGGTACGGCGCGCCTTCGGCGGCGATGCCCGATAAGGCGGGCTCGATCAGGCGCGTGCGCGCCTGTTCGACCACGGTTTCGCTGAGCACCGGCGCGGGGGCGTAGGTCCCCATGCCGCCGGTGTTGGGGCCTCTCTCGCCGTCGAACGCGCGCTTGTGGTCCTGGGCGCCGCTGAACGGCAGGCTGGCGCGGCCGTCGCAGAGCGCGAACTGTGAGGCGATCTCGCCTTCGAGAAACTCCTCGACCACCACCCGCGCACCGGCCGCGCCGAACGCGCCGCCCAGCCGCTCGTCGATGGCGGCCTCGGCTTCGGCGCGGGTCTCGGCCACGGCCACACCCTTGCCGGACGCAAGCCCGTCCGCCTTGATCACGTAGGGCGGTTTGAAGCGGTCGAGGAAGGCCTTGGCAGGCCCCGCCTCGTCGAACACGCCGTAAGCCGCTGTCGGAAGGCCGTGGCGCGTGGCGAAGTCCTTGGCGAAGGCCTTGGATGTCTCGAGCCGACCGGCCGCCGCGCTCGGCCCGAAGCAGGGGATGCCGGCCTCGGCGAGCGCATCGGCCAGTCCGGCCTCGACCGCGCTCTCCGGCCCGATCACGACCAGGTCGGCGGCGATCTCCGCAGCCAGCGCGACGAGCGCCGGAACGTCGGTGGCCTTCGCCGGCCGCAGTTGCCCCTGGGCGGCCATGCCGGGGTTGCCCGGCGCGATCACGAGCCGGGTCAGCAGCGGCGACTGGGCGATCCTCCACGCCAGCGCATGCTCGCGCCCGCCCGATCCGACCAGGAGGATGTTCATCGCGTGCGCCTCTGCCACGACTCGCCCCGAACGCCTATCTTTGGCTTGAGATGGCGATGAGCGACCAACCGCTGCTGGCCGACAACGCGCCGCCGTACTCGGTCTCGGAACTGGCGTTCGCGCTCAAGCGCACGCTGGAGGAGGCTTACGGCTTCGTGCGCCTGCGCGGCGAGATCTCCAAGGTCACCCGCCACGCCTCCGGCCACATCTACCTGACGCTGAAGGACGACAAGGCCGCCATCGACGGCGTCGTCTGGCGCTCGAACGCGTTCGGCCTCGCCTACCAGCCTGAGAACGGGCTGGAGGTGATCGTCACCGGGCGTATCACCACCTATCCCGCCTCTTCGAAATACCAGATCGTCATCGAGACGCTGGAGCCGGCGGGCGTCGGCGCCCTGCTCGCCCAGCTCGAGCGGCTGAAGGCGAAGCTGGCCGCCGAAGGCCTGTTCGCGCCCGAGCGCAAGCGACCCATCCCCGCCATGCCAGCGGTGGTTGGTGTGATCACCAGCCCCACCGGCGCGGTGATCCGCGACATCCTGCACCGCATCCGCGACCGCTGGCCCTGCCGCGTGGTGGTCTGGCCGGTCGTCGTGCAAGGCGAGCCCGCGGCCGGGCAAGTGACCGCCGCGATCCAGGGCTTCAATGCGATGGCGGCCGACGGCCCCCTGCCGCGGCCGGACGTGTTGATCGTGGCGCGCGGCGGCGGCTCGGTCGAGGACCTCTGGGCGTTCAACGACGAGGCGCTGGCCCGCGCCGTCGCCGCGGGATCGATCCCGCTGATCTCGGCCGTCGGCCACGAGACCGACACAACGCTGATCGACTTCGTCTCGGACCGCCGTGCGCCGACGCCGACAGCGGCGGCCGAGATGGCGACGCCCGTCCTGGCCGAGCTCCGCGCCAGCATCGCCGACCATCAGCGTCGCCTCGCGCGCGTGGCCGGCCGTTTCCTGGACGAGCGCCGCCACCGCCTGGCCGCCGCTGCGCGCGGGCTGCCGCGTCCCGCCGACGTGCTGGCGATCGCGACTCAGCGGTTCGACCTCTCCGCCGGCCGCCTGAGCGCGGCGCTGGCGCGGAACGCCGCGGTGCACGAGCGCGATCTAGCGAGCATCGGCGCGCGGCTTAACCCCTCGCTGCTGATGCGTCGCCGGCAGGCGATGGCCGAACAGCTCTCTGGCGTCGCCCGCCGCTTGCCCCTGGCCGCCGACCGGCGCCTGAGGCGCGCGGCCGATGGCCTGGTTGCGCTGGAGAAGCTTCGCCTGACGCTCAATCCCAACCGCCCGCTCGAGCGCGGGTTCGCGCGCGTGCACCATGCGGCCGGCCCGCTCGTGCGCTCGGCCGATTCATTGACGGCTGGGGAGGCGGTGAAGCTGGTGTTCAAGGACGGCGAGCGGGGCGCGGTGGTGGACGCCGAGCCGCGCGCGGCCAGGGCCGCCCGCCGGCCGGCGCCGACCCGGGCTGACCAGGGCGATCTGTTCTAGCGCACGCACCTCACCTACATTGGGTCCGATGAACGCCTACGACCGCAACCTGCCCAACGATCCGCTGCTCGCCCTCTTGCACTATGGCGACGGCGAGTACGCGGTGCTGAAGCCCGGCCGCTACGTGCTTTGCGCCGTGACGGGGGCCAAGATTCCACTGGATGCGCTGCGCTATTGGAACCCGGTCACCCAGGAAGCCTTCGCCGGGGCCGAGCAGGCGCTCGAGCGCTGGCGCGAGCTTAACGACCCCAGCTAGGCATGCCGACCGTCCTGATCACCGGCGCGAACCGCGGCATCGGGCTTGAGTTCGCCCGGCAATACGCCGCCGACGGCTTGGACGTGATCGCATGTTGCCGGCATCCTGCGGACGCCGGCGAGCTGAACAAGCTGGCGACGCGTGCGGCCGTGCGGGTGCTCGCGCTTGACGTCGCGAGCGAGGGCATGATCGCCGACGTGAAGGGTGAGTTGGCCGACCGGCCGATCGATATCCTGATCAACAACGCCGGCGTCGCCGGGCCGCGCGCGCAGTCGGACGCCCGCGTCGACGCCGAGGGCTGGCTCGAGACCTTCCGCGTGAACACCCTCGGCCCGGTCCTGGTGTCGCAGGCCCTGCACGAGAACCTGAAGCGCGGCGAGAACAAGCGAGTCGCGGCCATCACGAGCCAGCTGGGCTCGACCGCCAACAACACCGGGCAGCGCTACGCCTACCGTTCGTCGAAGGCGGCGCTGAACAACGCCATGCGTGGGCTGGCGCGCGACTGGGCGAAGGACGGCATCCTGGTCGGCATCCTGCATCCAGGTTGGGTGCACACCGACATGGGCGGCCCGGGCGCACCGGTCACGGCGGAAGACAGCGTGCGCGGCCTGCGCGAACGCATAGCCGCGCTGACGCCGGCGTCCAGCGGGACCTACCAGGACTACCGCGGCGTCTCGCTGCCCTGGTGAAGGCTCAGTCCTTCAGCGCCGCGTAGACCTCGTCGGCCCAGCGCTTATGCAGCCAGAAATACTGCTCGGGCCGCTCGCGCACCCGCGCTTCGATGAATTCGGTGAAGCGTCTCACGGCCGCCTCGACGTCGGCGTCCCGATTGCCCGTCCGCTCGAGGTAGTAGGGTTCATAGAAGGTCATCCGGAAGCGCGCGCCCGCCAGGCGCATCACCGACATCGGTTGGATCCGCGCGTTGGCGGCGAGCGCAAGGCGAACCGGCCCCGGGTTGGTTGGTGCGCGCTGGCCGAAGAACGGCACCGAGACGCCGAACGAGAACTTCTGGTCGACCATGATGCCGACCGAGTCTCCCTTGGAGAGGGTCTTGAGCAGCTCGCGGGCGCTTTCCGGCCCCTTGGCGGCGAAGAGCTTCACGCCATAGCGGCGGCGGCTCTCGATGATGCGGGCGTCGAAGTAGGGGTTGTTGGTGGCGCGGTAGGTGAGGAAGCCCTCGATACCGGCCTGCACGGTGACGGCGGCCATGATCTCGTAGTTCGAGAAGTGACCAGAGAAGAAGATGGTCGGAATGTGCTTGGCGACGGCCTCTTCGAGATGCTCGCGGCCGACCACCTCGACCCGACCGTTCGCTTCGGTTAGCCGGTCCATCAGCGGCAGCTCTGCGAACGTGCGCCCTGCCTCGATCCAGGCGGCGTGGCCGATGCGTTTGCGCTCCGTCGGCGCCATGTCTGGAAAGGCGATGCGAAGATTGCGGTCGATCGTGCGCTGGACCGATGTCAGCGGGCCGAGCGTCGAAACCAACCAGCCGCCGAACGCCGAGGCCGCGTCGGTGGGCAGCAGGCGCAGGAACGCCGTCGCCAGGTCGAAAGCGAGGGCCTCGAGCCGCCAACCCACGTCCTGGAGAACGCCCGGTCGCTTGGCCGCCATGCCTTATCCCGCCACGCGCGAACCCGCGCTGGCGCAGGCGGCCGAATTCAACTGAGCGGGGTTCAACCGCCACGGCATGTGGATTGCCCTCGATTCACCGAGCCGTCCCGCATTGGGACGCGGGAAGGTATTGAAAGGTCAGGCCGTGGGCAACGACATCGATCTTCACCTGGGCCGCCGCCTCCGCCGCCGGCGTCGGCTGCTGGGGCTGACCCAGCAGCAGCTGGCCCAGGCTGTCGGCGTGCGTTTCCAGCAGATCCAGAAGTACGAATGCGGCGCCAATCGCATCTCGGCCGCGCGGCTCTGGCGGATCGCCGCCGCGCTCGACGTGCCGGTCGGCTACTTCTACGACGGCCTGGCCGAGGGCGCGCGGCTGGACGCGGCCGCCAACGACCATGCCGACGGCGGCGAGGTGCTCGCCCGCAAGGAAACACTGGACCTCGTGCGCGCCTACTATCAGCTCGGCGAGCGCCCCCGCCGCCGCTTGCTCGATCTCGCCAAGTCGTTGAACGCCGCCCCCGAGGTCGGCTGACGCTTTGCCTGCAGGCCCGCCAGCGGCTAAGGCTGCGGGCATGGCCGAGACCCTCTCCCGCGCGCGGATCGAGACGCTGGAGACCCTGCTCCTCGAACTGAACGCCGCATCCGCCGCAGTCATCCTGCCTTTGTTCCGCGCCGACCACGGCCTGGAGGACAAGGGCGCCGACGGCCTGTTCGATCCTGTGACCCACGCTGACAGGGCCGGCGAAGCGGCCATCCGCAAGCGCGTCGGCGAACGCTTCCCCGACCACGGTTTCATCGGCGAGGAGTACGGGACCGAGCGCGCCGACGCCGAGTTCGTCTGGGTGATCGACCCGGTCGACGGCACGCGCGCGTTCATCGCCGGCCTCCCGGTCTGGACCACCTTGATCGGCCTGCGCTTTCAAGGTGCGCCCGTGCTGGGCTCGATCGGCCAGCCTTACCTGAACGAGCTCTTCGTCGGCTCCGCGCACGGGGCGCGCCTTATCTCGCCGGCCGGGGAGCGGCCGCTGCGCGTGCGACGCTGTCCGCATCTGGCCGACGCGATCATCGCCACCACAGACCCCGGCCTTTTTGCGGGCGAGGAGCGCGAGGCCTGGCGCACGGTGCGCCGGACGGCGCGGCTCGCGCGCTACGGCTGCGACGCCTACGCCTACGCGATGGTGGCCCTGGGGACGCTCGACTTGGTGATCGAACCCGGCCTCAAACCCTGGGACGTCGAGGCTGCGATCCCGGTTCTCGCCGGCGCCGGCGGACTCGTCACTGACTGGCGAGGCGCTCCGATCGGCCCTGAGGCCGGACAGGCCGCCTTCGCCGGCGACCGCGCCTGCCTGGAGGCGGCGCTCCGAGCGCTCAGCCCTGCGGCGAAATAGACCGAACGAGCGCGTCGAACTCGCGCCAGAACACGGCGCGGATGTCGTCGGTCTCCATCATGATCTCGTGGAAGGCGCCGGGGATCTCCACGAACCGGCAGCGCAGCAGGCGGCCCGCGATCAGCCTCTGCCCGTCGTTGTCGACCATCCCCTCCTGCGCGGCGCTCAGCATGGTGACCGGGAGCTCGATCCGGGTCACCTCGGGCGCGCGCCGGAGCCAGCTGATCGCCTCGAACGCGCTCTCGACCCAGCCCCAGGTGACGCCGCCCAGCGCCAGGTCCGGGTGCTCGAGGATGAGCTTCTGCGTGCGCTCGTAGCGAACCCGATCGTGGGTCAGCCGATCCTTCTCGAACGTCGCGGTGTAGGGGTCTTCCTCGGCGCCGAGCGCATAGCGGTTGGCGAACCCGCCATGCGCCATGGCCCAGACCGCCGCGCGCAGGAACGGGTTGCGCTGCGGCGCGATGCCAAGCATCGGCGCCGTCTGGATCGAGGCCGAGAACCGCCCCTCGCCCCGCGCCAGCGCCAACAGAACCAGACAACCGCCCATCGAGTGGCTGAGGTCGATCCACGGCCGAGGCAGGTGCGCCTCGTAGTGGTCGAGCATCACGCGGTAGTCGTCGACAAGGTCGTGGAACCGGTCCGCGTGCCCCTTGAGCGCGTCCGGCAACAGGCGCGCCGACAGCCCCTGGCCGCGCCAGTCGTGGATCAGCACCGTGAAGCGGCGGGCAAGCAATTCGCCGACGACCTCGGCGTATTTCTCGATGAACTCGGTGCGGCCGGTCGACAGCACCACCGTCCCGACCGGATTGGCGGCAGGGAACAGGGCCGATCGCTGACGATGGCCGTAGGCGCCCTCAATCCAGTCGACCCGATCAGCCGACGGCTGAACGATATCCGGATGGGTACGGAGCGATGGTTTGTCGTCCATGCGCGCTAGGCGTTCAGCGGCTTCCTGAGCCGCAGCGTCATGCGGTCGCTCTCGCCGATCGCGTCGTACTTCGCATGATCGAACGCCGGATCGGGCGGCTGGCCGGCGGGCGCGCTTCGCCGCGTCGGCGGCAGCGTCCAGACGCCGAAGGGATGGTCCTTGGTATCCTTCGCGTTGGCGTTGATCTCGGACGCCGCCTCGAACACGAAGCCGGCCTTGCGGGTCTCGCCGATGACGAAGTCAACGGACACGTAGCCATCGGTGGCGTCGGGGACCATCGGGCGGGGATCGGCGCGGTGCTCCTCGATCGCGAGCACTCCGCCAGCGCGGAGCGCCTCATCGAAGCTGACCAACGACTTCTGCAACGTGCCCGGCGTGCGCATGAGGTCGTGAATGTAGCGGCAATAGAGGATGAGATCGGCGGACGCCGCCGGCGCGACGAGACCAGTGGCCGCGCCGAAAGGGGCGTACTCGATTGGACCGTAGACCGACTTGTCGGCGTACCTGGCTTGGAAGGCTAAAGCCGCGCGCTTGGCGTTGTCCGAGGCGTTCGGGTCGTTGGGGTCGCTCATGGCGGCAATGTAGCGGCCGCCGCCCTGCGCGAGATAAGGGGCAAGGATCTCGGTCCAATAGCCGCCGCCCGGATCGATATCGATCACGGTGAGCCCGGGCTGCACGCCCCAGAACTCCAGGCTGGCCATCGGATGCCGCCAGGGATCGCGCGCCTTGTTGGCGGCCGAGCGTTGCTGGCCGCCAATCAGCGCCACGAGCGCCGGGTCGGTGTCGCTCGCCGGCGGCGGCAGCGCCTTCGGCGCGTTCGCGAACGGGTTACCCTGGGCTCGCGCGGCGAAGGCGGCGGCGGACGCGAGCGCGGTGAAAGCGGCGAGCCTGCGACTGATCATAGGCGGCAGCCATGGGCGTCCGGTCGGGGGATTTCAAGCGGCAAATCGACCGCCGAAGGGCCTTGAACCGCCACGCCCGCCGCCTACCTCTTGCATCGAAGGCGCTGGATGTCCGGGCCTTCCGGACCTGCGCGAGGCCAACTTCAGGCTCGCCGCATCGGATCCGTACCCAAACGCGACCTTGCTTCTCAAGGAGGATGCACCATGCGTACGATCGACTTTACCCCGCTTTATCGTTCCGCCGTCGGCTTCGACCGGCTGGCCTCGCTCTTGGACGCCGCTGCGTCGGCTGACACCGCTTCGGGCTATCCGCCCTACAACATCGAGACCACCGGCGAGAACGCCTACCGCATCGAGATCGCGGTCGCGGGCTTTCGGCCCGAAGACCTGACGATCGAGGTGAAGGAAAACGTGCTCACCGTTCAGGGCCGCAAGGTGGCGAACGACGAGAGCCGCCGCTTCCTGCACCGTGGTCTGGCCGAGCGCAACTTCGAGCGCCGGTTCCAACTCGCCGACCATGTGGTGGTCGTGGATGCTCAGCTCACCGACGGTCTGCTCGCGATTTCGCTGAAGCGCGAGCTGCCGGAACAGCTGAAGCCCCGCCGGGTCGAGATCAAGACGGCCGCACAGCCGGACCTGATCGAAGCCGAAAAGGCGGCTTAAGCGCCCGATCTGTCTTCTCCTCTCCCCGGGCGCAGCGTGGGGAGAGGGTTCCCGTTGTTCAGGCCGCCGCCGCGCGGCGGCGGACGATCTGGGCTGCTTTCTCGTCGCGGGCCGAGCCCATCAGGCCAGCGGCGACCTCCAGATAGGCGTGGATGCGCTCGACCGACTCGACCTCCTCGGCGCGAAGCATCTCAAGCAGATCCTCGACGTACTGGTCGAGTCGATCCTCGACCTTCTCGGCGACCTTCGCCCTGGAAGCGCCGTAACCGGACTGCGCGGCCGCGCTGCGCGACTGGTCGAAGAACGCCATCAGCCCCTCGGCGCGCTTCAGCGCCGCGGCGTCCGGCTCCGACTTGAGATTGGGCAGACCGCGTAGCCCCTTGCCGAAGCGGACCATGCGCAGCGGGAGCGCCGCGTCGAGCGCCTTGTCGATCTGATCGAGCCGCATCTCGGCCGCCTGCGCCAGCGTCTTCTTCTGCTGCCCGATGCGGCTGCCCCACGGCCCCTCGCGGCTGAGCTCGATGCTGTTCTCGAACTCGGCGATCTCCATCGCGGCGATGTGCAGCGCCTCGCTCGCGGTGGCGCCAGCAGGCGCGCCCTGGCTGGGGTCGAACGCCCTGAAGTCCGCCAGCCGCTTGTCGATGTCGGCCAGGATATAGTCGCCGAAACGGGCAAGTTCGGACGCCGCGGCGTACTTGTCGCCCGGATGGTCCATGATCGCCGACATCACGCGCAGGATCTGCCAGGGCTCGGCGAGGTGGGCGGACAGAATCTCGAAGTACTGCGGTCCGGCGTCGTCGGAGAGCGCGACGGCGTCCTTGTACGCGAGCCGGGCTGCGGCGGCCCGCTCGTCAGTCATGCGCACGAGCCAGTCTGGCAGCCGGGCGAGCGCGGCGCGGGCGATCGGGCAGAGGTCGAGGAAGCTGGCGAAGGCGGCGCCGCCGCCCTTCATCGTCCGATTCAGTTGGTCGTTCGCCGCCTGGAAGCTCCGGCTCTCGTTGCGCAGGCCCTGCGCGGCGGCCAGGCAAAGCTCGTCGAACACCGCGGCTGGCGGCTCGTCGGCGCTATGCGGGGCGGCGCACGCCTCTTCGGCGGCGGCCACCTCCGCAGCCGATGATTCCCTGAGCCCGCTCCAGATCGTCGACAGCGCGGCGGCTGGAAACCGCACGGCGCTCCAGTGCGACGGGCGGCACAGCGGTGCGACGGGCGACAGGACCACGCCACGCACGTGTCGGGCGCGCGCCTCGGCGGCCGCCATTTGGTGCACGGCCGCCATCGGGACACTTCGCGCGGCGTCTTCGGCCAGGGCGAACTCGAGGCTGCGCACGACCGAATCCGGCGCCACTGAAAACAGCGTCCTCAGCCCGGCAATCTGGCTTTCGCTTAAACCCGCCACGGCGTCTTTCGCTTCGCCCGAGAGGGGCGTTCCTCTTCCGGCATCATGATGAGCGGGCGTTAAGGATTCGTGCGGCCTCGCGCCGGCGCCAAGCCTCTGTTCACCACTTCCGGCTATGCCATCGCGGAAGCGGCCCTCGGGCCCGCGCGTCGCACGGCGGGCTGGTCCGCCACGTTGAGGATGTCATGGTCGATCGGTCCGTCCGCACCCTGGATCAGCTCGACTCGAGCGCCTCGACTGCGCGCGTTCTGAACCTCTGGGGGATCGCCCGGCGCAAGAGCGCCGATCCCGAGTACGCCGAAAAGCCCTTCTTCCAGAGCCCGGTCCTCAACGGCTCCATCATCGTCAAGCATCGCATCCGCGGCAACGAAGCCGAGTATTTCCAGGTCCCCCGCCGCACGGCGACCAAGATCCTGGTGCCGATCGAGAAGAACGACCTGAAGCTCGGGGCGCGATACGTCTTCGTCGGCCAGCGCAAGTTCGAGGACTCGCTGCACGAAGCCTTCGGCCTGCGCCTCGATCCGGACGGTCCCGACTTCCGCACGCTGAAGCTTGTGGATGAAACCCCGTCGCTCGATCCGTTCCTCCTGCGAGAGCAGCTCAAGCGGAACGGCCTGGAGCCGGCGCGTTGCTACTTCGACGTCTCCCAGTCCGACACCCAACGGATGTTCCGGTTCGCCGAGCGCGAGATCGAGCCGCTGGTGCGCATGTCGGTGGGCGCGGCCAATTCCGACGGCCTCTCGGCCAAGCTGACGGCGAAGATCCTCGCCAACTCCGCCGACGCGGCGCTGGAACCGTTGCGCGCCACGATGCAGCTCGATCAGCAGCAGTACCAGGAGGGCATCTTCTGCTGGAAGGCCTTCCTCTACTACAAGTGGCAGCTCGGCGACCTGCTCCCGATGGCGGCCAAGGTGCTGCAGCAGATCGCCGTCGTGCGTCCGCGCGGTCCGATGGATGACGAAACGAAGACCTACCTCGTCGGCGCGCGCGAGAGCATCCGCCGCGCGCTCATCGTCTCCTGCCGGGAGGTGAAGGACACCCTGGCCGTCTACGACAGCGCCTATCTGAGCTTGACGTCCAAGGGAGAGCCGCTCGAGTTCCGCGACTTCCTCTTGAAGGCGCCGCGCCTGTTCAACGACCTCGGCGAGCGTCTGGGCGGCATCGAGCACATCACCAGCTTCTGGCGCTATCGCTTCGCCAACGAAGGGGCGAGCATCACGCCCGAGGAGCTCGTCGACCTGTTCCAGGACTTCGAGAGCTCGCTGAACACCGACGAGGCGCCGCCCACCGGCGCATCGCGCATCGTCTCGACCGTCGTCGACGCCGCTTAGCTTTCCGCCCGGGGCAGGTCGAGGGTGACGCGCAGGCCGCCGAGGCTCGAGTCGCCGAGCGTGGCCGCGCCGCCGTAGGCCCTGGCCAACTCCTCGACAATGGAAAGGCCGAGTCCCGTTCCCGGCGCGGTCTCGTCGAGCCGTTCACCGCGCTTGAACACCTCGGCCCGCTGCTCGCCCGGCAGCCCCGGCCCGTCGTCCTCGACGACCACCACAAGGCGCCCGGGCGTCGTCGCTTCCGCGTCAGCCCTGACCCGCCGCTTGCTGAACTTGCAGGCGTTCTCGAGCACATTGCCGAGCATCTCGAGCAGGTCCTGCCGCTCGCCCTGGAAGAACAGGGTCTCGGGGCAGCGCCAGTCGATGGTCACGGCCTGATCGCGGAAGATGCGCTCGAGCGCGTGCGACAGCTCCTCGAGGACCGGCGCGACGGCAGTGCGCTCGCGCGGGGCCTGCGAGCGTGCGGCGGCGCGGGCGCGCCGGAGGTGGTGGTCGACATGGTCGCGCATCGCCTCCGCCTGCCGCTCCACGGTGTCCGCCAGCGGCCCCGGGTCCCGCTCGGCCTCGGCGAGCATGACCGAAAGCGGCGTCTTGAGCGCATGGGCGAGATTGCCCACGTGCGTGCGTTGGCGCTCGACCACCTCCCGGTCGTGGGCGACCAGCGCGTTCAACTCCGCCGCCAGCGGCTCGAGCTCGGACGGATAGTCGCCGACGACCCGGTCGGCCTTGCCGACGCGCACGTCCGCCACCTCCTTCTGCAGCGCGAACAGCGGCCCCAGCCCCACGCGCACCTGGATGAAGACCAAAAGGATGAGGCCGGCCCCGAGCACGATGAGGCCGATCACGGTCTCGACGGTGAACAGGTTGGACGAGGTCAGAACCGGCGTCACGTCCTCGGCGGTCATGAAGATGACCGGCGTGGCGCGGCCGGGAAGGTAGGTCAGCATGGCCGACGCGCGGAGCGGCTCATGCTGTGGCCCGACGGTGTCGTAGAAGACCATGCCCGCTTCGCCGGGGTGGACCTGGAGCCCTTTTGCGCCCTCGGGCGGCCCCGAGAGCTCGGAATCCCACAACGAACGTGAGCGGACGAGCGCATGCAGCCGCCCAGGCGCCGGTTCGGCAATCTCCCAATAGTCGCCGGAATAGGCGGCTTGTGCGCCCGGATCGGTCATCGGCGGGGCGTAGACCTGCCCCTGCGGATCGACGGTGGTGTAGGTGAAGAGGCTCTGCGCGTCGCCCCGGAGGTCGTCGTCGAAGCGCATGATCGAGGCTTGGCGGAAGAGCGCGATCTGCAAGAGGCCGCTCACGGCCAGGATGACCACGCTCCAGACGGCGGCCAACAGCACCAGCCGACGCTGGAGCGACGGGCGGCGGATGCTCGAAGGCGTCACGCGGTCTCCGCCGCCTCGCCCTCCAGCGGAATGAGGCGATAGCCCAGCCCGCGCACGGTCTCGATGCGCTCGGCGCCGATCTTCTTGCGCACCCGCCCGACGAAGACCTCGATCGTGTTGGAGTCGCGGTCGAAGTCCTGGTCGTAGAGGTGCTCGACCAGCTCGGTGCGGCTGATCACGCGGCCCTGGTGCATCATTAGATAGTGCAGCAGCCGGTATTCCAGCGAGGTCAGGCGAAGCGGCTCGCCATTCACCGAGGCCCTGGCCGCGCGCGGGTCGAGCCGCAAGCCGCCGCAGGAGAGCGTGGCCGCCGCGTGGCCGGCCGAACGGCGCAAGAGCGCGCGCAGACGCGCGAGCAGCTCCTCGGTGTGGAACGGCTTGGTCAGGTAGTCGTCGGCGCCGGCGTCGAAACCGGCGACCTTCTCGCTCCAGGCGCCGCGCGCCGTCAGGATGAGCACCGGGATCTGCTTGCCGTCCCGCCGCCAGCGCTCGAGCACCGAAACGCCGTCGATCTTGGGCAGACCCAGATCGAGGATCACCGCGTCGTAGGGCTCGGTGTCACCCAGGAAGTGGGCCTCCTCGCCGTCCGGGGCGTGGTCGACGGCATAGTCGGCGTCGGCCAGCGCCTGCTTGAGCTGCCGGGAGAGATCCGGGTCGTCCTCGGCCAGGAGGATGCGCATGGGGCTTCAGTGTCCTTCGTCGACGCCCAGTATGGCGCCGCTTTCAGCATCGACCATATAGTCGATCCGCCGCCCATCCGGTTCCGCCCAGCGCACCCGATAGGCGGGGCGGCCCTGCCATTGCTCAAGGCCCGCGTCGAGCTCGCGCCCGGGACCGCGGCGACGGATCGATTCAATCGCCTGCCCGAGCGGAACGTAGCGCTTCTCCCGGACGCCCGCGCGCACTGCGTCCTGCTGCGGACTCCAGCCGGCGCCGAGCGAGTCGTTGGGGAACAAAGGTCCCTGCGGCCCACGCCCAACCGGTTGCTGCGGCCCATGCGGCCCGGCGTTGCGGGACGGGAGCGGCTCTCGCTGGTTATGCATCGGCGGAAACCCTTGCGGGCTCGGTCCGCCGTGGCCCGCGATCGCGCGCCACTGCGCGCTCGCAGTCCCGGCCAGGATCACAAGCGCGAGCCCGGCGATGAAGGCTGCGGTCCGTTGCATCGGCGTCACGTACGCTGAACGCGCTGAATAGCGGCTGAATAGACCGGACGCGCCGACGCGTCACGGGCGAACCGCCCGGAACGCCTAGCCGCGCCGCTTTGGCGCATAAGGCCGCGACTTGCGCCAGGACTCGGCGAAGCGCTCCAAGTCCGCGTCCTTACCCTCGGGCAGCATGACCATGAGCCGCGCGAGCAGGTCGCCGCGGCCACCGCGCGCCCCGGGCATGCCGCGCCCTTTCAGCCGGAGCGTCGAGCCAGAGTTCGAGCCCTTCGGCACCGTGAGCGTCACCGGCCCGTCCGGCGTCGGCGCCTCGATTTTCGCGCCCAGCACCGCGTCCGGCACCGAGACCGGCAGGTCCATGACCAGGTTGTCGCCCTCGCGCCGGAAGGTCGGGTGCGGGCGGATCGCAAGCTCGATGAGGGCGTCGCCGGCGCCGGCGCGGCCCGGACTCCCCTGGCCTTTGAGCCGCAGCGCCTGGCCTTCGGCCGCCCCTTTCGGAATGGTCACGTCGATCGTACGCCCATCGGAGAAGGCGATGCGTTTGCGCCCGCCCCTGATCGCGTCCTCGAGGTCGATTTCCAGGCGCGCGCGCACGTCGGACCCGCGCTGGGGGCCGCCGCCGAAGCCCGAAAAGCCACCGCGCTGAGCGCCGCCCCGGCCGGCGAACATCTCGCCCAGGATGTCGCTCAGGTCGATGTCCTCGAACTGAGCGCCGCCGCGCCCGCCCTCAAAACCGCCGCCGGCGAACCCGCGCATGGTCTCGCGCCCGTCGGCGTCGATCTCGCCGCGATCGTACTTCTTCCGCTTCTCGGCATCCTCAAGCAGGTCGAACGCGGCCGAAACGCGCTTGAACCGCTCCTCGGCAGCCTTGTTGCCCGGGTTCTTGTCGGGGTGGAGCTGCTTCGCAAGCTTGCGGAAGGCTTTCCTGATCTCGTCGGCGCTCGCCTGCCGTGAGACGCCGAGCTCCTGATACGGGTCCTGCGCCAAGGGTCTTTACGTCGCCTTCGTTCTCGGGTGATTCCGCGAGCTTAGATTGGACGGCCGGCGCTGTCCCGCAAGCCTGTCTGTTGTATTATTGCAACACCGCTGTGTGCGGAGAGCCTATTCCGATCCGCGCTCGACGAGCAGGTCGGGCGCCTCGAACTCAAGCGCGTCTTCCGGGTCGCCGAGCACCGCCTCCGAGATGGTCTGGCCGCGCACGCTGACGCCGGCCGTATGCACCGTCTCCGTGTCGCCGGAAACCAGCGGATGCCACCAGGCCAGGCCCCGGCCCTCGTTCAGGCGGCGGTAGGCGCAGCTCTTCGGCATCCACATCAGGTCATCGATGTTGCCGGGCGTGAGCTTGATGCAATCCGGCACCTTGGTCTTGCGGTTGGCGTAGTCGGTGCAGCGGCAGCGCTCGGAGTCGAACAGGCGGCAGTGGACCCGCGTCGGCACGATCTCGCCCGAGACCTCGTCCTCGAAGCGCACCAGGCAACACAGGCCACAGCCGTCGCAAAGGCTCTCCCACTCGCCAGCGGTCATCTGGCCGAGCGACTTCGTCTCCCAGAAGGGCTTGTCTGTCATGGTCGCTCGGTCGCTTACTGAGGCAGTTCAAGGCGACGCGACGCAGTATAGAAGCCGAAGCCGTGACAGAGCCACCCGCCCCGCACACGCCGCCAGACGTCCCACCGCGTTTCGGCCGCGTCGTGGCCGGCCGACGCCCACCGACGTCAGCGGGACCGCCGCCGAAGCGCCGTCGGCGCGTGTGGCCGGTCGTCGTCTCGGTCTTCGTCGCCCTTCTGCTCGGCAGTCTGGCGGTCGGCTTGATCGCGGCAAAGGCCTTCGTCGATAGCGTGCCCGACGTCCCCGACCGTCAGAGCCTGATGGTGGTCAATCAGGCGCCCGGCATGACCTTCGAGGACGTGAACGGGCGGGTGATCGCCACGCGCGGCCCCAAGCACGGGCACGCCGTGACGCTGGCGGAGCTGCCCGCTTACGTCCCGCGCGCTTTCCTGGCGGCCGAGGACCGTCGGTTCTACGACCACGGCCCGGTCGACTTCCAGGGCGTCGCCCGCGCCGCCTGGGCCAACTGGCGCGCGGGCCACACCGTTCAGGGCGGCTCGACCCTGACCCAGCAGCTCGCCAAGACGCTGTTCCTCACGCCGCAGCAGACGCTGCGCCGCAAGCTCGAGGAAGCGGTGATCGCCTACCGGCTCCAAGGCGAGATGAGCAAGGACGAGGTGCTCGAGCTCTACCTCAACCGCATCTTCTTCGGCGACAACGCTTATGGGATCGACGCGGCGGCGCAGACCTATTTCGGTCGGTCCGCCAGCCAGCTCAGTCTGAGCCAAGCGGCGCTGCTCGCCTCGTTGCCCAAGGCGCCGACCCGACTCGCGCTCACCAACGACATGGATGCAGCCCTGGCCCGCTCGCGCATCGTGTTGGCGACCATGCACGCCGAAGGCTGGATCAGCGCCGCCGACGAGCAGCAGGCGCTGGGCAATCCGCCGCAGCTCGCGCCCGAGGCGCCGGGCGAGGGCGACTTCGGCTACCTGCTCGACATGGCCGCCCAGCAGGCGGTGCAGATCGCCGGCGGCCAGGCGCCCGACCTGGTGGTCAAGCTGACGGTCGACCCGAGCCTGCAAGCCACGGCCCAGTCGATCGTGCGCGACACGATCGACACCGAAGGCAAGCGGACGAACATCCACCAAGGGGCGCTGGTTCTGCTCGCCCCCGACGGCGCTATCCGAGCTCTGGTCGGCGGCCGCGACCATCACATGTCGGCCTACAACCGCGCGACCCAGGCCGAGCGCCAGCCGGGTTCCTCGTTCAAGCCGTTCGTCTACGCCGCCGCCATCGAGAACGGCGTCCGCCCCACCGACACCCGTGACGATGCGCCCATCCGCATCGGCCTCTGGTCGCCGCAGAACTACGGCGGCGGCTTCCGTGGGCCGGTGACGGTGGCCACCGCGCTCGCCCACTCGATCAACACCGTCGCCGTGCGGCTGGCGAGCGAGGTGGGAACGGCGAAGATCGCCGACATCGCCCATCGCTTCGGCATCAAGAGCATCCCCGCCGACCCGCAGATCTCGATCGCGCTCGGCGCCTACGAGGTGAACCTGCTCGAGCTCACGTCGGCCTTCCAGGTCTTCCAGCAGCAGGGCCAGCGCAACGACCCCTATCTGATCTCCGAGATCTCGACCCAGCGCGGCGACGTCATCTTCGATCACGCGCCCTCGGCCGGGGTGCTGGTCTACGACCAGACAAATGCCGCCACGATGGTGCGCATGCTGGAAGGCGTCATCACCAGCGGCACCGGCACGCGTGCGGGGTTCGGCCGACCAGCCGCGGGCAAGACGGGCACGACGCAGGACTACAAGGACGCCTGGTTCGTCGGCTTCACGCCCGACTGGGTCTGCGGCGTCTGGGTCGGCAACGACGACGGCCAGCCGACCCGCGGCGTGACCGGCGGCGAAGTCCCGGCGGAGATCTGGCGGCGCATGATGACCGTCGCCCACCAGGACATCCCCGTGCACGACTTCGCCTGGCTCCCGGCTGCGACGCCGGCGGAAGAGACCGCCGACGCCGGGGAGTCAGCCGAGCCGCCCGACCCTGAGGAACGCGGCGCCTTCTACGATGGCCTTTCGACCGACTTCGACCGGGCCGCCAACGGGGGCGCCGATCGCGACGCTGGCCCGAGCGACGAGGACGGCCCGCCCGAGCGCGACCTGGGTTCGCGCGGCGATCGCGACGATGACATGGCGCCGCCGCCGTCCGAGCGCTACAGCGAACCGCGCGACGACCCCGGCGAGCAGGACGAAACGCCGCCCCCCGAGCGCGAGCCAGGTCCGCCGACGCGCGAGGCGCCGGACGCCGACCGCTGAGCGCCCAGCCACCCCTCGTCGCGCTGCGCGACGTCCAACTGGCCGATGGGCCGTTGATGCTGTTCGACGGCGTCGATCTCGCGCTCGAGCGGCGCGGGCACGCGTGCTTGGTCGGGCGCAACGGGGCCGGCAAGTCGACCCTGCTTCGCCTGCTCGCCGGCTTGATCGAGCCTGACGGCGGCGATCGTTTCCTGCAGCCGGGAACGCGCGTCGGCCTCGTCGAGCAGGAACCGGAGATCCGCGGCGAGACATTGATCGACTACGCGACCAGCGGCGGCGCCGCGCGGCACGAGGCCGAGGCCGCACTGGCGAGCTTCGACCTGGACGCCGCCCGTTCGACGGACGGCCTCTCGGGCGGCGAGGCGCGGCGGCTCGCGCTGGCCCGGGCGTTCGCGGAGCGGCCGGACGTGCTCTTGCTCGACGAGCCGACCAACCATCTCGACATCCTGGCCATCGAGAGCCTGGAGGCGCGGCTCAGGGCGAGCCACGCGGCGCTGCTCATCGTCAGCCACGACCGCAGCATCCTGCGCAACGTCAGCCGGCGGACCTTCTGGCTCGACGGGCGGCGCATCATGCGTCTCGACAAGGGCTTCGCCGCCTTCAACGCCTGGGCGGAAAAGATCGCCGCTGACCGGGCCGAGGAGCTGCGGCGGCTGAACAAGGCGATCGAGCGCGAGAGCTATTGGTTTCAGCGCTCCATCGTGGCCCAGCGTCATCGCAACGAAGGCCGCGCGGCGGCGCTCGCCGCCCTGCGCGCGACGAAGGCGCGGGCGCTGGCCGACCTCGCCCGCCCCGCGGCTCTGAGCATCGAGGCCGGCGAGGCGTCCGGTCGGCGGGTAGTCGAGGCGCGTAACCTCGCCAAGCGCTTCGGCGAGCGCACGCTGGTCCGGCGCTTCTCGACGCGTATCCTGCGCGGCGACCGGGTCGCGGTCGTCGGGCCGAACGGCGCCGGCAAGACCACGCTCGTGCGGATGCTGTTGGGCGAGCTCGCGCCGGACGCCGGGTCGGTGAAGCTGGGCGTCAACCTGACGATCGCCTACCTCGACCAGACGCGCCAAGAGCTCGATCCAGACGCAACGCTCTGGCAGACGCTGATCCCGCAGGGGGGCGACCAGGTCATCGTGCAAGGCCAGCCCCGGCACGTCAGCGCCTATGCGCGCGACTTCCTGTTTGACGAGCGGCAGTTGCGTCAACCGGTGCGCACCCTCTCCGGCGGCGAGCGCAACCGCCTGATGCTGGCGCGCGCGCTGGCCAACCCCGCCAATCTCCTCGTTCTCGACGAGCCGACCAACGACCTCGACATGGAGACGCTCGACCTCCTGGAGGCGAAGCTGGCCGACTACGACGGCACGCTGATCCTGATCAGCCACGACCGCGACTTCATCGACCGCCTGGCGACCTCGACGATGGCGCTCAATGGGCGCGGCGATGTCGTGGAGACCCCAGGCGGCTGGAGTGACTTCGTCCGCCAGAACCCAGGCTTCTTCTCGCCGGTCTCCGCCGCGCCAGCGCCCGTGCGCAAGCGAGTCGCGGCACCGCCCGCCGCATCCAAACGCGCGGCGAAACTCTCGTTCAAGCACGAGCATCGCCTTTCCGTGCTCGAAGCGCTCGCGCCGAAGCTCGCCAGCGAGATCGCGGTGCTGGAACGGCGCCTGGCCGATGCAACCCTCTACGCCCGCGATCCGGCCGCGTTCGACGCGGCGACGGCCCGGCTCACCGCAGCGCGCGCGCAACTGGCGGCCGCCGAGGACGAGTGGCTGGCGCTCGAGGAGAAGCGCGAGGCGCTGAAGCCGGGCGGTTAGGGCGCCGAAAGGTCAAGCGCGGAGTCCTTGGCGAACCGACGCGCGGCGCCTAGGGTGCGGCGCGCGTTCCTCGGGGAGGGTTGGGGGTTGAGAGCCTTGCGTCTGCTGGCGGTCGCGGCCGTCGTTCTGCTCGCCGCCTGTTCGCCCGCGAAGACCAGCAGCACCGAGACGAACGGACTCACCCCTATCCGCTTTGCGACCGACTGGCGCGCGCAGGCCGAACAGGGCGGCTTCTACCAGGCGCTGGCCACCGGCGAGTACAAGAAGCGCGGGCTGGACGTCAGCATCATCGAGGGCGGCCCCTCGGTGAACGTCCCCCTGCTGCTTGCGACCAACGCCATCGACCTGGGCATCGGCTCGAACAGCTTCATCGCCGTCAACCAGGCCGCGCAGAACACCGGCGTGGTCGCCGTCATGGCGTGTATGCAAAGCGACCCGCAGGTGCTGATCGCCCACCCGGGCCAGGGCATCAACTCGATCGCCGACATGAGGGGGCGGCCGATCCTGCTCTCCGACGCCTCGATCACCGCGTTCTGGCTGTGGCTGAAGGCCAAGTACGGCTTCACCGACACGCAGGTGCGGCCTTACACCAGCTCCGCCGCCTTCATCGAGAGCCCGACGGCGATCGAGGAGGGCTACCTGACCAGCGAGCCGTTCACCATCGAGAAGGCGAGCGGCGTCAAGCCATCGGTCTTCCTGCTAGCCGACGAAGGCTATCCCGGTTACGCGGCGATGGTCGAGGCGAGCAAGACGCTGCTCGCCTCCAATCCGACGGCGGTGAAGGCGTTCGTCGATGCGACCGCAGCGGGCTGGAAGTCGTACCTCTATGGCGACCCAAGGCCCGGTGACGCGCTGATTCTGAAGGACAATCCGGAGATGACGCCGGACCTGTTGGCTTTCGCGCGCGAGAAGATGCGCGAAAAGGGCATCGTCACCGGCGGCGATGCGGCAAGCCAGGGGATCGGCGCCATGACCGACGCCCGCTGGAAGACCTTCTATTCGACGATCTCGCAGCAGGATCCCGCCGACTATCCGCCCAGCCTGGACTACAAGAGGGCCTATACGCTCAGGTTCCTGCCGACCGGGCTGAAGTGAGCGAGGCCCTCGCCGCCCTCGACGACGTCGAAGTCGACTACCCGCGCGGGCCGGCGCTGGGCCCCTTCAGCCTGGCGATCGAGCCCGGCCAGATCGTGGGCCTGGTCGGCCCGTCCGGTTGCGGGAAGTCGACGGCGGTGCGGCTGCTGGCCGGGCTCGAAGCGCCGACGCGCGGGGTCGTGCGCCGCATGACGGCCAAAGGCGACACCGCCGTGGTGTTCCAGGCCCCGACGCTGATGCCGTGGGCGAGCGCGCGGGCCAATGTCGCCCTCCCGCTCGAACTCGACGGCATGCCCCGCCGCGAGGCGCGCGCGCAGGCCGACCGGCTGCTGGAGCGCGTCAAGCTCGCCGGCGCCGAGCAGGCCAAGCCGGCACAGCTCTCCGGCGGCATGGCCATGCGGGTCTCGCTGGCGCGCGCGCTGGTGACCGATCCGAAGCTGCTTCTGCTGGACGAGCCGTTCGCGGCGCTCGACGAGATCACGCGCCGCGCGCTCGGCGCGGACGTGCAGGGGCTCTGGGCCGCGTTGAAGCCGGCGATCGTGTTCGTGACCCACAACGTCGAGGAGGCCTGCTACATGGCCGGCCGGGTTGTGGTGATGACCCCCGGTCCCGGTCGTCTGGCCGGCGAGACGCACGTCGACGGACCCATGCCGAGGCCGCCTGGCTTTCGCACCACCGAGGCCTTCCGTCAGGCGTGCGAGCGCGTTTCGGCCGACCTCGCCCGGGGTATGCAGGGGGCGGTCGCATGAGCCGGCTCGCGAACGCCATCGCGCCTGCCGCCCTCATCGTGGTCCTGCTCGCCGTATGGGAAGCCGCCTGCCGGCTGCTGTCGGTCCCCGTGTTCCTGTTGCCAGCCCCGTCGGAAATCGCGGTCGCCGCGGTCGAGAACGCGCCGCTGCTCATCGACGCCGCAGGCAACACCCTGCTCATGGCCGTGCTCGCGTTCCTGCTGGCCGCGGGCCTGGCCTTCACCGTTGCGTTGCTCATCTCGACCCACCCGCTCGCCGAGCGAGCCGTGCAGCCGCTGGCGGTCAGCCTGCAGGTGACGCCGATCATGGCCATCGCCCCGCTTGCGGTGATCTGGGCCGGCCTCGACCATCCGGCGCGCGCCGTGGTCGGGCTGGCGGCGATCGTCGCATTCTTTCCGATCTTCTCGGGCGCGCTCACCGGGCTGAAGTCGGCCGATCCGGACCTGGAGCGACTGTTCGACCTCTACGGTGCGAGCGCGCGGGAGCGCCTCTTCCGCCTCCGCCTGCCGTCGGCGGTGCCGTTCCTGCTCGAGGGGCTGAAGGTCGCCGCCGGCCTCGCCCTCATCGGCGCCGTGGTCGCCGAGTTCGTCGCCCGCTCTGGCCTCAGTCGCGGCTTGGCGTGGCGGCTGATGGAGGCCTCAAACCGGCTGGAAACGGCCAAGACCTTCGCCGCACTGTTCGTCCTTGTGCTGATGGGGGTTGGTCTGAACGCCTTGATGCGGGGCGCGGAACGGGCCGTCCTGCGCTGGTGGCGAGGCCGTTAGGCGTGGGTTAAGCCGACTGCGTTAAGGCTCCCGGGTTGAGGCCGAACAACCGGGGCAGTCAATGCGAGCCCTCTTTCTTGTCGTATCCGTCGCCGGCGCCGCCGTCCTGTCCGCAGGCGTGGCCCGTGCGCAGGCCGATCGCTACGGTCCTGACCAGACCGCCGACCAACAAGTCGCCACGCTGGACGGGCCCTACCTGACCTGGCCGGGCAAGCAGGCTCCTTCCGACGTCGGGGCAGCCACCCAGCCGCAGGCGCCCGCGGAGCAGCCCGCGCCGGCGCCCGAGCCGCCGGTCGCCGCACCTGCGCCTCCGCCCGTCGCCGAGGAGCCGGAGACGCCGGCCGTCGCGGCGTTGCCTGCGGTCCTGCCCGCGCCCCAACCTGCCATTCCGCCGGCCGCGCAGCCGCTCGCTGTCGCCCAGCCCACCCCCGTCCCCGCGCCGCAACCGGCGGCGCAAGCGACCGCTCCGGCCGCGCCGCTCGCGCCTCAGCAGACCGCCGAGGACGCCGGGCACGCGCGGCTGCCGCCGCACATCTATTCGGTGGCGCGCGACTATGGCCTGAAGCCGGATCCCATCCCGCTGACGAACCAGTTCTTCCAGGATCAATCGTCCTCCGACACCGATCTGGCGGCGCCGCCGCCTGCCCTGCCGCCGCGGCCGGTGCCCGGCGCGCAGACGGTGAACAACCCCTCCAATATCAACACGCCGTCGAACCGGGCCCGGGCGGTCGCCGAAGACACGCCCAGTCCAGACGACGACAGCAGCAACTAGCCATGGCCGCTCAGACCAAATTGCATGACCTGATCGCTCTGGCGCGCGAACCCTCGAGCGCGCGGCGGCGCGAGCTTCTGCGCGAGGTGACTGACCTCTTCTTCGTCGCCCCGGACGGCCGACCGCCGTCCGAGCTGGCGCTGTTCGACGACGTGTTGTCGCAGCTGGCCGGCGAGATGGAGGAAGCCGTGCGGGCGGAGCTTGCCGAGCGCATGGCCGACCAGCCGCAGGCGCCCCGGCGGCTGATCACACGCTTCGCCGCCGACGCGGCGCCGGTGGCCGAACCGGTGCTGGCCCGATCGCCCGTCTTGACCGAGGACGACCTGCTGCAGGTCGCGCGCACACGCGACCAGGATCACTTGCGCGCCATCTCGCGCCGCTTTCGCGTGCCGGAAGCCGTCTCAGACGCCATCGTCGAGCGCGGCGACGACACAACACTGAATGTGCTGCTGCGCAACGAGAACGCCGAGCTCAGCCGCGCGGCGCACGAGGCGGCGGTGGACCGCGCCACCGTCAACCCCGACCTGCACGAGGCGGTGGTCGAGCGCCGCGCGCTGCCGGTCGACCTCTTGAACGAGATGTATTTCGTGGTCGAGGCGCGCCTCCGCGACCGCATCCTCGAGAAGAACGCCGCCATCGACCCCGAGGCGCTGGAGGCGGCGCTCGAAGCCGGCCGCAAACGCGTCGCCGCCCGCGACGGGGCGTTGCCGCCCGACTACGCGGCCGCCGAGGCGGCGGTGCGGGCGGTGAAGGCGAAGGGCGGATTGAGCGCGCCGGTGATCGCCTCGTTCCTGCGCGCCGGCGAGACCACCAAGTTCCTGGTCGCCCTGTCCGAGATGGCCGACGTCGACTTCCACACCGCCCGCCGCATCCTCGAACGGCGCGAGCTGGATGCGCTGGCCATCGTCTGCAAGGCGGCGGACTTCGACCGTTCGCTGTTCCTGACCTTCGCGGTCTTGGTGCTCGACCGCGACGTGGACGCCATGGGCCGCGCGCGTGAATACGGCCAGCTCTACGCCGACCTGCCGCGCGACTCCGCCTGCCGCACGGTGCGCTTCTGGCGGATGCGCCGCCAGACCGGGGACGTCGCGGCCGCTTAGGAGCTCCGGCCGCGGCTAGCCGGCGAAGCCTGCGTCGGCATCGGCCGCTTCGCACGCTCGAGCGTCCTGGCGGTCTCGTCCGCCAGCGCGCGCAGGCCGTTCTCCTTGAATACGTCGAGCGCCATCGTCAGCGCGAACGCCGAGCGGGCGCGGTCCCCGCGATCGACGCCCGAGACCCTGGCGCGCGCCTCATGCAGACCGGCCAGTCCGAGCTGGCGCACCGCCCAGCCGACGGGGTCCTTCTGCGGGCGGTTGGCGGCGAGCTCGGAGCGGAGCGCGTTCTCTGCCGCACGCAGGCCTTTCAAGTCCGCCGCGAGTTCCGCCCGCCTGGCCATGCAAAGCGCGCGACGGAAGGCGACCTCGGCGCGCGCCGGCACTCTGGGCATCCGATCGAGCACGGTGAGCACACGCGCGAAAGCACCGGCTGCTTGCGCATAGGCGCCGTCGCTGTCCGTCGCCTCGCCGAGCAGCTGCAGGGTTTCCGCAAGGACGCCCTGAACCGAAGCCCAGTCCAGCGGACTGTCGTCCCGGCTGAGGGTCTCCAGAACCGCCACCAGGCCGTTCACCGCCTTGGCGATGGCTTCGATGTCGACGTCGAGGGCCGCAGCGGTCGCCGTGGCGCTCCAACGCGCCGCGCTCGCCCTGGCCCAGCTTAGCGGCTCGTAGGCCGGATCGAGCTTGCGCAGCGCCAGGAGCGCGCCGTCGAGCGCCATGCGCAAGAGCATCGGCTCTTTCAGCCGCGCGCCGCAGGCCAAAAGGAACTCGGCGCGGTCGATGCGCGCCTGGGCGGCGAGCAGCCGTGCGGCCGCGCGCCGGCGGCCGTGGGTTTCCAACTCGTGGATCGGGCCGTCGAACCGCGCCGCGGCGGTCAGCGCCTGCTCGCGATTGGCGATGCCGCGAAGCGCGCGGGCCTCGATCACCGCGCGGCCCCAAGCCGCCAGCGGCCCGACGGCGGTGTCGCCGGCGGCCTCCTGCGCGTGCTTCAACGCCGCGTCGGCCGCGGCGTTCAGGCCATCGTCGCCGAACAGCTCGGCGCCCAGCAAGGCTATGCCGGCCTGCTCGCAGCGCGCGGCGCTCCAGGCGGCCATGCGCCGCTCGCGGTCGAAGCCGGCGGCGGCGCGCTCCGCCGCCGAAGCGGCCTTGCGCAGAGCGGCGACATCGCCGGTGCGGCGGGCGATCTCGCGCCATACCCGCGCCGCCTCGAGATAGCGCTTGGCGCGGTCCTTGGCGCTGATCCGGCCGGCGGCCACATCGGCGGCCCGCCCCTCCGCGCGTAGCAGATCGAGGTCAAGCAGCTCAAGCAGGCTCGCATCGCCGCCGGTGATCCCGTCCTTCAGCGCGTCCGCCCTGAACAGTCGCTTCAGCTCGCGACCGAATTCGAACATCGAGCGGCTCCGCGGTCTTGCCCCATGCGCCAAACCGGCACGACGGGACGGCTGCACCTAGGGAGGAGCAAACCCGGAGCCGAGACTTTTAACAAGAGATTAATCTTAACGAATGGTTAACGGCTGGGTGATCGCGCAGCCGCGGGCCTAACCCCGCTCGCGGGTTTTCAGGAAAGTCACGTCCGGAAAGCGCTCCGCCACGTAGCCTAGCTCCCACGCCGATTTGGCGAGGAAGACTGGCAGGCCGTCGAGGTCCTCGGCCATGGCGGTGCGGTGCTTGGAGGCGAAGCCCTCGATGGCGGCGCGCTCGCCGCCCAGCCAACGCGCCTCCTCGTAAGGCGCCGGCTCGAACTCGATCGCCAGGTCGTATTCGCCAACCAGCCGGTCGGCCATCACCTCGAACTGTAGCTGGCCGACCGCGCCGACGATGAAGTCGGCGCCGATCAGCGGGCGGAAGAGCTGGGTCACGCCCTCCTCGGCCAGGCTCTCCAGCGCCTTCTTCAGGTGCTTGGCCTTGAGCGGATCCATGACCCGAACCCGCTTCAGAATCTCAGGCGCGAAGTTCGGCAGGCCGGCAAAGCGGAGCCGGCCGCTTTCCGACAGGCTGTCGCCGACTCGAAGAATCCCGTGGTTGGGGATCCCGATCACGTCGCCGGCGAAGGCGTCTTCGGCAAGCTCGCGGTCGGAGGCGAAGAACATGATCGGCGCATTCACCGAGATCTGGCGGCCGGTGTTCTGCACCTTGAGCTTCATGCCGCGGGTGAAGGCGCCCGAGCAGAGCCTGAGGAAGGCCACCCGATCGCGATGGTTGGGGTCCATGTTGGCCTGCACCTTGAACACGAAGCCCGAGACCTCGCTGTCGCCGGGGGCTACATGGGTGGGCTCCCCATCGCGGGTGGCCGCGACCGGCTTTGGCGGCGGCGCGTAGGCCCCAATGCCGTCGAGCAGCGGATCGACCCCGAAATGGCGCAGCGCCGAGCCGAAGAAGACCGGCGTCATGTGCCCTTCCAGGAACGACTGCGGGTCGAACGGCTTGGCCGCCTCGGTGACCAGCATCGCGCCCTCTTCCAGCTCGTCGCGTTCGTCCGGGTCGAGCACCAGCGAGAGGGCGTTGGACTTGAACGCCACAGGCGCGGGCTGCTCGCCCCGCTTGGCGAAGGGGAGAAAGCGGTTTGATTTGAGCTCGAGGATCCCCTTGAACCGCCCCCCGGATCCGGCGGGCCAGTAGAGCGGCGCCGGATCGAGCGCGAGCTTGGACGATATCTCGTCGAGCAGTGCGAATGGATCTAACGCCTCGCGGTCCATCTTGTTGATGAAGGTGAGGATCGGGATGTCGCGCAGACGACAGACCTCGAACAGCTTCAGCGTCTGCGGCTCGATGCCCTTGGCCGCGTCCAACACCATGATGGCTGCGTCGGCGGCGGTCAGCGTGCGGTAGGTATCTTCCGAGAAGTCCTCGTGGCCGGGGGTGTCCAGCAAGTTGAACATCAGACCGGCGTGGTCGAACGTCATGGCGCTGGCCGAGACCGAGATGCCGCGCTCGCGCTCGATCTTCATCCAGTCGGAGCGGGTGCGACGCTGCTCGCCGCGCGCGCGGACGGCCCCGGCGGCGCGGATCGCCCCGGCGGCCAGCAGCAGATTCTCCGTCAGCGTCGTCTTGCCGGCGTCGGGGTGGGATATGATCGCGAACGTGCGGCGACGCGCGGCTTCGGCGGCAGGTGAGGTCATGGGCGGGCGGGGATAGCCCGGCCTGGGTCCACTGTCAGCCCTCCTCGACCGGCTCGGTCAGGAAGTGCCGGCCCTTCGCGTCGTCGATCTCGACGACCCAGAGGTCCGGGTCGATGCGACGGCTGCGCTCGACATAAGCGTCGACACCCGCCTCGTCCCGCGCACTGGCCGGCCGCATCCACACCCTCTCCCCGTCACCGCGCACGGCTTCGGCGTAGAGGCGCGCCCAGCCTTCGCGGCGGTTGATCAGCTTGACCAGGACCGCGCCGGCGCGCGGGTCGCCCTTGCGCGCGACCATGGCGAAGGCGCCGCCCTGCTCGGCGCGGCGGATCAGAGCGGAAACCCAAAGGTCGGTGGAGAGGAGCAAGGTCTTCGCTAACGGTCGATAAAGACGCGGGCGCTTAAGCTAACCCCCTTTCCCGGACATGCCAGAGCCGCCTCGCCATGCCGCGCGCCTTCCGCCGCACCACCCTCGCGCTGTCGGCGCTGCTGCTGTCTCTGGCCGCGCCCGCGCTGGCGCGAGCGACGGCGATCGACGCGTTCTACGAACGGGCGGTGATGACGGCGGCCGACCAGCGCTGCCGGCTGTTCACGCCGGAGCTGGCCTCGGCGCTACAGGCGGCCGAGGCGCAAGCGCGCGGTGCGGCGTTGCGCTCAGGCTACTCGGGCAGCCAGATCGCCCAGGTCGAGGAACGGGCGGATGCCAAGATCGCCACCGTACCCTGCAATTCGCCCGATATCGCGTTGGCCGCCACGCGCGTGCGCGCTGCATTCGACGGCTACTCCAAGCTGGTGCGCATGAACTACCCGGGCGACGTCGCCGACTGGACCGCGGACCGCTCGACGTCCCGCCGCGAGCCGATCTGGAAGCTGTCGCAGACCGCCCAATTCCCCGGCGGGGCGTTGGTGTTCGGGCTGGCGGGCGAGGACGGACCGAGCTCGCTCATCGTGGTCGCGGCGTTCCCCGGAGGCGCCGAGCCCTATGCCGCCCGGCTCGTCATGCGCGACCCTTCCCTCGCGCCGGTCGCCTTCATCAACGGGCTGCAGTCGACGAACGGCCGCACACCACTCTCGGCGCGCACGCCGCCCAGGAGCGCCACGAACGCCGTGATGGCCGAGGCCCGCGCTGCGGCGGATCCGACCCTGCTCCCGCCCGGCGCCCGCGGCGGCACGGCTTTCCGCTTCCCGAAGTCGGCCGGGCAGACGCTGAGCAGCCTCGACCCGCGCGAGGCCGTCGCGATCGACTTCCTGTTCGCCTCGCGCAACGGGCCCGACCAGGTGCGCACCGCCTATGTCGAGGTCGGCGATTTCGCCGCCGGCCGCGCCTTCCTCGCCGCCAATCAGCGCTGAGGAAAGGCAATCACCTCGCCGCCCGGCGGCTCGGGCGGCGCTTTATGGCCGGGGCCTTCACCCGCGGCCGCCACCGGCAGCCGCACAGTTACCGCCGTGCCTTCCCCCAGCCGGCTCTCGATTCCCATGTCGCCGCCGTGCAATTCGGCGAAGGCGCGCACCAGGGATAGGCCAAGGCCGGTGCCCTGCGCCTGCTGGCTGACGTCGCCCGCCTGCTCGTAGGGCCGCCCCAGCCGCGCCAGGTCAGGCTCGGCAATGCCGATCCCCGTGTCGGCGACCGAGAGCTCGAGCGCGCCGCCCCCGACTTTGGCCAGCGCGACCGTGACCAGGCCGCCGCGCGGCGTGAACTTCAGCGCGTTCGAGACCAGGTTCAGCACGATCTGCTTCAGCGCGCGGCGATCGGCGCGCACCTCGAGCGCCTCGGCCGGCAAGACGCCGCGCAGCTGAACGCCGGCGTCGTCAGCCTGCACGCGCAGCAGCCTCAGCGCCGCGGCCACGGGCTCCCGCGCGTCGAAGTCCTCGAGCGCGAGCTCGTACTTCGATGCCTCGATCTTCGACATGTCGAGCACGTCGTTGATCAGGTCCAAGAGGTGGGCGCCGGCGTCGTGGATGAGGTCGGCATACTCGATGTACTTCCCCGGCAGCGGTCCGAAGATCCGCTGCCGCATCATGTCGGAGAAACCCATGATGGCGTTGAGCGGCGTTCTGAGCTCGTGGCTCATGTTGGCCAGGAAGCGCGACTTGCCGACGTTCAGCGCTTCGGCGTCGGCACGCGCCGCCTCGAGCGCCGCCTCGCGCTGGTGATCGGCGGTGGCGTCGCGGATCGCACCCACCAGCCGGTGCGCGTCCATCCAGGCGAGGTCGAGGCCGAGCCAGACCCCCTCAGGCCCCGCGAGCGGGAAGACCACAGCGCCGCGCCCGTTGCGCCGGGCCTGGGCGAGCGCGTTGACGATCGCCTCGCGGGCCGAGGGCTCAGCGGCGCCCATCAGGCCCAGGCCGCTGAGCCGCGCCTGCAGATCGCCGTTCATGCCGCCGCCGGATCGCTCTATCGCGCCCTCGTCGTTCACGACGACGATCAGGTGCGGCTGGGCGGCCACGAGCGCCGCAAGCGGCTCGGGTTGCGCCTGCGCCGGCGCGATCGGCCGGGCCGCACGCGCGATTGCCACTGCTGCGGCCAGAGCCACCGTCGTGGTCGCCAGCGCGACCAGCGCCAGGCTCAACGCGAGCACCCCTTGCGGCGCCGGCGGCGCGAGGCCGGCGGCCTGGATCAGCGCGGTTGCCGCCAGGGCGGCGAGGCTGAGCGCCGCACCCAGCGCGATGCGCCGGACTTCGAGCACCAGCGCGGCGGCGAGCGGGGTGACGCACCAGATCGCCAGCGGACCACTCGCGCCGCCGGCCAGCGTCGCGGCAAGCACGCTGGCGATCGCCCAGATGACGACCAGGCCGAGGTTGGGACGGTTTGGCCTGAGCGTCAGGATCGCCGCGATCGAGGGCGTCGCGGCGACGATCAGCGCCAGCCCGGGCCGCGCGTCCGGCCATGGCGCCACGACCGAGACGACGACCGCTCCAAGCGCGATCGCGAGCGCCCAGGCAGCGTGCCACCAGAGCGCGGCGCGGGGCACCGCGTCCGCCGCCACCGCCGGCGCGGGGCGCGGGGCCGGATCGGCTCTCTGGATTGCGTCGAGACTCATCTTGGGCTTTCCGGAGACTATCGAGGGGGCCGCGTGAGCGCGAGCCTGCTCGCTCGCCACGCGACGGGCGCGCTTTCCCTCGGCATTGCCGGCGGCGCCGACGCTCCCTAAGTGCCTGAACGCATGACCGCGCCGGCGCCCTTCGAAGAGCTGAAAGACGAGTTCGACCTCCTGGGCGATTGGGAGGAGCGGTACCGCCACGTCATCGACCTGGGGCGCGGGCTCGAGCCCTTGACCGACGAAGAGCGGACCGACGCCAACAAGGTGCGTGGCTGCGCGAGCCAGGTCTGGCTGGTCCGCGCGCTCGGACCTGACGGCCGGTTGCGGTTTCGCGGCGATTCTGACGCCCACATCGTGCGCGGCTTGATCGCGATCCTGTTCCGGCTGTTCTCCGGGCGCACCCCGGACGAAATCCTCAACCTCGATGCCCGCGCCGCCTTGGATCGGCTTGGCCTGATCGGCGCACTCTCCGCCCAGCGGTCGAACGGGCTGTTCGCGATGGTGGAGCGCATCCGCCGCGACGCCGAAGCGGCCAAGGGGGCTACCGCTTAAGCCGCGCGGATGCCGCTCGACAGGCGGTCGCCGTGCACGCCGAGCACGGCATCGTAGGCCAGGACCATATCGACCTCGGCGCCGTTGGCCGCCAGCGGCAGGCGGAGCCAGAGGATCGAAAGATGGCCGGCGCCCCGCCAAGCGAGGTTGTGCACGCCAACGCCTGGCCGGCGATCATCGACGACCTTGTCCAGTTCGGCTCGCCAGTAGTCCGCCGCTGTGCTCGCGTAGATCTCTTCCAGCGTGTGACCGGTGATCTCGCGGCCATAGACGCCGTAGAGGCCCGTGCCGGCCAGCCGAATGCGATAGTCGCGCGGGTCGCGCCGCACGTCGATCAGGCTGATGGTCGGCAGATGGCGCTTGAAGTCGGCGGGATGGATGTCGGCGCGGCCCGGCAGCCGTCCGGCGCTGCGCAGCGAGGCCCAGTAGGCGAAAATCTCTTCGTGAGCGCGGACGGCCGTGGCCGGGCCGCCGGTCTGAGCGATCATCGCAAGGCGCTACAAGTATTTGGAATCACGATGATTCAATATCGCTCAAGCGCCGAGTCGGCGGCAAGCGAAAACGCCCGCCGGGCCGGCGGGCGTTCTGCAGGTCAAAGAGAGTAGGAAAGGGGTTGTCTATCGCCCGCCGCGGCCGGTCTGCCGTCCGCCTTGGCCCAGGCCCATCTGCTTGGCCAGTTCCGAGCGCGCCTTGGCGTAGTTGGGCGCGACCATGGGGTAGTCCTTCGCCAAGCCCCACTTCGCCCGATAGTCCTCCGGGCTCATGTTGTATTTCGTACGCAGGTGGCGCTTCAGCGACTTGAACTTGCGGCCATCTTCGAGGCAAACCAAGTGGTCCGGCGTGATCGAGCGCTTGATCGGCACAGCCGGTTCCTTCGGCGCGGCCTCGACTGTCTCCGTCCCGGACGATACGCCGGCCAAAGCGCGATGGACGCTCTGGATGAGCGACGGCAACTCGCCGGCCGTCACAGAGTTGTGGCCGACGTATGCGGCGACGATGTCGGCTGTCATCTCAATGATTTCTGATTTGTCGTCCATGTCCATTCTTGCCCGTCGACCTTCTTGATTTTGAGAAGTGCTGATTCCAGCGCCCGCTGAAAATCTTCATAACGAGGCCGCTGCAGCAACACAACAACCAACCGTACAATCCGATCAACAAGTCGGGGTCAAGAACAATTGTAGATGACAACAGCGTACGGCCGAGCACAGTCGCTCGGCCGCCGTCCCCGCCGCGTTACGGCTTAGCGCTCGAAATCGGAGGATAGAGCGAGCATGGCCGCTCGCTCAGGCAGCGAATATTCGTTGAGGCCACCTTCGTCGCCGTCGCGGATCGCCTTCAACAAGGCCGGCGTGAGCGCCGACGACAGCGACCAGTTCCAATAGCGCAGCACAGTCTGAGCCCGATCGACAGCAATCATGTCGAAGGTGATCAGCACCCGCTCGAGCGCCGGCCAGAGCGCGCCCGAGGAGTCGGTTTCGCGCCGCCGCAACCCCCGCCACAGCGCCTTGACCGCGCCCTTGGGAAGACCGGTCGCCTTGCAGAGGATAGCGATGGGCTCGCCGCCCTGGTCGGTGAAGATTTTCGCGCCCGTCGTGGGCTTTAGACCGGAAAGGTAGGAGATCTCCTCGGCAATCTCGCGGCTCAGGCCCTCCTGCGCTGCGGCGACCGCGGCCTCGAGGCTCGCAAAAGGGCTCTTGTCGATAGCGGCCCGGTTGCGCTGGCGGCGCTCGATGAATTGCAACGCCTTCCGCGACAAAGGGTCGGCCCAATTCTCAGCCGCGGCGAGCGAGAAGACGTCGCTGGCCGCCTCCTGCAGCACCTCGCGCGAGACGGCGAAGCGCTGGAGGATGGCGCGGCGGGCGTCGGCGTCGGCCCACCAGAACAAGATATACGCGTGGGAGGGGCGCAGCTCCGGTCGGCGCAGCAGCGCCGGGATCGTCCGCGGGTGCTCGCGCGTGGCGGCGACCAGGATTTCCAGCGCATTCGCCGCCAGCTTGGCCGACTCGTTGCGCAGCACCACCTCGATGACCGGCGCTTCCATGCGCTCGACCAGCGCTTCACAGACCAGCTCGCTCAGGTCGCGCCTGGCGGCGATGGCGATCCGATGGAAGATGGTGGCGTTCTTGGCGCAATCGAGCAGATCGGCGTCGCTGAGCGCACTGCAAAGTTCGATCAAGGGCCTGGCGACCTCGACCGCGTCGCGCAACAGGATGCGCGACAGCACGGACGGCGGTTCGGTGAGGTTCGAGAGCCGCTGCGCGACCCGGCCGCGCTCGTCCGTCGAGGCTTCGCGCAGGATCTCGACCAAGAGATCGGCGGTCATCGCGCGCTCGAAGGCGTTGACGCGGCTGGAGGGCAAGCAGACCACGTCGGCCAGGCGTTTGAGCAGCGCGCGCCGCGCCTTGGAGGGCGGCAGCGGCGGTTCCTGGTCTTCCGGCGCGAGGTCGAGGGAGGCAGTGTCGCTCAAAAGGCCGCTCCAGCGGAAGGCGCATCATCGCCGCGCTTAGGTTAATCGGGGGTTTGCACGCCGGCTGGCCGACGCCGTAGCCCGCACCTATGCTCGGTCTTAGCAGCGGGAGCGCGCGCGCGCGCCCCACGGCGCGCCGGTTTGTCTCCTTCGCACTCGATCTGCCGTTCGGCGCCGTCGGGTGACCTACTGGGTGGCGAACGCCCCGCCCTCCGGCGCTTGCCCGTCCGCGGTGGTGGTCAGCCGTTTGGGCACGAGCAGCAGAACAAGCAGGATCGAGGCGTAGACGATCGTGATCGAGGCGACGCAGACGTTGAAGTTCTTGAACTTGTCGTAGAGGTTCGTACCCAGGATGTCGCCGAAGCGCGAGGCGATGAAGTAGAGGCTGCCCGACGCCATCAGGACCGCGCCCTGCAGGCCGCGCGGGCAAGAGCGAATCAAAAGATCGGTGTAGGCGGCGGTGCAGACACCGCCCATGAGCCCGATTGGGCAGGCCGCGATCAGCGCGGCGGCGGTCGAGTGGACGAACAGCAAGGGGATGAACTGCGGCACTGCGACCACCGTACCCGACCAGAGCAGCGCCCGTAGCGCGTAGCGCTGACAAAGCCAGCCGTAGAGCAGGAACGTCGGGATAAAGGAGGCGGAGAAGATCGCGTTCCAATAGCCCCACACGGCGTCGCTCGAGTGGAGCTCGTTCTGCAGATAGAACTGAAGCGGCGTCGCCGACCCTGGCGCGAAGTTCCACAAGCCCCAGATCAGGAGCGCCGGGTAGACCGGCCAGTAGCTGATAAGCCGCATGAAGTCGTCCCAGGGGTGCGCTTTGGGCCCAACCTCCTTGTGCAGGTTGTCGTAGACGCTCTTGGGGCGAAGCTTGCCGTAGAGCGCGATCGCCGCCAGGAGCGCCGCGCCGGTCAGGAACAGAGTGCGCTCGGCGGCGCCGCCGTTCCGGCCCTCGAGCAGGTCGCTGACGCGCCCGCCCACGATGAGGGCGGCGATGCCAGGCAGCGACCCGACGACATTGAAGACCGTGCTCATCTGGCCCGACATCACGTGCTGCTGGCCGATCGTGGCCATCAGCCCGTTGAACGCGCTGGAAACGAAGAGGAAGGCGCTGGTCAGCACGACCATGGCGATCATCAGGGTCCCGTAGTTGAACGGCGCGAACGCGAAGGCGACGTAGAGCCCGCAGCACAAGGCGCCGAACAGCATCAGGTAACCCCGGTCGCGCAGGCCGAACGGGTTCCAGATGTCGCGGACGAAGCCGAACAGGAACGACAGATAGAGGGGGATGCCAGTGATCAACCTGAAGGCGGCCACCTCGTGGGCGCTCAGATGCAGCTTGTTCTTGAGGAAGAAGCTAACCGGGATATCGATCAGGCCGCCGCCCGGGCCGCCGAAGCCCATGAGCAGCAGCAGGACGCAGAGATAGATGAAGATCCGGCCGCGATCGGGAGCTGAGAGCGTCGTCGGTGCGACCGCGATCGTCTCGACCTCGCGGCCGACTTCGAATTCGATCGCCCCGGCTTCGATGCTCATGGCGATCCTCCCACACAACAGAGCGCAGGCATAAGGAGGTCGGGGCCGTCGAACAAGCCGCGCGCTGTCGCCGCGCGACCGCTTATGGCAAGCAGTCGCGCCTATCGCGTCGCGTACTCGCCCCCTTCGGGCGCTTCGCCATCGGCGGTCGCCGTCAACCGCTTTGGGACCACCAGCAGCACGAGCAGGATCGAGGCGTAGACGATTGTGATCGCGATCACGCACACGTTGAAGTTCTTGAACCGGTCGTAGAGGTTCGCGCCCAGCACGTCGCCGCCGCGCACCGCGATAGCGTAGACCGCGGTCGAGGCCATGAGCATCGTGCCCTGCAGGCCCCTCGGGCAGGATCGGATCAGGAGGTCGGTGTAGGCGGCGGTGCACATCCCGCCCATCAGCCCGGCCCCCGCCGCCGCGACGAACGAGACGGGCACAGAGTGGATGAAGGCCATCGGGATCATCTGAGGAATGCCGATCAGCGTCCCGATCCATAGCAGCGGCCTGAGCGGATACTTCTGGCTGAGCGCGCCGTACAACAGGAAGGTCGGGATGAAAGACGCGGCGAAGATCACATTCCAGTAGCCCCAGGCGGCGTCGTTCGAGTGCAGCGTGTTCTGCAGGAAGTACTGAAGGGGCGTGTTGGACCCGGGCGCAAAGCTCCACAGCCCCCAGATGAGCAGCGCCGGGTAGACGGGCCAGTAGCGCAATAGGCGCGCGAAGTCGGACCATAGGGTCGCCTTGGGGCCGAGCTCGGTGCGCAAGTTGTCGTAGACGCTCTTGGGCCGCAGCAGCCCGAATGCCGCGACGGCTGCACTCAGGGCGGCGCCGATCAGGAACACATCGCGGGCGGCGGCCGCGCCGTGGCCGGACTCGAGCTGATCGCTAAGAATTCCCCCGAGCGCCAGCGACAGCAGCGCGGGTATCGTGCCAACGACGTTGAACATCGTGCTCATCTGCCCGGGCATGACGTGCTGTTGGCCGATTTGCGCCTGGAGCCCGTTGTAGGCGCTCGAGACGAACAGCCCGGCGCAGTTCAGCGTCAGGATCGTCGCCAGCAGCACGGGCTGGCTGTCGAGCGGGGCGAACGCGAAGGCGGCGTAGAGCGCGGCGTTGATCCCGCCGAAGAGGATGAGGTAGCCCCGGTCGCGCAGGCCGAACGGGCTCCAGCTGTCCCGCGCCAAGCCGAACAGAAATCCGAGGTAGACCGGGATGCCGGTGATGAGGTGAAAGTTGGCCGCGGCGTGCGCGCTCAAGTGCAGCTTGTTCTTCAAGAAGAAGCTGATCGGGATGGAGATCAGACCCCCACCGCTGCTCATGAGCAGAAGCAGCACGCCGAGGTAGATCAGGATACGCGCACGGTCGGCCGGCGGGAGCGATGTGCCGGATACGGCGATGGTTTCGCCGTTGGTCGCGGGCTCGAGATCGGCGGCGGCTTGGGTCGTCACTCAGGCTCTCCGTTGATGCTTGAACGCCGTGCGCGCGCTACTGCGTTGCAAATCCGCCCTCGGGCGCTTCGCCATCGGCCGTGAAGGTCAGGCGCTTGGGTACGACCAAGAGCACGAGCAGGATCGATGCGTAGACCGCCGTGATCGCGATCACGCAGACGGTGAAGTTGTGGAAGTGGTCGTAGAGGTTGGTGCCGAGGATGTCGCCGAAGCGCGACGAGATCCAATAAAGGCCGATCGAAGCCATCAGCACGGTGCCCTGAAGGCCCCGCGGGCACGATCGGATCAACAGGTCCGTGTAGGCGGCGCTGCAGACCCCGCCCATCAGCCCGATCGGAATGGCCGCGAGAAGTGCGCCGGCAGCGGTCTTGATGAACAACAGCGGCACCATCTGGGGAACGGCCACCACGCAGCCCCACCACAGCAGCGGCCGCAACGGGTAGCGCTGGCTGAGCCAGCCGTAGAGCAGGAAGGTCGGAATGAACGAGGCGACGAAGATCGCGTTCCAGTAGCCCCACTCCGCGTCGCTCGAGTGCAGGGTGTTCTGCAGGTAGAACTGCAGCGGCGTCTGCGCGCCCGGGGCGAACTGCCAGAGGGCCCAGATCAGGAGCGCCGGGTACACCGGCCAATAGCTGAACAAGCGTCTGAGGTCGCTGAAGACGTTCGCGCGCGGCCCGACCTCCTGGTGCAGGTTGTCGTAGACGCTCTTTGGCCGGAGCAGCCCGTAGAGGGCGATCGCCGCCATCACCGCCGCGCCGGTCAGGAACAGGATGCGCTCGGCGACCGGGCCGTTCCTGCCCTCCAGCTGGTCGCTGAGCAGCCCGCCCAGCGCGAGCGCGCCCAGCGTGGGCAGGGAGGCCACGACGTTGAAAACGGTGCTGACCTGGCCGGACATCACATGCTGTTGGCCGACTTGCGCCATCAGCCCGTTCTGGGCGCTGGAGACGAACAGGAACGCGACCGTGAGCGCGATCACCGCCACGAGCAACATCGCCTCGGTGAACGGCGCGAAGGCGAAAAGCACGAAGAGCGCGGATGTGGCGGCGCCGAACAGCACCATGTAGCCGCGGTCGCGCATGCCGAACGGGCTCCAGGAGTCCCGAACCAAGCCGCAGACGAAGGACAGGTATAAGGGTATGCCGGCGCCCAGGCGAAACCAGGCGATATGCGACGCATCGAGGTGCAGCTTGTTCTTGAGGAAGAAGCTGATCGGCACGTCGATCAGGCCCCCGTACGGCGCGCCGAAGCCGAGCAGCAGGATCAGCACGCTGAGGTAGGTAAGGATGCGCCCGCGCGTGGCGGCCGACAGCGTCGTCGGCGCGACGGCGATCGTGTCGTCGTTGGCCGAGCCTTCTAAAGGGATCGCCTCAGCTTCGGTCGTCGCGGCGGTCCTCCGGCGATGGGATTCGCACGCATACGGAGGTCCGCGCCCCGGAACAAGCGGGCCGTTACGAGAACTCCGGTGCGCTCCATTGTGGCCAAAGGTCTGGAAGATCGGCGGAAACGGTATTGGGAAACCGCGCGGGGCGCTTTTCGAGGAATGACTCGACGCCTTCGCGCGCGTCCGGCGATGCGCCGCGGAACTGGATGCCGCGACTGTCGGCCTGGTGCGCGCGCATCGGGTGGTCGGCCCCGGTCATCCGCCAGATCATCTGCCGCGTGAGCGCAACCGAGACGGGCGCGGTGTTGTCGGCGATCTCGCGCGCCAGCGCCTGGGCGGCGGGCAAGAGCTCGTCCGGCGCGTGCAGCGAGCGCACGAGGCCGCGGTCGTAAGCCTCCTGCGCCGGGAAGACCCGTCCGGTGAAGCACCATTCGAGCGCCGTCTGCGGACCCACCAGATGGGGCAGGAACCAGGACGAGCAAGCCTCGGGCACCAGGCCGCGGCGGGCGAAGACGAAGCCATAGCGCGCCTCGGTCGAGGCGAGGCGGATGTCCATGGCGAGCTGCATGGTGGCGCCCACCCCGACCGCGGGGCCGTTCACGGCGGCGATCACCGGCTTCTTCGACTCGAAGATGCGCAGCGTGAGCCGTCCGCCGCCGTCGCGGGTGATGCCGCCGACGCGGATATCGTTGCGCGGGGTCTCGGGCGCGATCGAGCGGTCGAAGGTCGAGCCGCCGCCGGAGAGATCGGCCCCGGCGCAGAAGCCGCGGCCGGCGCCCGTGACGATCACGGCGCGCACGGCATCGTCGGCATCGGCCGCATCGAAAGCGGCGATCATGTCCAGCATCATCTGGCCGGTGAAGGCGTTCAGGCGGTCCGGTCGGTTCAGCGTGATCGTGGCAATGCCGTCGTCCACGGCAAAGAGGATGGTCTCGAAAGTGGGCATGGCTGCGGGCCTCCGGGTGCGAGGCGGCAAACGCCCGCTGACGACGGGGCAGTCAAGGGGCCGCAGCGAAGTCGGTTAGCGGTCCGCCGCCTCGGCCTTGGCCGGAAGCACCTCCTGGATGACATCGAACCCCTCGAACTGGGGGTGACCGATGTAGAGGGGCTTGTTGCCGCCTGCGCCCTTGTGCGCGGCGCGGAACGCCTCGGAGCGGGTCCAGGCTTCGAACGCCTCCCGCGAGCGCCAGATGGTATGCGAGGAGAACAGGGTGTGATCCTCGGCTTCGGGCCCACGCAGCAGGTGGAAGGCCACAAAGCCTGGCACGCCGCCCAGGTGCGTGTCGCGCTCCAGCCACACGGCCTCGAAGGCCTCCTCCTGTCCGCGCAGGACGCGGAAACGGTTCATGGCGATGAACATGGCCTTCCCTCCCGTTTGCCGGGAGGATAGGGGCGCCGCCCTTTACGCGCCAGCCTGGCGCGCGCCATAAGCCGCCGGCGGCAATCAGCGCGGAGAAGTGGCATGAGCGAGCCGATCGTGGCGGACTACATCGTGGTCGGGGCCGGCTCGGCCGGTTGCGTTCTGGCCAACCGGCTGAGCGCCGACGGCAAGACCAGCGTTCTGTTGCTCGAAGCCGGCGGCGACGACCGCCCGACCAAGAACCTAGGGCAGTTCCTTTCCAACCTGATGATCCACGTGCCGGTGGGCTATTCGCAGACGCTGAAGGACCCCAAGGTCAACTGGCTCTACGCCACCGAGCCGGATCCCGGCACGGGTGGACGGAGCCACGTCTGGCCGCGCGGCAAGGTGCTGGGCGGATCATCGTCGATCAACGGGCTGCTTTACGTGCGTGGCCAGCACGCCGACTACGACGGCTGGCGCCAGCTGGGCTGCACCGGCTGGGGGTGGGACGACGTGCGCCCCTACTTCCTGCGCGCCGAGCACCAGGAGCGCGCCGGCGCCGGCGACCTGCACGCGCGCGGCGGCCCGCTGAACGTCTCGGACGTGACCCAGACGCATCAGATCTCCGACGACGTGATCAAGGCCGCCGTCGGGGCGGGCATCCCACGCAATCCCGACATCAACGGTGAAGAGCAGGAGGGCGTCTGCTACTACCAGCTGACGGTAAAGAACGGTCAGCGCTGCTCGGCGGCCGTCGCCTACCTGCATCCGGCCATGGGGCGCTCGAACCTTCGGGTGGAGACCAACGCGCTCGCGTCACGCGTTACCTTCGAGGGCAAGCGCGCGACCGGCGTCGCGTTCCTCAAGGCCGGCGAGGAGCGGGTGGCGAGGGCCAACCGCGAGGTGATTCTGGCCGGTGGCGCGGTCAACTCGCCGCAGCTCCTGCAGCTGTCGGGCGTCGGGCCGGCGGCGCTCCTAGGCGAGCACGGCGTCGATGTTAAGTCCGACCTCGCCGGCGTCGGCGAGAACCTGCAGGACCACTATGTGATCGCCACCACCTATCGCCTGAAGGCCGGAACCATCTCGGTCAACGAGCTGACTCGTGGCGGCCGCTTCGTTGGCGAGACGATGAAGTACATCTTCCAGCGCAAGGGCCTGCTTACGCTGTCGGCTGCGCACATCGCGGTGTTCTGCAAGTCGAGGCCCGAGCTCGTCGGGCCCGACATCCAGTTCCACATCCTGCCGGCGACGATGGACACCGAGAAGCTGCTCGCCGAACAGAAGATGGTGCTCGAGGGGCTGCCCGGGCTCACGATCGCCCCTTGCCAGGTGCGGCCGGAAAGCCGCGGGTCGATCCGCATCACCTCGGCCGATCCTACCGCGCATCCCGCGATCGCGCCCAACTATCTTGCCGACCCCATCGACCAGCAGGTCGTCGTTGCGTCGTTGAAGTGGGGCCGCAAGTTCGCCGCTCAGCCGGCGCTGGCAAAGTGGATCGACCACGAGTTGCTGCCGGGCGTCGACATCCAATCGGACGAAGAACTGCTGGCCTTTGCGCGCATGGCCGGCACCACGATCTACCACCCGGTCGGGACGTGCGCGATGGGAACCGGGCCGAACGCGGTCGTTGATGCGGAACTTCGGGTGCGCGGGGTCGAGGGGCTGCGCGTCGTCGACGCCTCCATCATGCCGAGGCTCGTCTCCGGCAACACCAACGCGCCCACGATCATGATCGCCGAGAAGGCGTCCGACTTGATTCTCGGCAAGGCACCGGCGAACGCGCTCGCGGCTTAGCAGCGTGCTGGGGACTAGGCCGCGGCGCGCCCCAGCGCTTCCGGCAGCGCGGCGTTCATCGCCTGCAGCAGCTTCTCCGGCTTGATCGGCTTTTCGACCACGGCCTGCATGCCGCTGTTGACATAGGACTGCGCATCCTCCGGATCGGCGTTCGCGGTGAGCGCGATGATCGGCACAGCGCCGGCCTGGCCGCCGAGCGCGCGGATCGCGCGCGTCGCTTCGACGCCGTCCATCCGGGGCATCTTGATATCCATTAGGATGAGGTCAAACCGGCCCGTCCGCGCGGCCTCGACCGCTTCGGCGCCGTCCTCGACGCACTCGCAGGTGCACTCGAACATCTCGCAGAGCGCCTCGGCCACCATACGATTGGTGGCGTTGTCGTCGACAACGAGCACGTGCGCCGAACGGTTGAGTTGAGCGGGGGCTTCGCTGGCGCTCACCGTCGCGACGGCCGGGGCCGAAACGGAGAAGACGATCGTCGCGCCGGCACCGGCGTTGGGCTCGGCGCGGATGTCGCCGCCCATCCGCTCGACCAGCCTGCGGCAGAGGGAAAGCGCTAGCTTCGCCTGCAGATCGGAGCCCTCGCCGGCGCTCGCCGGCTCGGCCAGCGCCTTGGCGACCGCTTCGCTCGAGAGCCCGCCGCCGGTGTCGCAGACCCGACCGGTGAGCGCGACTTCGTCGCGGACAGGCTCGGCGGCGAGGCTGACCTCGACCGCGCCGTGGCGGTTCAGCGACAGCGCGGTTTCGACCAGGACGTCGAACAGCTGTTTCACGCGGGCGGGATCGACCATCGCCGACAGGTCGGGCGGCCCGTCGTAGCCGACCAGCAGGGTTACGCCGTCGCGGGCGGCGCGCGCCTGCCAGGACGCCTGCAAGCCGTCCATCAACTCGCGCAGGCCGACCGCCTGAACGTCCAGCACCATCTCGCCGGCTTCGGCGCGCGAAAGCTCGAGCGCATCGTTCAGCGTGCGCAAGGTCGCCTGGCTCGACTCGATGATCGTGCGCACGAAGGCCTTGGCGTCGGCGGTCAGCGGCTGCCGCTGCAACAGATCCGCCACGGCGATGACGCCGTTCATCGGTGTCCGGAGCTCGTGGTTGAGCATCTCGACGAACCGGCGGTTCATCGCCGCCGCGCTCTCGTCGTCGCCCCGCTGCCGCAAGATCGTGCGGGCCGAGACGACGCCGCGGTAGCGCCCGCGGTCGACGACCACGAGCCCGGCGACCGGTTCGGTATGGGCAAGGATGAGCGCGCAAGCCTCGTCGAGCGGGGCCCCTTCCCCGATCGTCAGGGCCGGCGCCATCACCTCGGAGACACGCAGACCGGCGTTCTGCGCACGGACAGCGCCGCGCGCGAGGATGCCGACCGGGCGGCCTTGTTTCACCACCGCCAGGAGGTCGCAGCCCGGGGTGTCGAGGAATCGGTCGAGCGCCGCTCCGCACAGGCTGGTCGGGTCTATCGGATGGGCATGCTCGATTAGGCCTGAAAGATTTGACATCGACTTTGCGGATCTGCCCTGCGCAGACCATGCCGAACCTTCGCTTGCAAAGTCGTTAAGAACGCGAGCTCGAAACTCAGCAAAGGCAAGGAATGCCGACGGTCACACGACCCCAATACGGACGTCGTCCGTTCGTAGAACATGGTTATTCGACGAGTTTATATTGTCTCAGAACCACCGCGTGTATCGAATAGGCTCGGGTCAGCCACCGGCGCACTTTGCGCTTTGCGCCAACCCCCATGGACGCTAGAGCTTCCAGCCTCAGGCCCGCCCGCCCCCCACAATCGCGGGCGGTCGTTCATCCGCATGCCCAGCACAGCCAAGACCGTGAAATCGGCTCTCGTCCTCTTTTCAGGCGGCCAGGATTCGGCCGTCTGCCTGGCCTGGGCGCTCGAGCGGTTCGAGCGGGTCGAGACCATCGGCTTCGACTACGGGCAGCGACATGCGGAGGAGCTGAAGGCGCGCACCCGGCTGCGCCGCGCGCTCGGCCGGGCGTTTCCGGCCTGGGGGTCGCGGTTGGGCGAGGACCGCCGCGTTAACCTGCGCGCCTTCGGCGCCATCGGCGAGTCAGCCCTGACCGCCGACCGCGCCATCGAGATGACCGAGCGCGGTCTGCCGTCCACCTTCGTCCCAGGCAGGAATCTGGTGTTTCTCGTGTATGCCGCCGCGCTCGCCGATCGGCGTGGGCTGGACGCCCTGGTCGGCGGGATGTGCGAGACCGACTACTCCGGCTATCCCGACTGCCGGCGCGCGACGCTGGATGCGATGGAAACCGCGCTCGGGCTCGGCATCGGGCGGCCGTTTCCGATTCTGACACCGCTGATGCGCTTGACGAAGGCGGAGACCTGGGCGCTCGCCAACGGGCTCGGCGGAGAGAGGCTGGTCGAGGTGATCGTGCAGGAGAGCCACACCTGTTATCGGAACAGCCGCGACCCCCACGCCTGGGGCGCGGGCTGCGGCGACTGTCCGGCGTGCGCGCTTCGCGCAACCGGTTGGTCTGCGTGGGTCGCGGGCGGGCGGCCGGCGCTGGCGCCATGAGCTACGCGGTCAAGGAGATCTACCTGACCCTGCAGGGCGAGGGCGGCCAGGCGGGTCGCGCGGCGGTCTTTTGCCGTTTCGCCGGCTGCAACCTCTGGAGCGGGCGCGAGGAGGACCGCGCGAGCGCCGTCTGCACCTTCTGCGACACCGACTTCGTCGGTATGGACGGCGAGGGCGGCGGTCGGTTCGAGACGGCCGAATCGCTGGCCGACGCGGTGGCGGCGCGCTGGACCGGCGGGGCGGGCGACCGCCTGGTCGTCTGCACGGGCGGCGAACCGCTGCTGCAGCTCGATCCGCCGCTGCTCGACGCCTTGCACGCGCGGGGGTTCCAGATTGCGATCGAGACCAATGGCACCCTGCCCGCCCCCGCCGGCGTCGACTGGATCTGCGTCAGCCCGAAGGCGGACGCGGCCCTGGCCCAGACCGAAGGCCACGAGCTGAAGCTGGTGTACCCACAGCCCGGCGTCGATCCGGCGCGCTTCGAGGCGCTGGCCTTCGAGCGGTTCTCGCTGCAACCGATGGACGCGCCTTCGCGCGTGGCCAACACGGCTGCGGCCGTCGCCTACTGCCTCGCCCACCCGAAATGGCGGCTCAGCCTGCAAACCCACAAATACCTGGGGCTGCCTTAGGTTTTAGGACGGGTCCGGCTTGTCGGCGTTCGCCCTGTCGGACGCGCGACGCCTCGGACCGTTGTAGTTGGGGTCGGCGCGCCGCCGCCGGTCAGGCCCGAAATAGCTCGGCGAGCGGACGAAGGGCCTGGGATTATCCACCACCTGCGCGATGCGCTCTAGCACGCCGCGCGCGGTCACCGGCTTGGACAGGAACTCGTTGACGCCGACGTCGCGCGCCTCGGTCACCCGCCGCGACGTGGAATGGCCGGTGATCATGATCACCGGCGCCATGGGGTTCGGGCTGTCGGGGGAGTTGCGCAAGAGTCGCACGAAGTCGATCCCGTCCAGCGGCTGCATCGCCAGGTCGGTCATGATGATGTCGATCTGGTGTGCGCGCATGATCTGCAGCGCTTCCGCCCCGTCGTTGGCCTCGAACACCTGCCTGACCCCGATCGCGCGCAGAATCTCGGTCAGCAGCACGCGCATGTGGTGATTGTCGTCCACCAGAAGCATTTTCAGGAGTTCAAAGCGCAAGGCCGGCCCATCGAGTTCGGGTTCAACGACGGCGAGCTCCAGCGACGCTGCTCGAGCCTAAGCGACTGGCGAAGCACGCCATTACGAAGCGCCCGTCGGTCGGTCAACCGGCAAACCTTACAATGCTGCAATAAGACGCTGCGGCCGACTGAAGGCTCACCGTGGGCCGACCGGAATGGGCTCGACGCGGCCGGTCTGGCCACGCTGGCGCAGCATGGCGTCGGCGAGCACGCAGGCCATCATCGCCTCGACCACGGGGGTCGCGCGGATGCCGACGCAGGGGTCATGGCGTCCGGTCGTGCGGATCTCGACCTCGGCGCCCGCCTCGTCGATGGAGCGCCGCAGGGTGGGGATCGACGACGTCGGCTTGAACGCGACGCGCGCCACCACGGGCTGGCCGGTCGAGATGCCGCCGAGTACGCCGCCCGCGTTGTTGGAGAGGAAGACCGGCGCGCCATCGTTTCCCATCCGCATTTCGTCGGCGTTCTCCGCGCCGCTCAGGGCGGCGGCGGCGAAGCCTGCGCCGACCTCGACGCCCTTCGAGGCGTTGATCGACATCATCGCGGCGGCAATCTCGGCGTCGAGCTTGCCGTAGATTGGCGCGCCCCAACCGGCGGGGACGCCTAGGGCCTCGACCTCGACGATCGCCCCGGTCGATGAGCCCGCCTTGCGCACGGCCTCCAGGTGCGCCTCCCAGCGCTCGACCATCTCGGCGTCCGGGCACCAGAAAGGATTGCGCTCCACCTCGTTCCAGTCCCAGCGCGCGCGGTCCACGGCAAGCGGCCCGACCTGGATCAGCGCCGCGCGCACGCCAACGCCCGCGCCCAGCACCTTACGCGCGACGGCGCCGGCGGCGACCCTGGCCGCGGTCTCGCGCGCCGACTGACGTCCGCCGCCGCGATAGTCGCGCACGCCGTACTTGGCGAAGTAGGGGTAGTCGGCGTGGCCCGGGCGGAACTTCTGCGCGATGTCGGCATAGTCGCGGCTGCGCTGGTCGACGTTTTCGATCAGCATCGAGATCGGCGTGCCGGTGGTGACCTGGCCGTTGGTCCGCTCATCCTCGAACACGCCCGAGAGGATCTTTACCGCATCGGCCTCGCGACGCTGGCTCACGAACCTGCCTTGGCCCGGCCTGCGCTTGTCGAGCCAGACCTGGACGTCGGCCTCGGTCAGCGGGATCCCCGGCGGGCAGCCGTCAACCACGCAGCCCAGGGCCGGCCCGTGGCTCTCGCCCCAGGTCGTCGCGCGGAAGAGATGGCCGAAGGTGTTGTGCGACATCGCCCGCTTTTAGCCGAAGCCGCGCCTGCGCAACACTGGAGCGGTCAGGCGGCGACGATGAACCGGTAGATCGGGCCGCTCCATTCGACGCCGTCGCCCGTCATCGGGCGCAGGTCCTTGACGCCCGGCGTGGCGGCGATCGCCTTCGGCCAGAACGCCTGCGCGGCCGCATTGCGCTCGACGATCGCGATCTCCCAGCGGCCTGGATAGGCGGGCAGGATCTTGGCGACCGCTGCGCTCGCCACCCCGCCGCGTCGGTATTTCCGCACGACGAAGAATTCCGCCATGTTGTGGTCGACGGGCATGCCGGAGTGCGAACGGTCGTGCAGCAGTGCGAAGCCGACGGGAAGCCCGCGCTTGCGGATGATCAGCGGTGTCCGGCCCGGCTCGCGCCAATAGGCGCCGAGATAAGGGTAGGGTTTGAAGAGGCCGTTGCTCTCCAGCTCGAACTCGGCCGAGCCCGCGGGCTCAAGCTCGGAAAAGTCGTACAGATAGAACTGCATCAAGCCCTCGAGCAGGGGCCGCTCGGTCTCCGCAGCCGCCTTGATCTCGATGTCGTCCGCCGCCTCCGCCACGAGGTCCTCCGCGCGCCTGCCGTCGGGCTCGTGCGCCGTCCGGCGAATTTGACGGCTCATAGACCATCGGGGCGCCCTCGTCTCGCCGCCGGCTCAGCCCGCGCTGTCGCAGCGCCATGGCGCAGGCGCGGTCGCTCGGCTAGGAAACGCAGCCAGCAAAGAGGAGCACGCGCCATGACCGATCTCGTGAAGGTCGAGGACAACGGTCACGTCCGGACGATCACCCTGAACCGGCCGGAGAAAAAGAACGCGCTCTCGAACGCGCTCGCCTGGGGCGTTGTCGAGGCCGTCGAGGCGGCGGCGAACGTGGACGACGTTTGGGTGGTTGCGATCACCGGCTCGGGCGATGCGTTCTGCGCCGGGCTCGATCTGGCCGGCGGCGAGCGCTACCATCCGTACACGCCGCAATCGGCTCAGCTGGACGACATCTCCTGGGTCGGCCAGTTCCTGCTCGCAATCCGCAAGCGTTGCGACAAACCAGTGGTCGGCGGCATCAACGGGGTGGCGGTCGGCGCGGGGCTTGGGCTGGCGATGGCGACGGACGTGCGGCTGGTGGCCAGGAGCGCACGGCTCATGGCCGGCTACACGCGCATCGGAGGCTCGCCCGACGCCGGACTGACCATCACCCTGCCGCAGGCGATGGGCTACGAGCGCGCCATGCGCTTCATGATGGAGAACCGGACCGCGAACGGCGATGAGGCTGTGGCCTGGGGCATGGCCGGCGAGGTCGTCGACGACGACAAGTTCGCACAGCGGCTTGCCGAATACTGCCAGCAACTCTGCGCATGGTCGCCGATCACGCTCAGGCTCCTGAAACGCGGCATGGTGAAATCGCTCGAGACGACCGACATGGAGCAACAGTTGCGCTACGAGGTCGGCAACATCCGCATCGCTTTCGCGAGCGAGGATGCCAAGGAAGCGCGCAAAGCCTTCTTCGAGAAGCGCAAGCCCGTGTTCGCCGGCAAGTAGCAGGCGGCGGACTTGGCGTCCCGCCCGCCCATGCCATAGTGCCGTGAGCGGCCGTCAGAGCCGAGGCTTGGGAGGTGAGCATGGCGGCCAGCAAAAGCTACGACCAGCGTCACGCCAGCGCGGCCGAGACCTTCCGGCGCTTCGTCCCCACGGCGGAGCCGGAGCGCGTCGCCGATGCGCTCGCCCGCCGCCAGGGCGCGCTCGGCAGCATGGCCTTCGACGTCGTTGGAGCGATGTGGGACCGGCCCGAGCTCTCCCGCCGCGACCGTTCGCTCCTGGTGATCTCCGTCCTGGCTGCGCAGGCTCGCGACGAGGAGTTGGAGCTCCACACCCAGAACGGCCTGCGCCATGGGCTGACGCCGGAGGAGATCGAGGAGATCCTGCTGAATGTCGCCGCCTACGCCGGCTACCCTGCCGCGATGGCGGCGAGCCGGAGCGTCGACGCGGGACTGCGCGCCGGCTTGGGCGTGAACGAACTGTCGGCGCGCTCGCCGGCGGCCAAGAAGTCCGACGCCGAGCGGGATCGCGACGCGGCCGATGTCCTACGCACGATCGCGGGCGCCGCGGCCGAGATCGACCCGGCGGAGGGCCTCGCGCGCATGGAAGCCCGCTACGGCGACGTCGGCGCGACGGCCTACCGCTGGGCGTTCGGCGAGATCTGGACCCGCGAACAGCTGTCGCGCCGCGACCGCTCGATCGTGGTCATCTCGATCCTGACCTGGCTGGGCGCGGCGCCCGCGCTCACCGTCCACGTCCCGGCCGGCCTGCGCCATGGCCTGACGCGCGTCGAGATCGAGGAGATCATCCACCACCTGTCGCTCTACGCCGGCATCCCCCGCGCCGTGGAGGCGATTCAGGTGGCGCGGGCGGCGTTCGCCCGGCTGGACGGCGCATCATGATCGCCGAAGCGCTGGTGCTCGCCGCGCCGCGCCGCTTAGAGCGGCGGTGCTACGAGCTGCCGCCGATCGGCGAGGGTGCCGGCCTCTTGCGCGTCGAGGCCTGTGGCCTCTGCGGCACGGACCATGAGCAGTACACCGGACACCTTCCCTCCCGACACGCCTTCATCCCAGGCCATGAGGTGGTCGGAACGCTGGAGGCGGTCGGGTCGCGGGCCGCCGACCGGTGGGGCGTGAGCGTCGGTCAGCGCGTCGCGGTCGAGGTGTTCCAGTCCTGCCGCGAATGCCCCGCCTGCAGGGCAGGCCTATACCGCCGCTGCGAGCGGAACGGGCTTCGCACCATGATCGGCTTCGTGGACGCCGACGCCCCGCCCCACCTCTGTGGCGGCTATGCGACCCACCTCTACCTCGGCCCGGACGCTATGCTGCTGCCGGCGCCCGATGGGCTCGACCCGGTGGTGCGGTCGCTGTTCAACCCGCTGGGCGCCGGCATCCGTTGGGGCGTCGAGACGCCGGAGACCAAGCCCGGCGACGTCGTCGCCGTCCTCGGCCCCGGCATCCGCGGGCTTTGCGCGGCAGCGGCGGCGAAGTCGGCCGGCGCGGCCTTCGTCATGATCACCGGCCTCGGCCCGCGCGACGCGCCCAGGCTCGCGCTCGCACCCAGCTTCGGCGCCGACCTCGCCATCGACGTCTCGACCACCGATCCGGCGAAAGCCCTGCGTGAGGCCGCCGGCGGACTGGCCGACGTCGTCGTCGACGTGACCGCCAAGGCGCCGGCGGCGTTCGCCCAGGCCATTGCGCTCGCCCGCACCGGCGGGACGGTGGTGGTGGCTGGCACCCGCGGCGAGCCCGGCGCCCCGGGCTTCAACCCAGACCACATCGTCTACAAGGAGCTCCGCATCATCGGCGCCCTCGGCGTCGACGTCGGCGCCTACACCAAGGCGATCGCCATGCTGGTCGAGGGCCGCTACCCCTTCGCCTACCTGCCGCGACGCGTGGCCGGATTCGACGACCTGGAACAGCTGGTGCAGGTCATGGCCGGCGAAGCGCCCGGCGAGCCGCCAGTGCATGGCGTCTTCGCCCCATTCCCAAGGACTTGAGGCATGATCCGACCGACATTCGAGCACTTCGACGAGAAATGGGGCGAGCGCGTCGTCGGCGCGAGGCCAAAGAAGGGCATCGACGGCTTCCTTGGCATCGCAGTCACCGCGGTGACGCCAGGCCGGCTCACCGCCGAGATGCCGGTGACCGAGCAGCTGATCACCTTCATCGGCAACATGCATGGCGGCTGCCTCTCGGCGCTGTGCGACCACGTGCTGGGCACCGTGATGTACCCGGTGATGCCCCCGAACCACTGGGCGGCCACGACCGAGTTCAAGATCAACCTCCTCGCGCCCGTCACCACCGGCGTCTGCACCGCCAACGCCGAGATCATCGCCATGACCCGCCGCATGGCTGTCGTCCGCATCGAGATTGAGAACGAGGGCCGCCTGGTCGCCGCCGCGCAGGGCACCTGCACGATCGTGGCGCCCCGGGGCGGCTGAGGCTGCGCCGGACGGCCGACCGCGCTATACCGCGCGCCATGGCGCGAAGGGCCCCAAAGAAGAGCGACGAGCAGTTCTACGCGGAGGCCGCCCGTGAGCCGCCGCTGCCGGACAGCGCCGACCCGCTCGTGCTGTTTGAACAGTGGCTTGCGGATGCGCGAAGGGCCGAGCCGAACGACCCCAACGGCATGGCGCTGGCCACGGCCGGCGCCGACGGCCTGCCGAACGTGCGCATGGTGCTCTTGAAGGGCGTCGATCGACGCGGCTTCGTCTTCTACTCCAACACCGAGAGCGCCAAGGGCCGCGAACTCGCCGCGAACGCCCAGGCCGCGCTGCTCTTCCACTGGAAGTCGCTGCGCCGGCAGGTGCGTGTGCAGGGGCTGGTCGAGCCGGTCACCGCCGAGGAGGCCGACGCCTATTTCGCCACCCGCCCGCGCGGCAGCCAGCTGGGCGCCTGGGCGTCGGACCAGTCGCGCGCCATGCCCGATCGGCTGGCGCTGGAGCGGCGCGTGGCCGAGTACGGGCTGAAATTCGGCCTCGGCAAGGTCGCGCGGCCGCCGCATTGGTCGGGCTACCGCGTCAAGCCGCTGTCTATCGAGTTCTGGCGCGATCGGCCGTTTCGCCTGCACGAGCGCCTGGCCTACTCGCGCCCGGGCCTGGACCAGCCGTGGTCCGTCGCCCGGCTTTATCCGTAAGAGCTCTTGCGCGATAACGGAGTGAACGCCGGTCACCGGAGCGCGCCGGCCGATACGAAAAGGAGGAAACCTCCATGCAAGGCTTGATGCAGACCTGGCCGCTGACGGTCGACAAGATCCTCGACCACGCCAAGAACTGGCACGGCGACCGCGAGGTGGTCGGCCGCTCGATCGAGGGACCGATCGTACGCACGACCTGGGGTCAGATCCACGAGCGCGCGCGGCGGCTGTCGAATGCGCTGCTCGGGCTCGGCGTCAAGCGCGGCGACCGCATCGGCACCATGGCCTGGAACACAGCCCGCCACATCGAGACCTGGTACGGGATCATGGGGATCGGCGCCGTCTGCCACACGCTGAACCCCAGGCTGTTCGCTGACCAGCTCTGCTACATCATGAACCACGCCGAGGATCGCATCCTCTTCGTCGACCTGCCCTTCCTGCCCGTTCTGAAGGAGCGCCGCGCCGAGTTGCCGAAGGTCGAACACGTCGTCGTCCTCACCGACCGCGACCACATGGCCGAGGCCGATTTCCCCGGCGCGCTTTGCTACGAGACCCTGATCGAGGAGCACTCGCCTGACGTGGTCTGGGGAGACTTCGACGAGCGGACCGCCTGCGCCCTCTGCTACACCTCCGGCACGACCGGAAATCCCAAGGGCGTGCTGTACGAGCACCGCTCGACCTTCCTGCACACCCTGATCACGCTGCAGGCCGACGCCATGGGACTGGCCAGCCGCGACAGCATCCTGGCCGTGGTGCCGATGTACCACGCCAACGCCTGGGGCCTGAACTTCTCGGCTCCGGCCGCCGGCTCGAAGCTCGTGCTGCCCGGCGCGAAGATGGACGGCGCCTCGATCTTCGAGCTGCTGGAGACCGAAAAGGTCACCTTCTCGGCCGCCGTGCCGACGGTCTGGCAGATGCTGTTGCAGCATCTGCGCGCGGAGAAGCTCAAGCCCTCGACGCTGAAGCGCGTCGTGATCGGCGGATCGGCGGTGCCGGAAGCGCTCGTGCGCGCCTTCCGCGACGACTACGGCGTGGACGTGGTGCACGCGTGGGGCATGACCGAGACCTCGCCGCTCGGCACGCTCTCCAGCACGAGCGCCGCCGTCGCGGCGATGGATCCGGAGCAGCAGCTGCAGTTCAAGCTGAAACAGGGGCGCCCGCCCGCCGGGGTGGAGCTCAAGCTCACCAACGATGCCGGCGAGCGCCTCCCGCACGACGGGACGACGTTCGGGCGGCTCAAGATCCGTGGGCCCTACGTGGTCGGCGAGTACTTCCGCGGCGAGGGCGGCAACATCCTGGACGACGAGGGCTATTTCGACACCGGCGACGTCGCGACCATCGACCCGCTCGGCTACATGCAGATTACCGATCGGGCGAAGGACGTGATCAAGTCCGGCGGCGAATGGATCTCATCGATCGAGATCGAGAACCTGGCCGCCGGCCACCCCAAAGCGCTGCTCGCAGCGGTGATCGGCGTCGCCCATCCGAAGTGGGACGAGCGGCCGCTGCTTCTGGTCAAGCTGCGCGACGGCGAGACCGCGACCAAGGCCGAGTTCCTGAAGTTCCTCGAGGGCAAGATCGCCAAGTGGTGGACGCCCGACGACGTGGTGTTCGTCGACGACATCCCGCTCGGCGCAACCGGCAAGATCGACAAGAAACTCATCCGTGACCGGATGAGGGACTACGTCCTGCCAACGACCGCCGAAACCGCGAAAGTCCCGGCCCAGTAAGGCCGGTCGCCGAAGGTTGGCGGCCCCGCCCGACGGCAAGCGTCGAGCGGGGCGCCTTGATTAGCGGAGGCTACTGGTTGGCCGGCGCGGCGCTCGCCGCAGCGGCCGAGCTCATCGCGGCGGACGCGGCGCTGTTGGCCGCAGCCATGGCGCTGTTCGCCTGAGCGGTGGCCGCAGCCGCGGCGCTGGTCGCCGCAGCCATGGCGCTCGCCGCTTCCGCGTTGGCCTGGTTGGCGGCGTCGGACGCGTTCTGCTGGGGGCTAGGCCCACAAGCCACGACCGAAAGCGCGCCGACCGCGGCGCCGGCGATGAGAATCTTGCGAAGCGTTTCAGGAGTCATGGGTTTTGGTTCCTCCCCCATTGCGACTGCGTCGGCGCGGACGCGCGAGACGCAAGGACGACGAGCACTTACTGCCTGTCCTAAGCGAAGCGCTAGCAGTTTGTGATGGCCTAGCCCAGCCTGTAGTCGCTGTTCAGGTCCGCAGCGCCGTCGGTTTTGACCCGCCCCGAGCGCACCAGCTGGATTACGTGGGCGTGCACCGACCGGGCAGCGGCGGGGTAGAGGCGCGGGTCAACGCCCTCGTACATCTTGGGCACCATGCCGGTAATCTTCGTCTCACCGGCGGCCAATTGGTCGAGGATCTGCCGCTCGCGATCGAAGCGATGGGCTTTGTATTCATCGATGAAGTGCGCGACGTCCGTGATCGGCGGCCCGTGCGTCGGCCACAAGGTCTTGAAATCGCGTGCCTTGATTAGGTCGAGGCTGGCGATGTAGGCGCCCATGTCGCCATCCGGCGGCGTCACCACCGTTGTCGACCAGCCCATGATGTGGTCGCCGGTGAAGCAGCAGTTTTCCTGGTTTAGCGCGTAGCAGATGTGGTTCGAGGTGTGGCCGGGCGTTGCGATCGCCTCGAACGACCACCCGTCGCCGGCGATGGTCTGCCCGCCGCCGCACACGGAGATGTCGGGGGTGAACCGATCGTAGCCCGCCTCGGTGCGCACGCCGTCCTCGACGGGAAGCGCCTTGACCGCACAACCGTAGATGACCGCGCCGGTCCTTTCCTGCAGCGGCCGGGCGAGCGGCGAGTGGTCGAGGTGGTGGTGGGTGATCAGGATGTGCGTCACCCGCTCGCCTTTCACCGCCGCGAGAACCGCATCCAGGTGCGCGGAATCGTCGGGGCCAGGGTCGATGACGGCGACGCTCTCGCCGCCGCCGATGATGTAGGTCCCGGTGCCCGTAAAGGTGAACGGGCCTGGATTGTTGGCGATCACGCGCCGGATCAGAGGCGTTAGCTTGTCAGTCCGGCCGTACTCGAAGGTGATGTCGCGAACGAACGGGATCACCATGGCGTGCGGCCTGGCTCTTGCCCTGAGCGCCCCTCAAGCACCGGCAGCAAGGGGCTGAGCGCCATGGACATGGTTATTTTTGTGTCAAAACGGCTGCAGCGCGTGGCCGCCGCGATTCTGTGTCTTATGGCGAT
>Ga0209415_10000488_pt1 | contig 73890 bp, 57 predicted proteins | sample PeaSoiSIISIP2007_FD_187696 | JGI IMG/M metagenome (GOLD analysis project Ga0209415, IMG submission 187696) | Peat soil microbial communities from Weissenstadt, Germany - SII-SIP-2007 (SPAdes) (version 2) | ecosystem: Environmental > Terrestrial > Soil > Wetlands > Peat | place: Germany...
TGGGTGCCGGGCGGGTTGACCCCGTTGGAGGCGTTGAGGCAGAAGATGTAGGTGCCCGCAGGTGACCCCGTCGTGCTGGTGATGGTCCCGGTGGATCCCGAGGTGTAGTTGAGCGCCAGGCCGGTGCCGGTGAGCGACGTCGGGGTGCAGCCGCTGAAAGCGGCGTCGGTGAGCGAGGTGATCGTCGGGGCTCCGGTGGTCGTCACCGTGAAGCTGCCGGCCGTCCCCGTTGTGAATGAGGTGTTGATGGCACTCGTGATCGTCGGAGCCACGGCGATCACCGTAAATGTCTGGGCCACCCCGGTGGCGGCGTTGTAGTTAGTGCCGGTTCCGACGCTGGCTGTCAGCGAGCAAGTACCAGCAGTGAGATAGGACACGAGGAAGCCGCTAACCGAGCAGACGCTCGGTGAGTTTGTCGCCACTGACTTGGCACCGTCACCGGTTGTCGTGACGGTTGCGGTGAAACTGCCTCCGACGGGCTGACCATTCGCGGGCAGATTAGAGATTGTCGGAGTTGTCGGTGTTCCCTTGGCAACGGCGATGGACATGCTGCTGGAACTCGGTGACGTCGCCCCACTCGAGTCAGTTACCGTGAATGTCAAACCTGACTGCGTTCCAGCTGCGGTTGGCGTACCCGATATCACACCGGTAGCCGCAGTCAGACTCAGTCCAGCGGGAAGTGTCCCGCCCGACTGCGCCCAGCTCGAGAACGTTCCACTCCCACCGGTAGCCGCGAGAGTTGTTGAATAGGCAACCCCAACAGTCGCGGCGGGCAACGAAGTGGTGGTCACGGACAGCGCCTTGATGACGAGTGTGCCACTTGCGGAGGCGTTACTCGCGGAACTCGTACATGACGAGGAGGCGTAGCCGTCGATCCTAAAGGTCACCGACGTACCTGCTGTAGGCGATGCGGCAGACGTGGTCACAAGTGAAGCATGGTTGAACGTGTACTTGGATGAACTCTCTTGGACGCAACCACTATTCCCATCAAGCGCGTCGCTGAAAGTAACGCCGCTCGGAAGTGTCGAAGTCACTGTCATCTTGGCGTAATACGGACCACCAGTCAGACTCTCGCCCGCTGTGATCGGAGCGAAAACAGCTGTACCCCCGGGACCGATCGCGCTGGGAGACTGAGCCGGCACCGTAAATGGGTTGATGGCCGCGCCTGCCGGCGCAGCGATAACAGCGAGTGAGGCCGTCGTCAGGCCGACCACGAGTGACGCTGAAAAGAGCGACCGTGTTAGGTGCAGCCGCAACGGAAGAAGTCCAGAGACCCGACGATTCATCGCTCACTCCTCAGGAGTTGACTGTTGAGATGTTCTGGCATTGGAGGACCGACGCGAAACACCTTGTTCGGTATTGCGACGGTGTTCATAGCTGCCCCTGACTCTTCGATGTTCCGACACGGGACGAGAACACGGTCGACATCGATTGGAGAAGAAGGCTCCGGTAGTGCGCGTGAAACTTCGTCGCATCGCGACGATCATCGATGAACTGACTCAACTCGAACCTGGGCAGCTCATTCGCAGCCGTCGCCAGCGGGTCTCGCCCGATGGTTCCGTTCTCTCTAGCACTCATGGCAACTCTCCGACTTTCGGTTGTTCATCACGGTCTGCAATGAAAAATCGACAGGGCGTCGGTTTTGCCATTCGCTCCCCTCTTGCCCGGCAACCAAACACGGCCAGAGGATCAACACTTCACCCCGAACTGCCAAACGTGCTCCTGCCCTTGTCGGAGACGTTTGTTACTGCGGTACTAGCGAACCAAAGGATGGTAAGGCAATCTGCTCGTGCACGCACGAGGACAAATGTCATAGAGAGGGGACGTAGCACCAAGAAAGTCCGCGCAAAGTACGATCGCGCATGACCGGTCCACTACATCACGCTTCGCAGAAGACGTCCGCACCACAACAACAACCCCTCCGCCCCTGCAAATGGAGTGTCTAGTTCAGTTCCACGTCAATTGTCAAGCGGTTGTGAGTGGAGTGACTCGTCGTTGCGCCCAAAGCGAGTCGAAAGGCCATAATCACAGTCCTTTCAGCGCGGCGGGCCTGAAAGCCGACGCCGAGAGGTGTCGTGCCATCTCGCTGGTCCCACCCGCTTGGCGGACGCTCTGGTGGCTTCGCCAGATACGGCGTGAAATCGGGGCGTTAACGCAACTCGACGTGTGGACCGCTCAGTGGTCGCCGCTCGTGTGAAGAACATTGCATCACTATCACTTGGTCACCATTGACTGCGATCAACGACGTCGCCGTCGCCATCGACGTTCAGTCCATGAACGCGCCGCCGTTGACGGAGATGGCTTCGCCGGTGAGGAACGACGCGTCGTCCGACACTAGGAACGCTACGACCTTCGCCACGTCGTCGGCGCTCTCCAAGCGAGCCAGCGGCGTCGCAGTGATGTACGACGCACGCACGGCGTCGGGATCCGTTGCACGAAGCTCGGCCTCCCACACCAGCTCGCGTGACTGCATCGACGTCGCGACGAACCCCGGGCACACGCAGTTGACGCGGATGCCGTGCGGCGCGAGCTCGGCCGCCATCGCTTGCGTGAGTCCCAGCACCGCGAACTTGCTCGCGACGTAGTCCGACAGGAAGAGGACCCCTCCCTGCTTCGCCGCCATCGACGCCGTGTTGACGATCACGCCGCGCGTGTTGAGCGCGATCATCGCGCGCGCCGCCGCTTGACCGCAGAAGAAGACACCGTACGTGTTGACCTCGACGGTGCGCGCGAGATCGCTCGGCGTGACGTCGAGGAAGCGTTGCATCTTCGACACGCCCGCGTTGGACACCCACACGTCGAGTCGGCCGAAGCGCGCAACGACGTCGTCGACGACCGCGCTGCAGTGAGACGCATCGGCGACGTCGAGTTGCAGCGCGCTCGCGCCGTCGATGGCGTCGGCGACGCGTTGCGCACTCGCGAGGTCGACGTCGGTCACGACAACGCAATATCCGCGCGCGGCGAGTGTCGTCGCGATGGCGGCGCCGATGCCCGATCCTCCTCCGGTGACGACGGCGAGTGGTTGTGTCATGACGTGCTCCTTGCGAGTTGGTGCGACAACGACGTCGTCGCGTCAGTGAGTTCGAGGAACTGCGCGTAGCGATCTTCGTAGACGGTCACGTGCGCGCTCGTCGGCGAGATCGTCTCGCCTTCGTTGAGCGCTCCCTCGACGTAGCGCCAATCGTCGACGCGTCCGACGCCCACGCCGGCGACGACCGCCGCGCCGTAGCTCGCGCCGGGATGACCGACCAGCGAGATGAGCTCGCGGTTCAACACGCCGGCCAAGATCTCGCGCCACAGCCGCGAGCGCGACCCGCCGTTCGTCACGACGATCCTCGACGCGTCAAGACCGTCGTCGGCGAAGATCTCGACGTGACGCTTGAACCCGAAGGCGATCGATTCTAAGAACGCGCGATGGATGTCACCGCGCGTCGTCGCGAGGTGCAGCCCCACCAACGCACCGCGCAACTCGGGGTCGTGCAGCGGCGACTTCTCGCCGAGGAAGTACGGCAGCGCGAGCAGCGCCCCCGGCGCGCTCGTCGCGGCCTCGGCGTCGAGCACGTCGAGGTCGACGCCGCCGAGCAGGTGCTGCTCCCAGGCCAGCAGCGATCCGCTCGTGGCCATGCAGCCGTTGGGCAGCCACGTGTCGGGTATCGGGTAGTAGTCGAGGTAGAGGCGCGGGTCGAGCAGCATCGAGTTCGACACGCACAGGATGTCGCCCGCGCCGCCCAGCTTCACCAACGTGTCGCCCTCGCTGACCAATCCGGCGCCGTAGGCCGAGAGCACGTGATCGGCGCCGCCGACCACGATCGGGGTGCCGGCGCGCAGCCCGGTGAGCGTTTCGGCGTAGCTGGAGACCTCGCCCACCACGTCGCCGGGGTGGCGCACGGGCAGGAGCTCCGGCCAGGCCAGTCCCGTCGCCGCCTGGACCGCCCCCAACGGCTCGAAGTCCAGGGTGTAGAGACCGCTTTCTAACGCCCAGTTGCGCTCGACGTGCGCCTGCGCCCCCAGTCGCCGGGCCACGTAGTCGTACGAGCCGACGAGGGCCGTTGTCTTTTCCCAGGCCTCGGGCTCGTGGCGCGCCAGCCACAGGGCGCTGGGGGCGACCGACTGTTGTGACAGCACCGAGCCGGAGATGTGGAGCAGATCCAGGTCCGACAGCGCCTCGCGCAGCTCGCGCAGCTCCTGGGTCGCCCGCGCGTCGTTCTGGAGCATCGCACGGCGCAGGGGCCGCCCGGGACCGTGCACGAAGAGGATCGCCGGCACCATGCCGGCGACCGCCACCGCCGCGACGTCGGCGTTCGTCGCGTTGGCCGTCGCCAGGAGTCTCGGCACGAGCGCGGCCAGGGCCCGCCACCACTCCTCGGGGTCGGCCTCGGCCCAGCCGGGGTGATCGGAGTACAGGGTCACGTCGACACTGTCCGAGGCCACGATGCCCGTGTCGGGGTCGAGGAGTATCGCCTTGACGCTCGAGGACCCGAGGTCCACGCCGAGCAGCAGCGACGCGTCAGGCACTGCGCGCCGCGTCGACGAAGCGCTTCACGCGCTCGGGGTCGACCTCGTTCCAGGTGTAGCCGTCGCGCTTGAGCGACGAGCCCACGACGCACCCGTCGGCGTAGGCGAAGAACTCCTTGATGGTCTCGGCGCGCGCGCCGGTGTTGAGCAGGACCGGCACGTCGGGGTCGAGCGCCTCGCGCACCGCGGCGACCACCGACAGGTCCGGCCCGGTGCCGGCCATCGGTCCCGAGACGAGGATCACGTCGACCAGCGAGGAGACGACGATCGATTGGGCGATCTGCGCGGGCGTGCGAGAGCCGGTCGACGACGCGAACTCCGGGGTGACGTTGGCGAAGACCGCGAGGTCGTCACGGCCGAAGGCGCGTCGGTTGCGCATCAACGTCGCCACGTCCGGACTCCACGCCCCCATGTCCGACTCCCACGAGCCGGTGACGACCTCGCGCATGAAGGCGGCGCCGCTGCCCACCGCGATCGCGAGCGCGCACTGCGGGTCCCAGAGGAAGTCGACGCCGAAGGGCCGGTCGGGCGGCTTGCACTCGGTGGCGACGCGCGTCATGACGGCGGCGGCCTCCAGTCCCGCGTGCAGCTGGTAGGGGCGGTCGCCCTCGTTGCAGAACATCACTGCGTCGAACCCTCCCGCAAGGAGATGGTCGACGTCGCGCTTGACGTGATCGACCAGCCCCTCGACGCCCTCGACGTGGTCGTAGAGCGGCGTGCCCGGCAGCGGCGGCACGTGGGCCATGGCGATGAGGGGCTTGGCCACCTCGGGGAAGATCTGGCGGAAACGCGACATCACTCACTCTCCTTGGCTGAACCCACGCAGCGCACGTCGAGGCCCATCGCGCGCGCCGCGCGCACCACCTCGTGGTCGTGTGCTGCGTCAGTGATCAGGACGTCGACCTCGGCCAGCGGCGCCACGGCGCAGAAGGTCACGCGGCCGAGCTTGGTGGCGTCGGCCAGGACGACGACCCGGCGCGCCGAGGCGATCGCCGCCCGCTTGACGTGGGCGTCGTCCTCGTTGTACTCGGTGAGCCCCTCGAGGGCCACGGCGGCCACGCCCAGGTAGACGGTGTCGCAGTGGTACTGGGCGAAGGCCTCTTGCGCCCGGGGTCCCACGAGGGAGAGCTCGCCCGGGCGCACCGTGCCCCCGGTGAGGATCGTGCGCACCCTCGCGCGGGTGGCGAGCTCGTTGGCGATGAGCAACGAGCTGGTGACGACCGTCACCTCCACGTCGTCGCGCAGGGCCTTGGCCATCGCGGCGGTCGTGGTGCCGATGTCCAGGATGATGGTCTCGGAGTCCTGGACCATGACGGCCGCGGCGGCGCCGATGGCCGACTTCGCCGCGGCCTCGACGCCGGCGCGTTGGTGGATCGGCGGCTCGTAGGCGCGCCCGTTGAGGAAGATGGCCCCGCCGCGGGCCCGTCGGGCCAGCCCCTCGCCCTCTAAGTAGTCGAGGTCGCGCCGGATGGTCATCTCGGAGGTCCCGTAGAGGTCGGCCAGCACGGTGATCGAGGCCTCGCCCTGGAGGCGGAGCCGCTCGGCGATGGCCCCTCGGCGCTGGGTGGCGTTCACGGTCCCACCCTATGTGAGAAATTCACAGATTACCAGCCGGTTTCTGTGACTTTCTCACATTCCGCGCGGCGCGGCATCCTCGTCGTCGGGACGCGGCGGGTACGTGGTGCGGTCGGGCACCTCGAGGGCCATGCCCTCGACATAGACCACGATCCGGTTACGGCCGTCGCGCTTGGCCTGATACATCGCCGCGTCGCCCCGGGCCAGCCAGGTCCGCGCGTCAGGCGCCGGGCTGAGGGCCACGCCGACGCTGGCCGTGGTCGCGAGCGACGCGGCCCCGTAGGTGACGGGCTCGGCGACCGCGGCGGCCACCCGGCGGGCGATCTCCTCGCACTCGGCCCGTCCCCCGACCGGGTAACAGACCGCCACGAACTCGTCACCGCCCAACCGGGCGACGAAGTCGGCCGGGCGCAGGACGTTGCGGACCCGGGCGGCGGTGACCTTGAGGAGCTCGTCGCCGGCGGCGTGCAGGTGGGTGTCGTTGACGACCTTGAAGTGGTCGAGGTCGAAGAAGAGCAGCGCGGCGCTCGATCCGTCGAAGGCGCTGCGGCTGACGACCCGGCCGAGGTGAGCGACCAGGGCCGCCCGATTGGGCAGCCCGGTCAGGTGGTCGGTGTGGGCCTCACGCGACAGCTCGTCGTGGCGCCGGCGCCGCTCGGTGGCGTCGCGCACGATCGCCGACACGCCGGCGACGGCGCCGTCGGGACCTCGCTGGGGGGTGAGCGTGACCTCGACGTCGACCAGCGAGCCGTCCTTCCTGGAGAACCGGGTCTCGAGCGCTTGGACGGTGACGCCGCCGCCGACGGCGCTCCAGAAGCGGGCGTGCTCGTCGGACAGTCCCGTCGGGGTCAGCAGCGCGGGCGTCGCGCCCAGCACGTCGCCGCGCGCGTAGCCGAGCAGCGCCTCGGCGGCGTCGTTCCAGAAGACGATCTCGCCACCGGTGGTGGTGAAGATGGCGTCGCCCGACGTCGTGACCATCGCGCCAAGCGTGCGCTCGAGGTCCTCGGCGCGCGCGCGGTCGGTGATGTCGATGGCCACCCCGGCCACGGCGTAGGGCTCGCCGGCCGCGTCCACCAGCGGGAAGCGCGACGTGAGGAACGTGCGTGCTCGCCCCTCGAGCTCCAGGTGCAGCTCGGACTCGTAGGGCCCGCGCTCGAGGGCGACGCGGTCCGCGGCGATCATGACCTCGCCGTTGGCCGGCGTGAACAGCTCGTCGGCCGTGGCCCCGACGGTCTCGGCCGGGGTACGTCCCATGTGCCGGGCCCAGGCCTTGTTGACGCGCTCGTAGCGGCCGTCCAAGTCCTTGACGTAGATGAGCACGGGTGTGTGGTCGATGAGGTCCTGAATCATCGCTTCGCTGCGCTCCAGGGCGCTCTCGGCTTTGCGGCGCTCGGTGAGGTCGCGGATCGACACGACGACCGCGCCGATCGACTCGTCGGCGCACTTGTTGGTGAGGACGACCTCGAGGAACCTCTTCTCGGGTTGGTCGACGCTGACCGCAGCGGTGGCCGGGCGGGCCGGGTCCTCGACGACCTCGGCCAGCGCTCGCGTGAGCGCGGCCTGCTGGTCCTCGGGGAACGGGCCGGCGAAGTAGGGGCGCAGCGTCTCGTCGACGTCGACGCCGAGCACGTCGGCGGTCGACTCGCTCGCGAAGAGGACGGCGCCGGTCGCGTCGACCAGCCACACCGCGTCGCTGCCGCGCGCCACGATTCCGCGAAAGCGCGCCTCGGTGCGCTCGACGTCGCGGCGCCGCTCGCGGTCCGCGCGACCGTCGAGGTACCAGAAGAGGCCCAGCGCGAGGGCCAGCAGGGTCAACGCGCTGAGATCCACGATCTCGGACAGCACGCCGGACTGGCGCAGGGTGGCGTCGGACTTGGACGACTCCGCCGAGGCGTAGCGGTTGTACTCGGCGATGAGCGCCGCCCCCGCCGGGCCCTGGCCGTTCTGGGCGGCCCGGGCGGCCCGGGCGAGCTGGTGCTTCGAGATGTAGTCGAGCACGATGACCGACTGGACGACGTACTGCGAGACCGCCGAGCCCGCGCTGGGGTCCTTGATGGTGTTGGCCGCGTGCAGCACGCGGGCGAGCAGCGCGGTGAAGTTGCCCGACATCGTCGAGCGCGACCCCGCGAACAGCGCGTCCTCGCGGGCCTGGAGGCGCGAGAGCTGCGCGTTCACCCGGGTGACCGCGACGACCTTGGCCGACGCCGCGTCGGCCTGGTCGCGCAGGTGCGTGGTCACGGTCCACGACACCCCGAGCAGCGCGACGGCGACCAGCGCGCCCAGCGCGGCGATGAGGTTGCGCCGGCGCCGGCCCGAGGCGCCCGGTCCGGCCCGGGGGCGCGGCGCTCGCGGCTCGCTCAGCGACATCTGACTCCCTTGGGCCGGGCGAACCCGGCGCGCTCGCCCCGAGACCCCGGCGCGGTCCCGCGCCGTCATCGAACCGACCACCGCGCGGGCACCCCAGTCTCCCACCCGCGGGGGCGCGCTCCCCGCAATCTGAAAGGGAACTAGAGCGCGTCGAGCGGTCGGTACTTCACCCCCGCCGCGCCGAGGCGCTCCAGGTGCGCGGCCAGGCGCGGTCGGAACTCCTCGGGCGTCGTGGCCGTGCCCCAGGCCACCTCGCTGAAGGCGCACAGCCGGGGAAAGGCCATGTAGTCGAGGTGGTCGCGCGTCGCGATGTACTCGGTCCACAGCTGGGCCTGGGCGCCGCGCACGTGATGGCGATGCTCGGGCTCGAGGTCGTCGGGCAGCACCCGGTAGCCGTAGACCTTCTCCCAGGTCGTCGCCAGTGGCGCGGAGCTCTGGGCCACGGGCTCGCCCGGCTCGGCGCTGTTGAGCCAGTCGAAGTAGAGGAACTGCATCGGGGCCATGACGACGTCGAAGCCGCGTCGCGCCGCCTCAGCCCCCTGGGCCACGGCGCGCCACGCCACCACCACCGCGTCCGGTGGGACCTCGGCGTCGAGCACCTCGTCCCAGGCCAGCACCTCGTGGCCCCGCGCGCGTAGCGCCGCCGCCACGCGCGTCGAGAAGAGCCCCTGGAGCTGGCGCGGCTCGGTGAAGCCGTGCTCGGCCATCAGCGCCAGCGCCCGGGCGCTGGCCGACCACTGGGTCGTGGGGCATTCGTCGCCGCCCACGTGCACGGGACTGCCCGGGAAGAGGCTCGCGACGTAGGTGGTCACCTCCTCGGCGAAGGAGAGCGCCGCGTCACTGACGTCCAGGACGCGGCTGGAGATCCCCCACCGGGTCCACACCTCGGCGCCCTCGCCCGAGCCGAGCTCCGGGTACGCCGCGAGCACCGCTTGGGCGTGGCCCGGCAGGTCGATCTCGGGGACCACGGTGACGAAGCGCCGGGCCGCGTGGTCCCGGATCGCCGCCAGGTCCGCCACGGTGTAGAAGCCGCCATAAGTAATAAGGTCATCGACGCCGTCGAGCTCGGGCCCGACCGGGGTGGACCGGCGCCAGGCCCCCACCTCGGTGAGGCGCGGCCAGCGCGGCACCTCGACGCGCCAGCCCTGGTCGTCGTTGAGGTGCAGGTGCAGGTGGTTGAGGCGGTGCGCGGCGATCAGGTCGATGAGGCGCAGCACGTCGGCGACGGGGAAGAAGTGGCGCGCCACGTCGAGGTGCACCCCGCGCCACGGCCACGTCGGCCCGTCCTCGATGCGCACGCGAGCCAGGGCGAGGCCGCCGTCCACGCGCGCGGCCCCGTCCGCCAACTGGCCGAGGACGGTGAGCGCGTGGGCCGCGCCGGCCGGCCCCCCGGCGGCCACGGTGACGACCTCGCCCACGGCCAGCCGGTACTCTTCGGGGTCGAGGTCGTCCGCGCGCGCGACCACCAGGTCGCCCGAGCCCGCGGCGGCGACGTCGACGCCACCGGGCCAGAGCCCCACGTGGTCCGTGACGAAGAGGTCGACGACGTCGCGCCACGCGGGCTCGACGACCACGCGGGCCAGGCGCCACGCGACCTCGCCCGGGCCCTCGACGAGCGAGCGCGGGCGCGGGACTAGGTCGAAGCCCACGACTCGGCCACCGCAAAGCAGGTCGCGTGGTGGGTCGGCGTGACCTCGACGCGCGGCGGGTCGGTGCGCCGGCACTCGTCGCGCGCCAGCGGGCAGCGCGGCGCGAAGCGGCAGCCCGGCGCCGGGTCGATGACCTTGGGGGGCTCGCCGAGGTCGCTGTGCTCGACGTCGTCCGACAGCGGCAGGCGGGGGTCGGGGGCGGCCGACATCAGTAGCTGGGTGTAGGGGTGCCGGGGGGTCGCGATGACCTCTTCGGTCTGGCCCTCCTCGGCGATGCGCCCGGCGTAGAGCACGATCATCCGGTCGGCGACGTAGCGCGCGCTGGCCAGGTCGTGGGTGATGTAGAGGATCGAGACGCCCTCGTTGTCGCGCAGCTCCTTCATCACGTTGAGCAGGCCGATGCGGATCGAGACGTCGAGCATCGAGACCGGCTCGTCGGCCAGGATGAGCGACGGGCGCGAGGCCAGCGCCTGGGCGAAGCCCAGGCGCTGGCGCTGGCCCCCCGAGAGCTCGTGCGGGTAGCGCGTGATGACGTCGTCGCCGGGGGTGAGCCCGACCTTCTCCAGCAGGGCGACCGCCTCGGCGACCCGGTGCGCGCGGTCGATGTCGGGGCGGTGGAGCTTGAGCGCGCGCAGCAACCCGTGACCGACGCGCAGCACCGGGTTGATCGAGCCGAACGGGTCCTGGAAGACCATGGGCATGTGGCCCCGCGTGACGCGGCTCGAGTGCCGCCCGAGGACCTGGCCCTCGAAGACGACCCGGCCCGAGGTCGCCGGGTAGAGCCCGGCCAGCACGCGCGCGATGGTCGACTTGCCCGAGCCCGACTCGCCGACCAGCGCCACGATCTCGCCCGACGCGACGGTGAAGGTGACGTCGTCGGCGGCGTGCAGGTTGCCGCGGGCGCGAAAGCCCCCCACCCGGAAGTGGCGCGACAGGTCCTCGACGCGCAGGATCTCAGCCACTGGTCACCACCGGGTTCACCAGGTGGCATCTCGTCGCGTGACCACCCTTGTCGACCAGTTCGGGGGCGACCAGGTGGCACACGTCGATGGCCACGGCGCAGCGCGGCGCGAAGAGGCAGCCCGGCGGCGGGTCGACCAGCGATGGCGGGTTCCCGGCGATCCCGGTCAAGCGCCGCGGCGCGCCGAGCAGGGACGGGAACGCCTCCATCAGGCCCTGGGAGTAGGGGTGGCGCGGCTCGTCGAAGACGCGGCGCGTGGCGCCGAGCTCGGTGATCTCCCCGGCGTACATTACGGCGAGGCGGTCCGAGAAGTGGCTGACCACGCTCATGTCGTGGGTGACGAAGATGACCGAGAACCCGAGGCTCTGGCGCAGGTCCTGGATCTGGCGCATCAGGGAGCGCTGGGCCACCACGTCGAGGGCCGACGTCGGCTCGTCCATGATGACGAGCTTGGGCTCGAGCAGCAGGGCCATCGCGATCATGGCGCGCTGGCGCATCCCGCCCGAGAGCTGGAAGGCGTAGCTCTTCAGGTGGATCGGGTCGATGGAGACCATCTCGAGGACCTGCGCCGAGCGCGCCGCGACCTTGTCGTCGTCCCAGTCGGTGTGGGCCCGGCACGCGTCAGCCAGCTGGTCGCCGATCGACAGCGTGGGGTTGAGGGCGTTCATGGCGCTCTGCATCACGACCGAGATGTCGCGCCAGCGGTGCGCGCGCAGCTCCTCGGGCCGCAGCGCCGTCAGGTCGACGCCCTCGAAGAGGATCGTCCCGCTGGTCACGCGCCCCGGGTAGGTGAGGAGCTGGGCGATGGCGAAGAGCAGCGTCGTCTTGCCACAGCCCGACTCGCCGACGATGGCGAGGAACTCCCCCTGGGCCATCTCCAGCGAGACGTGGCTCACCGCGTGGGCCGGACCCGAGGGCGTCAGGTAGTCGACGCACAGGTCGTTGATGGTCAGGACCGACGTCACGCCGCCGTGGCCTTGACCTTCAGGCGCGAGCGCACCGGGCGCAGCGCCGGGTTGGCGACCTCGTCGAAGGCGTAGTTGAGCAGGGCCAGTCCGCTGCCCAGGATCGCGATGGCCACCCCGGGGGCGAGCGCCCACAGCGGCAGCCCGGTGGCCAGGGCCTCGTTGTTCTGCGCCCAGTAGAGCATCGTGCCCCACGACTGGTCGTTGATGTTGCCCAGCCCGACGAACTGCAGGCCCGACGCGGCCAGCACCGCGTAGAGGGCCGACGAGAGGAAGTTGGCCACGATGAGCGAGGTCATCGGCGGCAGCAGCTCGACGAACACGATGTAGAAGCCCGACTCGCCGCGGGCGCGCGCCGCCAGCAGGTAGTCGCGGTTGCGCAGTGACAGCGCCTGGACGCGCAGCTGGCGCGCCCCGTAGGACCAGCCGGTGAAGACGAGGACGAAGATCAGCATCCAGAAGCTGGCGTTCTTCACGTAGGCGGTGATCACGATGATGAGCGGGAAGGTCGGGATGACCAGCACCACGTCGGTGAGCAGCGACAGCCCGTCGTCGATGAGCCCGCCGGAGTAGGCCGCGGTGAGCCCGATGACCACCGAGACGATCGTCGTGAGCGCCCCCACGATCATGGCGATCAGGAAGGACTCGCGGGTCCCGGCGATCACCTGGCTGAAGACGTCCTGGCCGAAGGACGTGGTGCCGAGCAGGTGGTTCCACGACACGCCCGCGCCGGGCTGGTAGATCTCGGCCGCCGGGTCGTGGGGCAGGAACCACGACGGGAAGGCCGAGATGAGCGCCAGCAGGAAGATGATGATCGCGCCGACCATCGCCTTCTTGTCGCGGCGCAGGAAGCGCAGGGCCCGCACCAGTGTGCGCCCGACCATCGACAGGATCTTCACCCCGAGCTCCGCGTTCGCGGGTCGAGGATGGCGGTGGCGATGTCCGACAGGAAGATCGCGACGAGCACCGCCACCGTGATCAGCAAGAAGAGCGACTGCATGAGGGGATAGTCCTCGCTCTCCACGGCCTGGAGCAGCATGAAGCCCACGCCGGGGTAGTTGAACACGTACTCGACGAGGATGGCGCCCGAGATCACGAAGCCGAGCGACATGGCGAAACCCGTCAGGTTCGGCAATAGGGCGTTGCGCCCCGCGTACTGCCACAGGATGCGCCGGGGCTTGAGCCCCTTGGCCCGGGCCATCTTCACGTAGTCCTCGGCCACCACGGTGATCATGTTGTTGCGCATGGTCAGGATCCACCCGCCGATGGCGGTGATAAGTATGGTCATCGCCGGCAGGACCGAATGGTCCAGGATGTCGCCCACGAATCCCCAGGTCAGCGCGGGCGCCGTGGTCTCGTTGTAGCCCCCGAGCAACGGGAACCAGCCCAGGGTCAGGGCGAAGAGCCACACCGCCAGCAGCCCGATCCAGAAGTAGGGGAACGCCGAGACGACGATGAACACCGGCGGCAGCACCGAGTCGAGCACGCCGCCGCGACGCCAGGCGGCGATCGCGCCGATGGTCGTGCCGAGCAGGAAGCCCAGGATCGTGGTGATCCCCACCAGCCCCAGCGACCACGGCAGGGCCTTCATGATCACCGTGGAGACCGGCAGCGGGAAGTCCAGCAGGGAGATGCCCAGGCGGCCGTGAGCCGTGTTGTTGATGTACGAGAAGTACGCGTGAATCAGGCTCTCGTGGGTGTTAACCCCGAAGGCCACCTTCAGGGCGTTCAACGAGGCGGGATTGATGTGGCCGTGGAACCGGGCCATCATGGCCTCGGCCGGGTTGCCCGGCATGAGCCGGGGGATGAAGAAGTTCACCGTCAGGGCCGCCCACAGGGCGACCAGCAGGAAGCCCAGACGGCGAACTAGAAATCTCATCTCCCCGGCTCAGTCCGGAGTCCTCTACTACTTGATGGGCTTGAGCTTCAGCAGCACCACTCCCCAGTCGGGCTCGTTGTAGAGGCCCGGCTGCGCGTACTGGTTGGACGGGGTCGGGAAGCCCGAGTACTCCTTGTTGTTGTACTGGAACCAGTCGACCTCTTCCAGGAGCGGTATCACCGGGACCTGGTTGACCATCACCATCTGGAGCTGGTTGACGATGGAGTGCTGGGTGGCCGAGCTCGTCGTGGCCGCGTACTGGTTCAACAGCGCGTCGACCGCCGGGCTGGAGAAGCGCTCCCAGTTCGACGAGGCGGCGGTGCCGATCGGCGCGGAGTTCTTCGAGTAGAGCCACTGGCGCATCTCGTAGAAGGGCGCGGGACCGCCGGTCTCGGCGTTGTAGGCCAGCTGGAACTTGCCGGCGTAGACGTCGGTGTAGAAGTTCGTCGCGGCCACGCCGTCCACCGTCGCCTTGATGCCGACCTTGGCCAGCTCCTGGGAGACGACCTGCATCGAGGCGACCCAGTCGGAGTACCCGCCGTTGGTGATGATCGTCAACGCGAGGGTCTTGCCGTTCTTGGCGAAGAAGCCGTTCGAGCCCATCTTGTAGCCGTCGGCCTCGAGGATCGACTTGGCCTTGGCCTGGTTGAAGCTCGTGCCGATCGCGGCCGTGGCGGCCGAGGAGGCCCACCCGGAGAACGTCGGCGACACGATGCCGGCCTGGTTGGCCGGCGGCTCGTAGCCGTACTCGCCGATCTTGGAGACCTGGGCGCGGTTGATGCCGTAGCTGATCGCCTTGCGCACCGCGACGTCATTGGTCGGCGCGGCGGTCAGGTTCGGGAAGAGCACCACGTTGGCCACCGGCGGGAACCAGTAGCCGTTGCCCGCCTTCTTGTCCACGAAGTAGCTCTTGATGTTCGGGATGAACTGGCTGCCCCACGCCGACTGGCCGGTGGCCAGGTACTCGTTGCACGTGTTGTTCGACAGGAACGCCGGCATGTTGACGACCTTCACCTGGGCCATGCCCATCTGCCAGTAGTGCGGGTTGGCCGTCCACTGGATGTTCTGAGGCGTGCACTTGTGCATGACGTAGCCGCCCGAGCCGATCGGGTTGCTCACCGGGTCGGTCAGCGGGTTCTTGATCTTGGACCAGATGTGCTGAGGCACGATGGGCGTCTGGCCGGCGACGTAGAAGAAGTACGGCACGGCGGCGGTGGTGAAGTTGAAGACCACCTGGTTGGCGCCCGACTGCTTCACGCTCGAGAGGACCGACCAGACGGCGTTCACGTCCAGCGCCTTGTACTTCTTGATCAGGTTGAAGGTGTAGGCGACGTCGGCCGCGGTCAGCGGCTGGCCGTCGGACCACTTGACGCCGCTGCGAATGGTAAAGGTCAGCGTCTTGTTGGAGTTGCTCCACGCGTACGACGACGCCAGCCACGGCGTGACCTTCGCGTTGGACAGCGCGTCCACGAAGTCCAAGGTCTCGTACGTCAGTCCCACCGAATACGGCGAGTCCGACGGGTTGAACGGGTTGAACGAGCACGGCCACAGGAGGCCCTGCTCATTGGCCAGATTCAGCGGGGCCTGGGTCGACGCACCAGCCGCGCTGGATGTCGCGAGCACCACGGTGCCCGTCGAGACCATCACGAACGTGCTCGCCACTAGCGCCAACGACGACGCTATGAGCCCCGTTCTGAACGTTCCTCTCATGGTGCATCTCCTTCTCCGTCGGACCCTCGGGTCCACGGTCTCACGGTACGAACGATTGACTGTCAGCGGGGTTCACGGAGACGGCCGCTGGGCGTCCGGTGAGGTTGAACGGCGTTAAGGAATGTCGCGAACTCCCCGTCACTGACACCAGTTCCATGCCGGTCGTTGCCCCTTGTTTGCACCCCACCGTCAACATAGTTGACCTTCACGGACCCCATCGGGGCGTCACGCGCTGTAGGTGACCTTGGTCAAGCCCGGCGCCGTGTCAATCGGTCGCCCCCGTGCTTCACCCAGGCGCAGGGCGATCACCTGCCCGAGCACGACGTGGGCGAGTCCGAGGCTCCAGTTGGGACCCGTGCAGGGAACCTCGATCTGCGCGTCCGCGCCGAAGCCGGGTCGTTGCGGTGGGCGCAGCACGACGGCCCGCATGCCGAGGCGCCGGCAGTCGGCAACGACGGGGCCGGCCAGGTCGTCGTCGGTCTCCTCGGTGACCACCAGCAGCAGCGTGGAGCCGGTGCCGTCCGCGCCAATCGGTCCGTGGACGAAGTCGGACGCGGCGAAGGCCTCGGCGCGGATGCCCGACACCTCACGGACCTTGAGGGCGATCTCCGCGGCGACGGCGTAGCCGACGCCGCGACCCACGACCGTGAGCCCACCCGTGTCCAGCACGTCGATCGGGAGCGACTCGCCCAGCGCCCACCGCACCACGTGGTCGACGTCGTCGGCCAGCGTCTCGAGTCCGGGCAGTGGCGCATCGCGCATCGCCGACACCAGCTGGGCGAGAGCGTGCCACGTCGCCGCGAACGTCTTGGAGGAGGCGATCGCCCGCTCGGGGCCCGCGGCCAGGTCGATCACGACGTCACCCGACGTCGCCAGCTGGGACGCGGGGTCGTTCGTCACGACCGCCGTGGGTCGACCCTGGGCACGAGCCTGAGCGACCACGTCGGCGATGCCCGGGGATCGCCCCGACTGCGAGATCGCCAACACACCGGAGCCGGCGAGACCGACGACGCGCGGGGTCTCGAAGAGGGAGGGCGCCGCGAGCGCCACCAGGAGTCCGAGCTCCTGGCCCGCCAGGTACTGGAAGAATCGCGCGGCGTTATCCGAAGAGCCCCGAGCAGCGACCAGGACGTAGTCGCAGTCGCGCCAGACGCGCGCGACATCGGCGGCCTGGTCTCGACCCGGTGCGTCGCGTCCGCGCAGCACCGTCCCCTGGGCACGGATCTCGGACTCAAAGATGGTGGTCACTCGGCTCCCCGGCTCGTCTCGCAGCGTAGTGGCGCTCGTGCGCGCGCCTGGTTGTCACGAGGCGTCGGGAAAGAGACGCGCCGCGCCGCGCAGCGACGCGTCGTTGCCGTGAAGCACCACGCGCACGGGCAGACCCGCGAACCACTCGGGTTCGATCCAGCGCGCGTTTCCCCCGCCCAAGTGCACCGTCGTGACCGCGAGCTCATCGACGAAACCCGTGACGGCGACTCGCAGCAACTGCGCCCAGCGAACGTCGTCGCGGGCCCGCGAATGCTCACCCAGCGCCACGTCGTACGTGAGGCCCTCGCGGAACACCTCCGCACCCACGTCGCGGATCCGAACCAACCCACCGTCGACGACGAGGGCGATGCCAAACCCCGTGCCCAACGTGAAGACGAGCTCACGCCCGGTTCCCTCGCTGCACCCGAGCGCCGCCATCGTGGCGTCATTGACGACCCGCACGTCGCGGCCGCTCTCTCGTCGCAACCACTCTTGAAGATCGAAACTGCGCCACGCTTCGTGCAGCGTCGGGTCGACCTCGCTCGTGAAGCCACCGGGCCGCGACAGGTTTCCCGGCTCGACGACCAGCCCGTCATGAAACTCACCGGGAAAGCCGACGCCGACCCTCGTGCACCCTCGCGACCGGATCTCACGAGCGACGACGTCCACCAAGCGCTCCGGCGCGCAGGGGTAGGGCGTCGGGCGCTGCTGCACCGCTCCCAGCAACTCCCCGTTGGGGCCAACCTCGCAGAGCTTGATGGAGGTCGCGCCCACGTCAATCGCCAGAATCGGCGAGGTCGTGACGTGCGGCGGCATGCGCGAAGTGTAGTGAGGTTCTTTACCACACCTTTTGTCAAGGTTCGCGATCGCCAGACGTGAAAAGCATCCCCAATCAGCACAATCAATCACTCCATCACATCAATTACTTCACCTATCGAGCCGTTCGTGGCTTGAAAGGCCAAAAGCCCTTTTGTACTGGCAATCAGGCTCTCATAGGATGCAGATACCACGCTTCTTACTGTCGATTCCGGACCCCCGCTGGAAGGAGGATCGTGCCGAAGATTCGTCGCGTTCCGCCAACGACTCACCCACCGGAGCCCTCCGAGAGTCACGTCACGTCCAGCGAAGCTCGCGGTTCCGTGGCCACGTTGGCCAGCCTCGGCGAGACGCTGGACTCCGTTCAGGACCCGATGGTCATCCTGCGCCCGGTCTTCGACGAACACAACGACATCATCGATTTCGAGTACACCGCGGCCAACGAAGCCGCGACGCAGTTCCTCCACGTGTCGCGGCTGAAGTTGGTCGGCTCGCGCTTGAAGGACCACGACGAGGCGGAGACCCCGGGTCTGTTCTCGATGTACCAGCACGTGTTCGAGACCGGCGAGCCACTCGCCCTCGACGACTTCGTCTATCCCAATGTCGTCACCCAGGACGTCGGACACTTCGACATCCGAGGTTCCAAGGTCGGCGAGACCGTCAGCTTCACCTGGCGTGACGTCACCGATCGCGAGCTACTCATCGACCACTATCGCTTGTTGGCCGAGAACGCGTCGGACGTGGTGTTCCGCGTGGATGCCGAGCTCAACCTGGAATGGATCTCACCTTCGGTGCACGGCCTCCAGGGCTTCGACCCCGAGGAGATTCTCGGTCGACCGCTGTCCGATTTCTGCCACCCGGATGATCTCGAGTCCGTGATACGCCTGGTCGACGAGACGCCCGCCGGTCAGAAGGGCGAGATGGAGTTCCGAATTCGCCGGGCCGACGGCGACTACCGCTGGGTGTCGCTCATCGGGCGCAAGGTCTACGACCAGGACGACAAGACCGAAGGCTACGTCGGGAGTCTGCGCGACATCGACGCCGAGCACGAAGCTCGCCGGTCCCAACACGAGGCGAACCGGCGCTACCGCCTGTTGGCCACCAACACGTCTGACGTCGTCATGGTCAGCCACGCGGGTGGCGCCATCCAATGGGTGTCCGACTCGGTCACCGCGATCTCCGGCTGGCGCCCGGAGGACCTGGTGGGCCGACGGTTCGCCGATTTCGTCCACGCCGACGACCAGGCGATAATGGACGCCACCCGGGCCCTCCTCGAGCAAGGAGAGGTCGGGCGCCCGACCGTGCGGCTGCGCACCGCCAACGGCGACTACCACTGGATCTCCGTGCACGTGCGCGACGTGATCGACGAGGCCACTGGAGAGCGCCAGCGCGTCGCCTCGTGGCGCGACGCCGAGCAGGAGGTGTCGAGCCGCGCCGCACTCGAGGCGTCCGAGCAGAACTTCCGCCTGCTGGCCGAGAACGCGTCCGACGTCGTGTGGCGAACATTCCCCGACGGTCGCTTCGAATGGGTGTCGCCGTCGGTCGAATGGGTCCTCGGGTGGCGACCCGAGGAGCTGGTCGGCACGTCCGTCTTCGACCTCGTCGCCCCGGAGGATCGCGAGGAGTGGGAGGACGACCGCACCCAGGTCCTGCGCGGCGGCGCGATGCCGACCCGCCAGGTGCGCTATCGCACGGTCGCCGGTCAGTACCTCTGGATGTCGGTCCACCTCGGGGCCTTGCACGACGACGACGGCAACGCGGTCCGCGTCGTGTGTGGGCTGCGCGACGTGTCGAAGCTCGTCGAGAGTCGCGACCGGCTGTCGCAGTCCGAGGCCCGCTTCCGCCTGCTGGCGGAGAACGCGTCGGACGTGGTGGTCCAGCTCGACGACGACCTGGTTTTCCGGTGGGTGTCGCCCTCGGTCGAGCAGGTGCTCGGATGGCCGCCGGCGGCCCTCCTGGGTCGCTCGGCGACCGACTTCATCCTGACCGAGGATCCCGCCGGTCTCGGTGGCGCGAGGTCCGCCGCCGAGGTGGTCCACGCGGGCCTGGTGCGCTTTCGACAGTCGGACGGCACCTACCTGTGGATGTCGGCTCGATCCAAGTCGACCCGCGACAACGAGGCGCTCGCACCGGGACGGGTCATGGCCCTGCGCGACGTCAACGCCGAGGTGTCCGCTCGCGAGACGCTGATCGCGTCGGAGTCGAGATTCCGTTTGTTGGCCGAGAACGCGTCGGACCTGGTGCTCGAGACCGACGCCGACACCCTGATTCGTTGGGTGTCGCCGTCGGTGCAACGGGTCTTGGGATGGCGGCCCGATCAGTGGATCGGCCACGACCCCCTGGAGTTCATGCACGACGACGACCTCGAGATGGTCCGCGCCCACCGCGAGGTCGCGCTGAAGGGTGCGCGCACGGCGCCACTCGAGGTCCGCTTCCGCGACGTCGACGGCGCCTACCACTGGATGTCCGGCGAGGACCACCTCGTGCGGGGCCGCGCGGGCGAGGTGGTCACGCGCATCATCGGCCTGCGCGGCATCGACGCGGAGGTCGCCGCCCTCGAGTCCATGGCCCACGCCGAGGACCAGTACCGCCTGCTCGCCGAGAACGCGTCGGACATCGTGCTGCGCATCGACATCGACAGCCGCATCACGTGGATCTCTCCTTCGGTCGAGCTCGTCCTGGGCTGGAAGCCCGACGACCTGCTCGGCACCACCACGTGGCAGTTCCTCGTCGAGGAGGACCGCGAGCGGGTCGTCGAGCTGCGCCGGCGCTTCTTCGCGGGCGAGACCATCGACACCTTCGAGGTCCGGGCCGTGCGTCCCAACGGCGACATCCGGTGGCTGAGCATGCGTCCACGGGCGATCCACGACGAGCAGGGCACGATCACCTCGACCGTCATGTCGATTCGCGACGTCCACTCCGAGGTCTTGGCGCGCCACGCGATCACCACCCTGTCCGCGGGCAGTCGCGCGCTCATCCGAGCTGACGACGAGATCCGACTGCTCCACGAGATGTGCGAGATCGCCACCGGCGAGGGTGGCTACGCCCTCGCCTGGTACGCCCGGCGAGTCGACGACGACGCCCGCAGCGTCGTCAAGCTCGCGTCGAGCGCCCAGCACCGCCAGTACCTCGACGAGATCGAGGTGTCATGGGACGAGGGTCCCCACGGCCAAGGTCCCGTGGGTCGCTCGCTTCGCCTGAACGAGACCATCGTCTCTTCGGACTTTCGCAGCGACGCGAGCTTCACGCCGTGGCTGCGGGCGGCGCTCAACCACGGCCTGCGCACGGCGGTGGCCCTGCCCGTGCGCGTGGGAACCGAGGTCGATGGCGCGCTCCTGGTGTACGCGTCCGAAGCCGACGCCTTCGACCAGTTCGCCGTGTCGGTGCTCGAGAACCTCGCCGCGGAGCTGGGCTACGGGCTCAACCGGCTCCGCGAGCAGGCGCGCCTCCTCCAGGCCCTCCACGACCAGAAGCTGCTCTCGAGCGCCATCGAGCAGGCCGCCGAGACGGTCCTGATCCTGGATCCGTCGTACACGATCATTTACGCGAACCCCTCCACCGCGCGCACCAGCGGCTACCGCCTCGACGAGATCATCGGCCGGCGTCCGGCGATGTTCGGCGCCGGCGTGTCTCCTCCGGAGTACTTCGACGACATCGCCGCGACACTCGCGCGCGGCGAGGCGTGGCGCGGCACGTTCGTCAACCGTCGCAAGGACGGCGAGATCTACGAAGAGGACACCACCATCAGCCCGATCCACGACGAGGACGGCCAGCTCGTCGCCTACGTGGAGGTCAAGAGCGACCTGACCACCGAACGACAGCTCGAGAGCGACCTGTCGCGCACTCAGGCCGACCGCAGCTCCTTCGTCGAGGTTATGCACGCGGTGCGCTCGGCGACCACGGTCCACGCCACCGCGTACCTCTTCTGCGAGGCGGCCATCCAGCTGCCCGGCATCGACCTCGCCTCGGTGCTCCTGCTCCAGGACGACGCCAAACTCCTGCCGATCTCGGTGAGCGGCACCGAATTCTGGGACGTCAACGAGGAGAGGACCTTGAACGCGGCGCCCGAGCTGCTGCACCGACTCGCCGATGGTCCGCTCCTGGTCTCGACGAACCCCGCCACCTGGAACTCGAACGTCGAGCTGGCCGAGCAGCTGTCGCGCGACGGCTTCCTCGCGTTGGTGTACTCGGCGATCCGCTGGGAGGGATCGGTCATCGGCATCCTCGGCCTGGCGACCAAGAGCCCCGAGTCCGTCGCCCACATGTCCAAGCGCCTGGGCTACTTCGAAGAGATCGCGGCCTACGCCGGCACACTCATCGGCGCCCAGGCCAAGTCCTTCGAGCGCCGCTCGGTCGTGCGCAGCCACATTCGCGACGTCATCGATCGCCGGAGCTTCCGTCCCTACTTCCAGCCCGTCATCGACCTCAAGAGCGGCGACGTCGTCGGCTACGAGGCCCTGACGCGCTTCGATGACGGTACGCCGCCCGACCAGAAGATCCTGGAGGCACACTCCGTCGGATTCGGGCCGGAACTCGAAGCGGTCATCGCGACGGCCGCCCTTCGAGCCGCGGACGACCTTCCGCCAGAGGTGTTCTTGAGCGTGAACTTCTCCCCGGACACGCTGCTCGACGGTCACGCCAAGGCGGTGGTGGCCGGGGTCCAACGTCCCGTGGTCATCGAGATCACCGAGCACGCGCCCATCGAGAACTACGCCGCCATTCGTCGGGCCATGAGCAAGCTGAAGGGCTGCGTGCTGGCGGTCGACGACGCGGGAGCGGGCTACACCAGCCTCAGCCACATCCTCGAGCTCCAGCCGCGCTACGTGAAGCTCGACATCACCCTGGTGCACGACATCGACACCAACGCGGCGCGCCAGGCGATGGTCGCCGGCATGTGCCACTTCGCGCTCCAGAGCAAGACGATCCTCGTCGCCGAGGGAGTGGAGTCGCAGGCGGAGGCCGAGATGCTGCGCCGACTAGGGGTCTCGCTGGCTGAGGGATCGATGCTCGCCCAGGGCTTCCACTTCGGCCGTCCGGCACCGATCGCCTGACCGGCACCCGGGCGCGCCGCGGCGCCCGACGGGTTGCGCACCGCGAGGTGCGACGGTGTCGCCACCCGACGCCGCTGCCGCTCGACGATGAAGATGCGCGTGACGCCCATCGGGACGTGACTCACCACGCAAGGGCATGCTGGTGAGTCACCTCAGAAGAGCCTGAGAATGGTGCCCGCCAGAAGCGGGACACCTCGATCCTCCCATCGAAAACGGCTTTTTCCCCACCTTGATGTAGTTTTGCTCAAGGTTTGTGGTGTAGTTGTGTTCTCCTCTGCAGAGGCGCGTACGGCGAACCTCAACGTGCGGGTCGAGGCAGGAGGCGGGGTTGCGGCGACTACGTCAGCGCATCGGCCGGCCCCACGGCGACCGCGACACGCCGCGACGTGGGCTATGTCGAGCGTGCCGCGATGCTGGCCATCTCCCCTGGTGGGCGCGGATGTCACTCTCCGTTCGGGCCGGTGCACGACCACTCGCTCGCGAAATCGACCGGCGTCTCGCCGTGGCCTGGCCACGCCTGAGCTCGCACGGATCACGACCTGACTGCGAGGGAATCGTCGACCCCCACGACGCGCGGACTCGCGCGCCGGTCGGGTTCCCCGACGACGCGCACGGTGGTGGAGAATCCCCCAGTGATTCCAACGGAATCGATACCCGGAGCAACGAGCATCAAGCGGCATCCAACATCCATCGGCGGTGCCCGACCGCGGCGGTGTTCTCGCCCGACCTGATCGGGCCAGGCAGGTGCTGGCAAAGAGGCCCGCACTCTCGCTTAGTACGATGGTTGAGGTGGTTCCCCCCAACGTGTTCGGCACGTGCCGTCGGTGATCGGCCGCTGCGCGGCCCTGCGTCGGGCGCAACTGGTCTCCCTGGCCATCGCCGCCGCGGCGGCGGCGCTGAGCCCCATCATCGCGGTGAACCCAGCGGGGGCCAGCAGCGTGTATCCGGTCGGCGTCGTCAACTCCGCCCAGCCGTCGGGCCTCGGGCCTCCGGGTCCCGCCGCGCTGCCCGGGTACCTGCGCCGGTACTTCACCGACTTTCCCGGCCGCCACGTGCCCTCGGGATGGAACGTCTTCTCCGGAGTCCCGGGCGGTGACCCGGGAGGCCAATTCGCGCCGTCCCACGTCACGGTGTCCGGCCATCTCCTGCACATCAACGCATGGCGCGACGCCCGCTACGCGGACCGCTGGGTTACTGGCGGACTGTGCCACTGCGGCCTGGCCTCGCTCTACGGCGCGTACTTCGTGCGCTCGCGCGTCACCGGCGGCGGGGCCAACGAGGTCCAGCTCCTCTGGCCCGCCACGAACCGGTGGCCACCCGAGATCGACTTCAACGAGTCCGGCGGCTCCGTGACCTCGACCTCGTCGAGCCTCCACTACGGCACGTCGTCCGCCCTGGTCCAGCGGTCCCTCACCATCAATATGCGGGCGTGGCACACCTGGGGCGTCATCTGGACGCCCGGCTCGGTGACCTACGTCGTGGACGGCCGGGCTTGGGCGAGCCTGTCCGACGTCACGCAGATCCCCAACCTCCCGATGCGCATGGACTTAGAGCAGCGTACGAAGTGCGCCGTGGGCGCCCAGTGTCCGAGCGCCCCGGTGTCGATGCTGGTGAACTGGGTGGTCGAGTACGCCCCCATCACCGCCGGTTGACGCACCGCGACCACCACCGCACCGTCACGCCAGCCACGTCGCGACGCTCTGCGGCGCGTGCCCTCCGTCCCACGCCGCTGACGTGAGCCGGCGCGACTACCGGGAGTAGAGCGCGACGACACGACGAGCCTCGTTCGCCGTCTGCGGCAGTAACGCCGTCACCGTCACGGCGGCGTTGTCGGTCGTGGTGATGTTCACGCCCTTGGCTCCCAGGGCCGCCAGCCGCGCCGCCAGGTAGGCCTTGACCGCTGCGGCGCGCCGCAACCCGAGGACGCCGACGCGGCTTGACGTCGTGGGCGCTACGTCTCCGTACCCCACGAGCATCACCTGTCGCTCGCCGTTGGCGCTGATCGCCTTGGCCATCTGCGTCACCTGGGCCTTCAGGGCCGGCGTGAGAGTTGAGGAACGATTGGCAAATGGTCGCACCACCGAGGAGGACTGTGCGGACGGGGAGTACTCAGCCACCCAGTTGACCTGGAGTTGCTGGGGCGTCGTCGGGCACGCCCAGCCGTCTGCGCACCACGTCTGCTGCTGGATGTTGAGGGTCATGGGCTGATGGGGAATCGCGTCGGGACGGGTGACCTGTCCCCACATCCGCCCGTCAACGGTGTACGTGATCGCCGTGGGGGTCCAGATGACGCCCCACGTGTGCCACTGCGTGACGTCAATGGAGATCGGGATGTGGATCATGTTGTTGGCCGACGTGTAATGGACGGTGGCCATCGCGGAGCCGGTGTCCCCGAAGGTCTCCGCGAAGTCGATCTCGGGGGGCCATCCCGACACGGGCCACAGCAGCACCACCATGGTGGTCCCCGGTCCGGTCAGGCGCGACCGCACGAAGTACGCACCGTAGGTCCTCGGAGCCCCGCACTGGCACAGCCCTCCCGTCACCCATTCGTTGTTGAAGCTGGGGTCCTGCCACGCGCTGAGGTTGAGCAGGCCGTTGCCGACCGTCACGTGCGGGCTCGCCCACTGCGCGCCCGGGTCGCCCGCCGGCGCGCCGAGGAAGACCTCCCAGTTGGTCGGCAGGACTCCCGACGAGAAGCCCGTGACGTACGTCTCGTCGTATCCGATGAGCGCGTTTGCGCCGGGTGGGGCCATTCCCGACGGCTGGGTGACGTCGGGTGTCCCGACGGGGTACAGAAAGGAACGCGGCGACGGATGGCGGGTGGCGGGCGCCGCTCCGTGGTGCGCCACCGCCGCGGAGGCGGTCGTCATCTCTCCGGCGGCGACACTCGACACCACGGCGATGGACGCACAGGCCACCGTCGTCCAACGCCGGGAACGAGTCGATGCGCGCCGTCGCGTCAGACGCGAGATGGTGGTCACGACGGCCCCGTCACCGCGCGGACTCCGAGCGAGCGCGACGAGCCGACTCCCCAGGCCAACGGAGTTCAATGCGCCGTTCATCCTCTCGCGAGGGGTTGGACGGAGCCGGACGTGCGAACCAACCGGTAACCAGCCCGATCATTCACGAAAGGCCTCTGGTCGAGTGTCGACTCGTCTCTCGGACATCACCCGCGGAGCCGCCAACAGCATGGCGTTCAACTTAGCCCCAGGTCCGTTCACCCGCGGGGTCGAAAGTAGCTCCGCGACCCGGGAACGCGGCCGGGTCGCGGTGCCGGCGGGAGGTGTCCGGTCCAGGAAACCTGCTCCCATCGGCCCATCTAGCCGCGGCTCGGGACCACCTCACCCCCACGTCTTCTGGAGCGGGGAGATGGTGTTCGGGGCCGGCGACGGCCCTGGTGTCGCAGTTGGTCAGTGACGGGTCGCGGCGGGCGGGACTGACCGCGCCACCTTACGAGCCCGCCTCACGGTTCGCGTGACGACGCTCGGTCCGCGCCCTTCGCGCACTGCGGGCGAAGGCGAACGGACCGTACGCCATCCCCGCAAGGTGGATGAGAGCCGTCCGGCGCGGGTAGCTCGTCGGATTGCTGAGTGACCTGGGCTTCTTGGGGAAGAAGAATGTCCGGGCGCCCCGGGGCATGCGCCGGAGAATACGCCAGGCGTGACGGTAGTCCTCGAAGACGAGTGCGGTGTACAGCGCGGTCAGGCCCGTCCCGTAGCCGAAGGATTGCGTGAAGAACTCGTCGGGCGTCAAGCGATGCGAGTGGCGCACGAGCGCGGAGGGCACGTACGAGACCTTCCCACCGGTCAAGAGAACGGCGATGAAGACCTCCAGGTCCTCCGCGCCCTTGGCCAAGGTCCCCGCTCCGAGCCGCACGTCGAAGCCGCTGACGCGCTCCAGCGCCGTGCGCCTCACGGCCATGTTGCACCCGGCGCCGAACTGTCCGGCCGAGTAGGGAAAGAGCGGATCGGAGTGGCCCACCGATGACATGCTCCAGCTCCTGGGCGTGAACGACTTCGTGAACCCGCCGAAGAACTCCTCGAACCACAGCTGCGCTCGAGTCTCCAGCTCGAACGGGCGCACCATTCCGCCCGCGGCGTCTAGCTCTGGATCCAGGGCGAACGCCATTCCGAGCGCCCGGAGCCAGAGAGGGTGCACCTCGGCATCGTCATCGGTAAAGGCAATGACTTCACCCGTTGACGCTGCGATGCCCCGGTTCCTGGCGGCGGAGGCTCCGGTGGCCGTCTCCACGTCTATCCGCACGTGAGGCACATCCGAAAAAGGAGGGATTGCTTCGTGGGCGCCAGGTCGCCGATTATCGACGACCACGATCTCGAAGTTGGGATAGTGGCACGCGCCCACGGAGCGCACCGTCCGTTCCAGCAAGTCAGTCCGCCGGTAGATCGTCGGCACGATGACCGAAATGCGGGGCAGGAGTTCGTCCGGGAACTCCGCGACGTGCGCCGTGGGCACCTCGGCGACCAATTCCGCCAGGAGGTCCACGTCCGCGGCCGACAGTCGGCCGCCGTCGCTCACCCGCTCGACCGTTCCGACGATTTGGTCGTCACGCAACACCTCTACCCAGAGCCGCTGACCGGGTGCCGCATCGAAGTTGACCCCATCCTGATCCCGGTCAAGATCGACGCAAACGACTCTTACCGGACTCGGCGAGAGTCCATCGCGCTTGGCCACCCTGCTCATCTTAGGTTCGCGCCCAAGTGCAGCTCACATGCCGCCATGAATCGTGCGGGAATAGAGTTGGTCACCGCCGCCAAGGTGACGCCGATGGATGACGTTCGTAGTGACACGGATGCCTTCATGTCGCTAACGAAGAGTCTCCTCAAAGACTCACTTGGTTCGACGGGCTACGTCATGTCGAGTCTCGGATACCGGTTGACAACACTGCCGCAATGGACCGCTCAAGCGCATGAGGACCTGCGCCCTTGGGAGTGGCGGGGCATTCACCCCACCTATCCGCTGACCGCCACCGTACGGGCGGCGCCGCTTCGGCGCAAGGGACCGCAGCCCAGATCGACGCGTCGTAAGTTCTCCATCTCGCGTCCTCGATGTCAAACGTCCTCACACGATCGTCGCGCCGCGAATCGAAACCCGGCCGTGGCACGGATCGAACTTTCTTGGTCGATTCCAGCAATTGATGGGGCAAGTTAGAATTTGTTGATGGTCGACCATGATTCGGCGTCTTCGCCCAGCGGATTGGGCCATTCTGACGTGGACCGACTCCGTAGGGTACTGACCAAGATGCACCTTATGGGTGGGGCGCGCCTTGTCGATCGACTTGTTCGTCGCATCTCCATTGTCAACGTAGGTATCCTGCGCAAGTTTGCTCGGATCCGCATTCTCGAACCGGTGGTGGAACCGGTGCTCGAACGGCTAGATCACGGTGATCGGCTCCATTTTGGTCCCGCAGAACTTCTCAGGGTCTGTTCGGCGCTCGACGGACAACAGACTACTTACTGGGTCACCGGTGGCTGGGGCCTCGACGTGCTGTCGGGCTGTGAGACCCGGCGCCACAGCGACCTGGACCTAGCCATTGACGGATTCCAAAAGAACATGGCCAGGGTGGGCACAGTGCTGACGGAGCTGGGCTATCAGCGCAAGCGTCCGCTTACCGGGACCACGTGGTTCCCCGACGCCGAAGTGTACGAGGACGCCCAAGGACACCACATCGAAGTCCACAGCATCGGCTGGAACGTCTTGAGGAAGGCACAGGAACTCCTGACTTCAACGTCGGCTTCTGAGTCCCGGATGTTCGTTGATCGCGATGAAGCCACGCCGGGGCTTCTTGAAAAGTGCACTGCTGAAGGCACGATTCAAGGAGTCGCCATTCCGACACTGTCGATGGCCGCTCAACAGCTCTTTCACCTGGGCTATGAGAACCTTCGTCCGGAGGATTCGTACGCAGACGACCTGTTCCGCTTCCTCGAGCGTGGCGACGTGTGGGTCAATCCGTGGAGCGCCGGCGGAACGAGCGTCTCAACCACTCATCACACCCCGTCGACTCTCCTCTTGGTGCCGATCTTCTCGTTTCCTCCTGACCTGTGGAGGCTGTGTCGGATCTATCACAGTGAGTTGAATCTGATGCCACCGCACGTGGCCCTGGCCAAGCCTTTCTTGCCACTCACGAGTGTCACCCTCGAGGTGGTTCGGCGTCTCGAGCGTCTGTTCTCGAATGTCCCGGCCTTTGACTTCGAACTCAATCGTGTCGGGTGGTTCGGGACTGACGTCGTCTACCTAGAGCCATCGAAGAGCGAACTGTTCGTGTCCATGGTCGAGGCGATTGAGAGCGAGTTCCCGGGCACTCACCGAAGCGACGATGCCGATGAGGCGAAGGTTTTTCGCTTGTGTCTGTCGGAACGCGGCTCCCTGGCCGATCGTCGTCTACTGGGCCGACGGGCGGCACGGCATCTTCCGATCAGTGCTCGTGCCGAACAGGTGTGGTTGGTGACGAACGAACGTCGGGCTGACGAGTGGTCGATTGCCAGGATCTTCCCGTTGGCAGGGCCAGAGGATGGGGCCACCCCAGCATTGCCGTAGTCTCTCCATCGCGCGACCGCACCTTCGCGGTCTGCTCGAATGCTGCAACGATCGTCAGATTCGACTCGATCTGATTGATGTGACGGTTACGCTACGAAGCCTTAGTTTCGTTCGATGGCGCCCTTGTCGTTGGTTGGATAGTTATCTATGCTGTTACTCTTCCTTCAAGGTGGCGCGCGAGGAATGTTTTGGGGGATTCTTAACTCTGAGGAGGAGTTTCATGATTGGCAATTCCACTAGTCGGCTGAAGGGCGCTCGTCTGGCGCTAGCCGGCAGCCTGGCCGTCATCCTGGCCGCCTCGATCCTCACCGTGGGATCCCAGACCGCTGCGTCCGCCGCGGGTTTATCAATCTCTGAAGCAGCCACGTTTCCGGTGGGCGGTGAATCGGCGGGCCTGTCGACGGTGGCGATCAATCCTCAACACGTTGGCGACCTGATGATCCTCTCGACACAGATCCATGACCAAGCCATCTCAGTGACCGGCGTGTCGGCGCCCGGGACCGGGACCTGGCACATGGCTGACCGCTACGTCGATTCGGTCAACAACGTGATCGTCGAAGAGGTGTGGTGGGCAGTCGCCACCGCGACTGGTTCGACGACTGTCACTGTGGTGTGGTCGGGCGACGTGTCGGCCGATACGCCGGAACTCGTGGCCGACTCCTTCACCACCGCAAGTGGGGCGACGTGGAGCGCGGTGACGGGTACGGGTCTCGGAGCTGCGGGGACCAACACCACGACGATCGTCTTTCCCAGTTTGACGAGCAACACGGACCCCAACCAGATGTATTGGGGCTATGCCGAGGACACGATGAGCATCAACGTGCCGGGTCCCTCGTCCGGCTACACGTATTCCTTTTCGCCTGTTCAAAACCTCCTCGTATCAAATCTCGCCCTCAGCCCGAGCGTGAGCAACACTCCTCCTCCAGCGTCGACGGTGTCTGCGATGGGCAACTACACGTCAATTGGCGTGATCTTCGCCGCGTCGCCCACCGTCACCTTCAACGGCAACGGCTCGACCGGGGGCTCGATGAGCCCCGAGGTCGCTAATGCGCCAACGACCCTGACAGCCAACGCCTTCACCCGCACCAACTACACCTTCGCGGGGTGGAACACCGCTCTCAACGGCTCGGGCACCGCCTACGCCGACGGGGCGTCCTACCCGTTCAGCGCCGGCGCGACCCTCTACGCGCAGTGGACCGCCGACTCCCACACCGTCACCTTCAACGGCAACGGCTCGACCGGAGGCTCGATGAGCCCCGAGATCCACAACGCGCCCACCGCCCTGACCGCCAACGCCTTCACGCTCACCGGCCTCGCCTTCGCGGGGTGGAACACCCTCGCAAACGGCTTGGGCACCGCCTACGCCGACGGGGCGACCTACCCGTTCACGGCCGACGTGACCCTCTACGCGCAGTGGACCAACAACCACACCGTCACCTTCAACGGCAACAACTCGACGGGGGGCTCGATGAGCCCCGAGGTCCACAACGCGCCTACCGCCCTGACCGCCAACGCCTTCACGCGCACCAACTACACCTTCGAGGGGTGGAACACCGCTCCCAACGGCACGGGCACCGGCTACGCCGACGGGGCGACCTATTCGTTCAGCGCCGACGCGATCCTCTACGCGCAGTGGGCCGCAAACTTCCACACCGTCGCGTTCAACGGCAACGGCTCGACCGCGGGCTTGATGAGCCCCGAGGTCGCGGACTCGCCCGCCGCCCTGACCGCCAACGCCTTCACGCGCACCGGCTACTCCTTCGCGGGGTGGAACACCTCTCCTAACGGCATGGGCACCGCCTACGCCGACGGGGCGACCTACGCGTTCAGCGCCGACGCGACCCTCTACGCGCAGTGGGCCGCAAGCTCCCACACCGTCACCTTCAACGGCAACGGCTCGACCGGGGGCTCGATGAGCCCCGAGGTCGCCAACGCGCCCACCGCCTTGACCGCCAACGCCTTCACGCGCACCGGCTACTCCTTCGCGGGGTGGAACACCTCTCCCAACGGCATGGGCACCGCCTACGCAAACGGGGCGACCTACGCGTTCAGCGCCGACGCGACCCTCTACGCGCAGTGGACCGCAAGCTCCCACACCGTGACCTTCAACGGCAACGGCTCGACCGGGGGCTCGATGAGCCCCGAGGTCGCTAACGCGCCCACCGCCCTGACGGCCAACGCCTTCACGCGCACCGGCTACACCTTCGCCGGGTGGAACACCGCTCCCGACGGGTCGGGCACCGCCTACGCCGACGGGGCGACCTACCCGTTCAGCGCCGACGCGACCCTCTACGCGAAGTGGAGCAAGATTCCCAGCCCGGCGCCGCACGCGATCCGTCTCATTGGCAGTATCAGCGCCGGCACGACCCATATCGTGACCATTGTTGGCACCGGCTTCACCGGCACGTCGAGGGTGTTCAGCAACGCCGCGGGCACCACAATCAAGATCCTGCACGTGACGAACACTCACGTGGAAGTGCGGGTGACGGTCAAGAAGGGCTCACGTGGAGGAACGCATACCTTGAAGATCGTCCTGCACAACGGCAAGTCCTGCACGATCAAGTACGTTTCGCACTGATCGGATCTGCCTGATTTCTTGGGCGGATGCCGGGGGCGAGCGCACCGTTCGCCAACCAACGGAGAGTCGTTGGGAGGTGCGGCGACTCGGCAGGGGTCCTTCATAGGGACGCAACGGCGAGAGATCCGGGAGCGATGTCGGTCGGGGCGTCCGACACCTCGATCGCCCGGTCCCGCGAACGCGATTCCGCCCGCGTTGGATCAGCTGATACGCCGGACCCGCGGGGTGTGCGCGATCTCTCGCATCGACCCGCGGCTCTTCGGTGACCTCTTCGCCGCGCAAGGGACATCCTTGATGAGGATGCTCCTCGACACCTCGCGCCGCCAATCTGTCGCCCCTCGGTTGTGGTCGGACGGGCGCGGACGTAGGTGGATCCGTCGCGGCAGCCGAATGAAACACCACCTTGTTCACTGGCTTCATAACCGGCTCCGTTCAGTTGCGTCGAGAGATTCACTCCGCGATCGGCGCTGGGTTAGCATAAAAACTGTGATGATCTTCATTACGTTCGCTCCCTGGTCTGACGCCACTTTGAACGATTTTCAAGATTGATTTCGGGTGCCCGCAATACGCCGCAGCGTTGTATCCCGAAGGCTTGAGGGCGTGGCCCAACTCGTGATGGGCAAGGATCCAGGTTCTCGACGTTCGAGACGGGTGCGGCGATTGATAGAGCCCGCGCGATTGCGCCTCTTCATGATGCCGGTGAAGCCGCTGGGCGACCGATACGCATACGGAAGAGGCGAAAGTGTCGACCGGAGGTACATTGAGTCGTTTCTTTCCGACAATCGCGGGGTGGTTCGCGGTCGGTGCATGGAAGTCGGCGACGACCGGTACACGCAGCGATTTGGAGGCGCCGGCGTGCAAGCGATTGACATTCTCGACGTCGATTCGGACAATCCCAAGGCGACGATCATCGGCGATCTTCAAGACCTGTCTCACGTCGAGGGTTCGTCCTTCGATTGCATCATCGTGACCCAGGTTCTGCAGTTCCTTGAGGACCCGTCAGCCGGAGTGCGGGAGCTTCGGCGCCTCCTTGCCCCCGGAGGGTCGGCTCTTGTCACGATGCCCTCCATGGCGCCCATCGACCACATCAACTTGGACATGCATCGGTTCATGCCGCTCGGGGTATCGAGGATGTTCTCGCAATTCTTTGAAGGCACCGACACTGTGGTGACCACCTACGGGAATCTCCTCACCGGTATGGCCTATTGGTCTGGTCTAGCTCAGGAAGATCTTCCACGACGAGCCTGGGAGTTTGATGATCCGACGTATCCAGTGATCGTCACGGTCCGTGCCACCGCCCAGTGAACGGAAGCGTGTTGATGGGACCAACGTCTGGTCGGGGTGAAATGGCAGGCTCGGTCTGCGCTCACCTGCGAGATTCGCCCGAGGATCTGATCATGCGAGAAGCGCAAACGTAGTCAGCAGTAATTGACGCCGCGGTTCGCGTGAACAGTGCGAAGGGAGTTATGCCGGAGTCAACACACGGTACTGATAATCTCGCCCCGGTGGGCCCCCGCGTCTCGATTGTCGTTCCCGCCCACAACGAAGAGATGCGGATCACGGGACTCCTTGAGACGCTCAGTGTCCCGGCGCAGCGAGGCGACTACGCCGTGTTCGTCGTGTGCAACGACTGCAGTGACAACACCGCTCAGGTCGCGTCGAGCTTCCCTGGGATCACGGTCGTCGAAGCGGCGGAGCGGGGCAAGGCCTTCGCCCTGAACGAGGGCGACCGACTCGCTGGCGATGTCTTCCCTCGCATATATTGCGACGCCGACCTTCGAATCTCTGCCGAGTCGATCGACGCCCTGGTCGCATGTCTCGACACGGACGAGGTCGTCGCCGCGGGCCCGAGAGTCGAGTATGCGTGCTCAGAGTCGGCCTGGGTCGTCCGGCAGTTCTGCGCGGCGCTCGAGACGCCCGTTATCGCCGAGTGGCTCGCGCAGCACCTTGTCGGGAGAGGACTGTACGGACTGAGCCGTCGCGCCCGATCGCGCTTCGGACGGTTTCCGTCGTTGGTCGCCGATGATCTCTTCGTGGACACGCAGTTCGCCCTTGAGGAGAAGGCGTTTCCCGAAGATTGCGTCGCGACGGTCTGGGTCCCCACCTCAACGCTCCAGCTTCTGCGCCAGGAAGTCCGCGTGGCCGAGGGGAACCGAGAGTTCCGTCGATCCTCGCCCGGCGGCGAAGCGCAGGACCACGCTAAAAGGTTGTTGGCGGCGGTTCGCGGGAAGGGCACGACCCTTCGTCGCTGGATGTCGGTCGTCGGGGCGAGGGACCTGGCGCCCCTGACAACCTACGTCGCCATACTCGCGCTGACCCGAGCGAGGCTCATGTTGCGACACCTTCAACGCAGAGAGGTCAGTTGGCGATAGCCTGCTCGCTTCGCGCAGCCCGGCGTCGAGCGCCTTTAGCTACTCCGTTGGAGTGACGAGGTGATCCGCCAATAGCGCTCCTCGCCGGTCACCATTTGGTCGAAGGCACGCGATGAGGTCTCCCGCAACGGCGCAACCTGACTGGCGTACATCTGCACGAGCGCGCCCTTGTCCAGGTTGGTACTCGGCACTACCTCTACTGGCGTCATCCTCGCTGTCTTCGCAATCTGCCTGCGGCGGCGCGTCGCGACGCGCGGGTAGGCAAGTCCGTACGGCAGGTCCATGTACAGAATCAAGTCGGTGCTCGCGTCGGGCAGGATATCCAAGCACGCGTCGCTGACGAGGGTGTGGTCCCGGTGGATCAGCCCCAGCGGCGCGAACACGGTGTGGGGTTCGAGTGTACGCAAGGACTCGACAATGCCGCGACGCACCAACACGGGGTAGTCCTGCTGGCCGCGAAAGGTCGTGTAGTCGGCGTCCAGCAGGTCAAGCCACACCGGGCGGGCTCCCAGTGTGGCCAGGGCTCTCTCGTCCTCATCACGCCGAATCTGGATGGCGTCCGGCGCAAAATCCTGGTTCGTCCACCTGCTGTTGTAGCCATCGTGATACGTCTCGGGAGCACCGGCCAACACCGTGAGGACGGCACAGCCGGGGTACGCAGCGAGGACGTGGGCACACGACAGCGCGGCGTCGTCGAGGTGCGGTGACACCACGACGATCGGGCGCGTCAGCTCGGTCCGCTCCTTCGTTCGCCTCATAGGACGCAAGCCTCGGCCTCGCCGGGCGGGCCGGTCATGGCCCAGGCTCCGGTCCGCCTCAGCATGGTCATCGTTGTCTGCACCCATTCCTGTCCGCCCCAGGCAGACGAAAGACGATGAAATGTTAACGAGAGAACGCCACCTATCGATGCCACGCGGGCCGACCGTACGAAGGACCTCTTGGATCGGACGACGGTCTGCGGACACGTGGACTTTCTGATGACCCAACCGTACGTGAAGAGGTCGAGTGGAGGCACGTCCGGCCCTTGGAAGGCCGCCCCATTATCCTTGACTGATGGAACGCGAGTCGCCGTTGTCCGTTGATTCGGTATCCAGCGGCATACTCGACAAGCTCCGCCGACTCCTCACTGGGCTACACCTCATCGGCGCCGCGCGCATGGTGGATCGTGCGCTGCGCCGTCTGGCCTTCGCATTTGCCAGAGGACTGGACACTCTCTCGCACTTCCCCGTCGTAGGACCGCCTGCGCATTCCCTGCTTGTGGGAATGCGCCGCTACGACGTGTTGTCCTTCGACCTCGCTGAGCTCACCCGAGTCATGCACGCTCTCGAGGGCGGTGGCGTCCGCATCTGGATGACTGGTGGATGGGGCATCGACGCGCTGGTCGGGTGCCAAACTCGGCGCCACGCCGACCTGGACATCGTCATTGAAGAGTTCGCAACCGCAACGACTGTCGTTCGTGAGCGGCTTGTGGCGCTGGGCTACGAACACCTGAAGGACCGCGCGGGAACGATTTGGTTTCCCAGCGCCGATGTGTACAAGGATCGGCATGGACACGTCATCGAGGTGTTCGGCGTCAACGAGACCGTCCTCGCAGCGGCCCGCAACCTCCTTCAAGAGGCGAACTCGGATCCGGGTCGGGCGAATGCCGGGGGTGCCCGCTCCGAGATCCCGCTGACCCTGACGACGATCGGACGCTTAGGTGAACGACCCACCCCGGCTCTGTCCCTAGCGGCTCAGCGCCTGTTTCACGTTGGCGATCCCGGTCGACTCGACGACGGCCACGCCAACGCGATCCTTGAGCTCCTCGACCGCCGCACGGAAACAGCAGTCCGGGGTGATGGGGAGGCCCTCTGTGTCTTACCCCGCGACCTCTCCTACGAGCCGACATCTCTCATCCTCGTTCCCGTCTTCGACTTCCCGAACAACCTGTGGAGACTCTGTCGGCTGTATCACAACGACTTGAATCTCGTTCCACCTCACGTCACCGTGGCGTTTCCCTTCATGGCGCTGCGCGACGTAACAATCGGCGTGGTGCGCCAGCTGCAGCAGTTGTTCGCCTCGCTGTCGCCATTCGATTTCACGCTCGAGTCGGTCAAGTGGTTTGGATCAAACGTGGTCTATCTCGAGCCCAGTCGAAGCGGCGACTTCAAGAGCATCACGGAGCGACTGCAGGAGATCTTCCCCGCGTTCCACCCCTACGACGGAGAGTTTGAGTCCATCATTCCGCACGTCACCCTTTCTGCCCATGGATCGCTCGGCAATCGTCGTTCGGTGGGTCGCAACGCCCAGCGTTACCTTCCTATTACCACTCGCGCCACCCACGCCTGGCTCATGAGCAACGAGCGCGATGAGCAGAGATGGGAGGTCGCGGAGATTCTCCCCTTCGGAGGGCTCTAGATAGACCCCGTCACGGGGTTGCAACCCAATCTGACCGCCGCGGTGCCTCCTCTGACCCAGGGTCAAACATGTCCATCGTGCCACCGCTAGGCGACGCGGCGACAACCGCGCGGCCCGGAGCGCGTTCACCTAGTTCCTCGCATTTCGGATCGTCTTCTCACGACGGCGCAGCCGTGACGGAACCGCTGACTCCATGAGGTCCCGCGACCTCTCCGAAGGTGGAACATGAGTCCTTCGTTCGACGCACCAACGAGGGGCCGACCGGCGTCCACCGTGCAGCGCGAGCGCGCGCTACGCGGTGAGTCGATAGGAACCAGGACGTCGCGACGACCGTCGTCATCCTCCACTGGCGGGGATGTCGGGGGATTGTTCGGTAGTCTTCAAGCATCCACCTGCCCCATCGATCCGCCCTTTCACTCGGTTGACGAAGCGAAGAAATGGTGAACGCGATGTCCGACGAGTCATCTGAACAGCCGACCGCAGTCTGGTGGCGGCCCGGCCGGCTCATGCAGAACGCCATCGCGCTGCTCGTCTCGTCAGGTGGTTCTGCGCTCCTGGGTGTGGTGTTCTGGAGTGTTGCCGCGCACGTCGCCACAGCGACCGCGGTGGGCAAGGCCACCGCCACGATCGCGGCCATGCTGTTGTTGGCCACGCTGGCCCAGCTGAGCTTCGGGAACATCTTTGAGCGGTTCCTTCCGGTAGCCGGCGACCGGACGCTGAGGTTCGTCGCGCGCTCCTACCAGCTCAGCATCGGCTGCGCAGTGGTCCTCGCAACTGGATACGTGCTCCTGGACTTTGGCGACAACTTCCTGCCGCCCGGCTTCGGGGGAGGGCTGTTCTTCATCGTCTCGGTGATCATGTGGGCGATCTTCGCCCTTCAGGACTCGGCGCTCATCGGTCTGCGGTCCTCGCGGTGGGTCGCCGTCGAGAACATCTCGTACGGCGTGGTGAAGCTGGCCATCTTGCCCGCGTGCGTCGCCATCAGCGCGACGCAGGGGATCTACGTCGCCTGGACCATTCCCGTCCTCGGGTGCGTGGTGGCCATCACCCTCTTCCTCTTTCGCCGGACGATCCCGGCGCACATGGCGATGGCGGCGCACGTCGAGCGGCTGCCGTCGACCGGGGAGCTCTTCCGGCTCTCGAGCGCCCAGTACGCATCGCAGCTGTCGAGCGTCTTCCTGCCCGCCATCGTCACCCTCATCGTCATCCATCGGCTCGGAGCGATCGCCAATGCGTACTTCTATCTCGCCTCGACGATCTATTACGGCTTGACCGCCTTCCTGTGGAGCATCGTCAAGTCGTTCCTCGTCGAAGCGTCGCACGAACCGCACGAGCTCCGGCGCCACGCCAATTCGGCAATCCGCGGACTCGCATTCGTCCTCATACCGAGCATCGCCATCGGAGTCATATTCGCACCCGTCATACTGAAGATCTTCGGTTCCGCCTACGCGGTCCACGGAACTGACCTAATGAGGATGCTCTTGATCTCGCTGGTGGGGACCGCCGTCATGCTCTTCTACAACACCTTCGCGTGGCTAGATCAGCGCGTGTGGTGGATGACCGTGCGCAACGTCCTCTCCAGCGCCATCTACCTTGTCTTGGTCGTCGTACTCATACCCCATTTGGGCATCAACGCCATCGGTGTTGCGGCGCTCGCCAACGCCGCCGTCACACTGCTGATATTCCTGCCGGTCTCGATCCGCCGCTACCGGCGCACGTAGGGGCGGTTCGACCCCACGAAGCCAGTCCTGCGCGGGCCGCGTCACGATTCCCGGGTCCGTCGAGCAGCCGCGAGCCTCCCAGCAACGAGGGCCGATCGCGCCAGGCGCTCCAGGGCGTGCGCTAAATTGGTGGACCGAGGCGTCGTCAACCCGGATTCATCTCCAATAACGAGAAGGGCGGTTCGATGAGCGCTGGTCCACCAGGGTCCGCAGAGGGGACTCATGGCGCGCCCGCGCGCGTGAGCGTCATCGTCTGCGCGTACACCCTGGAGCGTTGGCAGCTCCTCGTGGAGTCGCTGCAGTCCCTGACCCACCAGGAGCTGCAGCCCGTCGAGGTGATCCTGTCGATTGACCACAACACCGAGCTGTACCAGAGGTGCGTCGCCGAGTTGCCCGCCCTGCTCTCTGACGCGCCATGGCAGTTCCGCGTCATCGAGAACCGCTTCGACACGCGTCTGGGCGGAGCCCGCACGACGGCGGCGGAGATCGCCACCGGAGAGATCCTGGCCTTCCTCGACGATGATGCGGCGGCCACCACGTCGTGGCTGCGGTGCCTGACGCAGGCCTACGACGATCCCGCCGTGGTGGCCGTGGGCGGGGCGCCCATCGCGTCCTATGAGACCCCGCGACCGAGATGGATACCCCACGAGTGCAACTGGGTGTTCGGGTGCGCGTATCGGGGCTTGCCGGAGCGCCGAGCGCCCGTGGAGCACCTCATCGGGGCCAACATGTCGGTGCGCCGCGAGGTGCTGCTCTCGTGGGGTGGCTTCCAATCCGACAACCATGACGACATGGACCTCAGCCATCGGGCGATCCACGGGTACGGTGCGTCCGCCGTCCTCTTCGAGCCCGGGGCCGTCGTCCACCACTTCGTCCCGACCTCGCGTCTCACCTGGCGGTACTTCTGGCGCCGCTGCTTCTACGTGAACCGCGGCAAGGTGAGCGCCTTTCGCAATCTGGAGAAGGCTTCGAACCTTCGCGCCGAGCTGAACTTCGTGCGCCGCTCCCTGTCCGGGGCCGCGGTCGCGGAGGGACGCGCCTTGGTGCGCGGCGACCTGTTCGCGCCGGTGAGGTACGCCGCGTTGGTCTCGGCCATCGTCCTGGGCGGCTCCGGGGCCGTGCTCGGGCGCCTGCGATGACGGTCCTTCGACCGGCGCGCGGGGCGGAGCCTCGCGGCCCCGGTCGCGCCGCTCCACCCACGGACCGGCGGGCGGCGAGGGGCCACGCGCCGGGGGCGGGGCGGCGTTGAACGTCCTCATTATCGGGGCGGGCCCGGCGGCCGCGGGCGCCGCCATCGCGCTGGCCAAGGTCGCCGACACCCGGGTGACCGTCCTGGACGTCGGGGGGCGTCTCGAGGTCGACAACGAACTCGCCCGGCTGCGGATGTCAGATGTTGATCCCGGTCACTGGGACCGCAGCGACGTTCACGTGGTCAGCCGCACCGCCGTGGCGACGGCGTCATCGGGTCTGCCCGAGAAGAGGACGTACGGCTCCGACTTCCCCTTCCGGAACTTCGGCCAACTCGACGGCGTGACGAGCACCTGGCACACGGTCCCGCACGTCGTCTCCGGCGCCTACGGAGGGTTCTCCAACACGTGGGGCGCCCAAACCATGACCTACAGCGCCGCCGCGTTCGACGACTGGCCCTTTTCTCGCAGCGATCTCGAGACCGACTACCGGGCGATCCTGGCGGCGATCCCCTACTCGGGCGAAGTGGACGACCTCGCCGAGTACTTCCCCCTGTGGGGAGACGCCGACCCTCTGCCACCCCTGAGCGAGAGGTCCGTTCGAGTGCTGCGCGCGTACGAGAGGAACCGGGCGAAGGTCCGGCGACAGGGGGTGCTGGTCGGCAAGGCCCGTCTCGCCCTGGCCGGCAACAAGTGCGTGTCGTGCGGCCTGTGCATGACGGGTTGCCCCTACTCATTCGTCTACTCGGCTTCCCAGACCTTCGACGAGTTGCAGCGCCAGGGAAAGATCACCTACGTGGGCCGCCACGTCGCGACCCGGGTCGGCGAGACCGAAGGAAGGCCCTTCGTCGCCGCGCGCTCGCTCGACACCGGGCGACTCGAGAGCTTCACCGCCGACAAGGTGCTGATCGCCTGCGGCGCGCTGGGCACGACGCGGCTCGTGTCGCAATCGCTCCAAAGCTGGTCGAGACGGATCCACATGTCCGAGTCCGTCCAGTTCCTCATGCCCTTCGTGTCGCCCCAGGCCACCACGACGCTCACCCAGGAGGGGTCCTTTACGCTCAATCAGTTCAACATGATCCTCCCCTTCGACGAGGAGGGACACGACCTGGTCCAGATCCACTGCTACCCCTACAACGACGCGATGGACGAGGCGCTTCCGCGTCCGCTCCAGTTGCGGGCGCTGCGAGGCGTGAGGACCCAGCTCCTGAAGCGGATCACGATCGGTCTGGGCTATCTGCCCTCCTGGGCGTCACCGGGCTTCGACGTCTCGTTCACCCCGCCCGCTCGCGACGACGAGCTCGCCGGCATGAGCCTGGATTCGACTCGACCGGTCCCCACCACGACCGCTCCGATGATGCGACAGGTGCGGCGGCGACTCTGGAGATCGGCCCGTCACCTGGGGATGGTCCCGGTCGTGCCGCTGGTCACGCTGGCGTCGCCGACCAAGAGCTATCACTTCGGGGGCAGCTACCCGCTCTCGTCCGATCCCCAGCGCGGTCTCGAATCCGACACGCTGGGCCGGGTGCACCCGTGGGAGAACATCCACCTCATCGACGCATCGGTGTTCCCGACGGTGCCCGCGACGACCTTCACCCTGTCGATCATGGCGAACGCCCATCGCATCGCGCGCAGCGCGATCGGCGAGACGGGTAGCCCGCCGGATCCGGCGCGATGATCGGCGTCACGGGCTCGACGGGCTTCCTCGGCCGATCCCTCGTCGCCGCGTTCGCGCCGGAGGGGCCTGGCGTGGTGGCGTTTCGGCGGGCTACCGCTCCGGCGACGACGAACCACGTCGAGCGCGAGCTCGATCTCAATGGGCCTATCGACGCGGAACTGTTCAAGGACGTGTCGTGCGTGATTCACGCCGCGTGGGACCTCACCGAGACCGATCCCCGCGTGGCGTGGGAGCGCAACGTCGAAGGCTCCAAGCGCGTGCTGAACGCGGCCCTCGCCGCGGGCGTGCAGCGATTCATCTTCGTCTCGTCCATGTCCGCGTACTTCGGCACCCGCCAGGAGTACGGCCTGATGAAGCTGGCGGTCGAGCGTTCGGTGCTGGAGGCGGGCCAAGTGGTCGTGCGTCCGGGGCTCGTCTACGGGCCGACCCCCGGGGGGATGGTCCAGACCCTGACCCGGCTGGCGCGCCTCCCCGTGTTACCCGTCTTTCGTGGCGCGTACTCCTTCACGCTCCACGTCGACGACTTCGTCGCGGCGATGGTGACCATCGCGCACGCCGACGTCGTTCCTTCGTCGGTGTTCGGTCTCGCCCATCCGTCGCCGGTCCCCTTCAAGGACCTCATGATCGCTCTGGCGCGCGACGCGGGAGTATCGCGAAAGACGGTCGTCGTGCCGTGGCACCCTCTTCTCGCCGCGCTGAGGATGGCCGAGAGGACCGGCGTCCCGCTGCCGGTGCGTTCCGACTCCCTGCTCGGGCTGGTCCGTCCCGCACCGTCCGTACCGGGCCGCGACGCCGCCGCCGCGTTGGGCCTCGCGTTCCGCAGCTTCAACCCGTAAACGGACCCCCGCGCCTCACGGGCCGGGACCCGACGCTCGCCGCCCGCGACACGCAGCGATCGCGGACGTCCGCCACGGGCACCGGTCACACTCGCGCCACTCTCGCTCGACGCTTCGGCGACCGCGACGCGGCGCAACGGTGCGAACATCGCCGGGCCACCGGACGTTCTCCTTCGCGCCAGCCACGCGGCCCGAGAAAGATGCGGAGGCGCAAAGGGTCACGCGGTAGCGCGAGGGTAAACTCGTGAGGTGCTCGTCCGCCGTCGCACTCACGGGTGCCGTTGATCCACGGCGGCGCCGCCTCGCCCACGAGGTGGACGGCCAAGTTCGCGACGAGCCGATCACCGGTTCATCCGCGCGAGCCACGTCGGGGGTCACGTCGTGATCTCAGGGAGGGTAGCCGGCACCGATGAGTTGGCTGCGCACCGAGAACGAGCCGGGCACCGACCCCAAACGACCCCGCTTCCGTAGCCCTCGCTACGGGCAGGCGGTGACGTCACGCGCACGCCGGGTCCGCGCGCAGATCTCGCTGGCGCTCCTCGTGGTGGACCTCATGAACCTGGGTCTGACGCTGGCCAGCGTCCACGGGCCGATCCGATTCGCGCTCGGCCTCGTGCTCGGCCTCTTCATCCCGGGCTGGACGATCGTCGGCCGCCTCCGGTTGTCGAACGTGCCCCTGGAGATCGGCCTGACCATCGCGGTCAGCCTGGCGCTGCTCATGATCGGCGCCCAGATTCTGATCACCACGCACCTCTGGCACCTTGGGGGCTTCGAAGACGCCGTCTGCCTAGCGTGCCTGCCGTTGCTGGCGTGGCTGTCGTTCGGCGCGCGGTAGGTGTCGGGACTCGGCGTGGGTGGTACATTCCTCGCGGCGTCGAGCGCACTGGGCTCGGTGCCGGCCGTGCTCACCCCGCTGATAGCCAGCGCGATCCTGCTCGCGGTGCGCGCGTGGATCGGCGTCACTGGCGTCCCGCTAAGCCGGCGCGTCTCGCTCCTCCTGGACGTCGTCATCACCATCCTCGGGGTCCTCTTCCTGACCCTGGTCATCGTGCGATTCCGAACAATCGGATGAGCGACGGCCCCGCCCCGGCCACGCTGCGCGCCCCGTGGCGGGACCTGGCGGCGACGAACGCGTCGCTGGGGTTCGCCGTGGCGGCCGTGGCGTGCTGGCTCGTGGCCGTGTCGCACGCGCAGTTCAGCCGGATGGGCCAACTGGGGCTGGCGAGCATCGTGGGCACGTCCTTCGTCCTCGGACTCGCACTGCTCGTCGGCGGATTCGTCTTCGAGCTCCTCCGGGGGAATCGCAGCGACGTTCGGATGGTCGTCTTCGTGGTGGTCCTCGCCGTCTTCCTCTTCGGCACCGCCTGCGCCATCGAGCCCGTCGCCTCCCTGGAAAGCTCCTGGGTGCACGCGGGCTTCGTGCAGTACATCCTCCAGCACGGACACTCCCTGTCCGGATACGACGCCCGCTTCTCGTGGCCCGGCGGCTTCTCGCTGGCGTCCGTCCTGGTCGCCTTCACCGGTCAGTCGTCGGCCCTCGGGTTCTTGCGGTGGTTCCCGCTCGCGATCGAGCTGATGTACCTCGCGCCGGTGGTGGCGATCGCCCGGTCCAGCGGCGTGAGCTGGCGCGCCCAGTGGCTGGGCGTGGCGCTGTTCTTCTCGACCAACTGGATCTACCAGGACTACTTCTCGCCCCAGGGCCTGAACTACCTCTTCTTCCTCGTGGTGCTCGCGACCGTGCTGACGTGCTTGCAGCCCCAGCACCGCCAGCGCGTCGCGTGGCCCCAGGGCTCGCTCCAGGACTGGATGGACCGCGTGCGCCGGCGCTTCATTCGCCGCCCCCACCACGTGGAGTTCGTCGTCGCCCAGAGCCCGGCCGTCACGCTGACACTGATCGCGCTGGTCGCGCTCATCTGCACCGCGTCGGCGATGAGCCACCAGCTCACCCCGTACGCGATCATCCTGGCGCTCATCGCGTGCCTGGTGACCCGCCAGTTGGGCTGGCCCGAGATCCTCGCCGCCGCGGCCCTCGCGGCGGTGGGATGGCTCAGCCTCGGCGCCACGGACTACTGGATCGGACACCTGGCCAACATCTTCGGCTCCGTCGGCCAGCTCCACTCGACGCTCAGCGCGAACGTCACCTCGCGGGTCGTGGGCAGCGCGGTCCATCGACACGTCGTCGACGTGCGCATCCTGATCACGGCGGCCATCTACCTGCTCGCGGGCATCGGCGTCCTCCTTCGCCGGCCCGCCACGCGAACGCTCGAAGCCCTGGCCGCCGCCCCCTTCGTGCTGGTGGGTATCCAGAGCTACGGCGGCGAGGGGCTGATGCGCGTCGTCCTGTTCGGTCTGCCCTTCGTCGCCCTGCTGGCGGCCTCGGCCCTCTTCTCCAGCCGTCCGCGCTCCTATCGACCCGAGGGCAAGCGCCCGAGCGGACCTCGACTCTTCGCGCACCCGGTTCGCTTCGTCGTGGTCGCCGGGTCGCTGCTGGCCTTCTCGGTCGCGACCTTCGTGGTTCGCGGCGGCAACGACGCCTACGAAGCGTTCTCCACCGGCGAGCTGGCCGCGGTGAACTACGTCTACGACCACATCCGCCCGGGCCAGGGGGTCGCCGTGACGATCTACTACATGCCCATCGGCCAGCGCGACACGGGCGCCATCGACTACTACGTGGCGTACGGCTCAGCCCAGTCGACCACCGTGCAGGGGATGCTCACCGCATTGCTCCAGCACCGCACCGCCTACGTCATCCTCAGCGAATCGCAGCGAAGGTGGGGGACGATGCTCGAGGACCTTCCCGCCAACTGGGAGGCGACCATCCTGGGGGGGCTGCTGACCCACGGATACCAGGCCATGGCGTCGTGGCGCACCGCGACGGTCCTGGAACTGTCCACGCTCGTGGCCCACAACTCGGCCCACGCCACCTCGGGCTGACGAGCCGAGGGACCAGGGCTCGCCGCGCGACGCGGCTCGCGGTTCCCGCGACGACGCCCCGTCAGCGATCCGGCGAGTACTCGGCCACCCAATCGACCAGCATCGACACCGGTGCCGCGGGGCACTGCTGGTGGATAGCACACTCGGTCCTCTGTTCGAAGTCCATGCGCATCGCCATGTGCGGGATCTGCGATGGGTCGCTCACCGTCCCCCACACGTCGCCATCGACCGTGAACGTGACGGCGTTCGCGGTCCAGATGATCCCCCACGTGTGCCACGCCCTCAGGTTGATCCGCAGTCTCTGCTGGATGATGTGGTTCGCGGCGCCGAAGTGCATCGTCCACGTCGTGACGAAGTTCGAACCACCCGACTCGTTGAAGTCGATCTCCGGGGGCCACTGGTCGTTCGCCGGCCACAGGAGCTGAGCCTCGTTGGGTCCCGCGCCCGTGCTGCGGGACCGCACGAAGTAGGCGGCGTAGAGGTGGAACAGTCCGCATTGGCACAGTCCCCCGGTGACCCAGTTGCCGTGATACGCGGGGTCCCTCCAGGTGTTCAGCTGCAGTTCGCCGCCGGCCACGACGACGTGCGCGAGACCGAATTGACCCCCGGGGGCCCCGGCGGGGATGCCGTAGAACACGTTCCAGCCGGCGGGGACGGTGGTGCCCGTGAAGTCGTTGACGTACGAGCGTGAGTAGCCCGCGAGGGCGTTGGATCCGGGTGGCGCCATGCCGGAGGGTTCGCGGACGTCAGGGACGCCCACGGGATAGGTGATTGGCGGCAAGGACGTCGTGACCGCGAAGGTGGTGGTGACCCCCGCGTTGAAGCGGCTGGTCAGCATGAGCGTGAGCAGCGAGCCGATCGCGGCGGAGGCGACGGCGATCGTGGTCACGGCGATCATGCGACCTCGTCGCGCGTGGCGGTTCCGCGCCCCTTCGGGCGGCGTCGAACCGGACTCAGAACTCATGCTGGGACGAGGTTACCGAAGCCCCTTCGGCACACCCGCGATGTCGTACGCACCCCGTGAGGCTAGGCGCGAGGGACACCTCGCGCACGGTCGTCCGTCGCCCGGCGGAGCCCTTCGCGCGCCGACGTCCTCACGACCCGTTCTCCCTCCAAGGGAAGCGGGATGTCGACGTCGTCCGCGTCGGTTGGTGCCACCGCGATGTTGGGGACACGCCGCCGCGACGGCGCTCCCGAGGCACTCACCGAGTGCGAGACATCGACCGCCGCTTCGGGCCGAGTTCGCCGACCACCTCTTGGTGGAGGAGCCGCGAGGCCAGCCCGTCCCACGACTCGGGCTTGGGGAACTGCAACTCCGACAGCCGCAGGGCGTGCATCAGCGCCGACAACAGTGACGCGGGCCGACCGACGTCGGCGAGCAGTCCGCCGACGTAGCCGTGACCCACCGGCGGCACCTCCGAGGGCGCCAGCACGACGGTGGCGACGCCGCAGCGCACCGCGATGGCGTAGACCCGGGAGTCGAGTCCCGGGTCGGCCAGGATCAGTGCCGAGGACCCGGCGCAGTACTCGCGCAGGCGCGCCTCTGACAGCGTCCCCCCCTCGAGGCGCACTCGTCGGGCGTGGAAGCTGCTGGCAATCAGCTGCCGGGGAACATTGTCGTTCGCACGCATCAACACGGTCAGTTCGTAGTCGTCGATCCACGACTCGGGAATCGCGTCGAAGGCGTCCAGCACGGTCGCGAGGGAGCGTGCGTCATTTCGTGGCAGGAAGGCGGTGATCTGTCGAGGGACGCTCTGTTCCTTGCGCCCACGCAACGACACGGCCCGGTTCACGTCGATGATCGGTCCCGTGTCGCCCAACTCCCGGCGTAGGGTGGCGGCGTCCTCCTCGGTCCCGATCACCACCCGGTCGACGTCAACCACGTTGCGCGCAACCATCATCGCGTCGAAGTTGCCGGCGTTGGGGGGACTGACGCAGAGCACCGTGAACTCCGCCTCCACCGACCGTGCGGCGCGGGCCAACTGCGGCACCCAGGAGATGTCCAGGCCCGGCCACACGAATCCGACCGCGAGATCCAGGCTTGAGGGCAGCCACTCGCGGAAGGCTCGCGCGCGCATGCGCGGCGCACCGGGGGCGCGATGATGGATGACGCCCGTGAAGTGCGAACGGGCGTGCGCCGCAGCGAGGGACGGAGCCCGATTGAGTCCGGACGCGTAGTGAGTGCCGAGGTCGACGTCGACGCACTCGACCCAGGCCAGGCGGGCCAGCGAGCTCGTCACCTCGGCGACCATGAGCCCCGGCACGGTCAACGCCGAGCTGGGTCCCGCGACGACGACCGACGGACGCGCCGCCTCGACCTCGGGGGCCAGCACTTCGTCAGACCGTAGCGCCACGATGACCTCTCATCCGCTCGGCCATGATCGTCCGGAAGATCCTCATCCCATCGTGGAGCGCGCGGAGATTGCTCGTGCCGTGGATCCGCAGCGACTCGAAGCACGGCACTTCGACCGTCGTGAGTCCCGCCCGGGCGGCCCGAATCGCGATGAGGGTCTCGACCTCGAACCCGTCCGAGTCGATGGGGATGCAGTCGAGTCGATCGGCCCAGATGGCGAAGTACCCGTAAGTCACGTCGGTCCACTTCGCACCGAACAGGATTCGAATCAATAGGCAGATGCCCCAGTCGCCGAAGCGCCGGAACCGCGTGATGTCGGCGGACCCGCCGCCGACGGCGAAGCGACTGCCCTTGGCGTAGTCGGCGCCCGCTAGCAACGCGTCACGGAAGCGCTCGATCTCTCGGCCATCCATGGAACCGTCGGCGTCAATAGCGATGACGATATCGCCCTTTGCCGCTTCGAAACCGGCACGCAGCGCCGCACCCTTGCCCTTGCGGGTCTCGCGAACGATCTTGACCTCGGGCCACAGCACCGCGGCGATTCTCTCGGTGTCGTCCTTGGAGCGCCCGTCGACGACGACCACCTGGTCGACCCAGGAGGGAAGGGTGTTCAGGACGTAGGGAAGGTTGCCCGCTTCGTTGAGCGTGGGTATCACCACGGACACCGTGGGGTTGCCGGACCGGGGCACAGGGGCCTCGTTAAGGGCGGCTCCCCGTTTGGGATGTGCCGACCGCACTGAGTTTCTCCTCACCTGCCCTTGCCCCCTACATCCTTCCAAACTGGTTTCCCAGTGTCAACGGGGTATGCCCCGATTCCCAGATAATCCTTAGAAAATCCATCGTTTTTGCACTGCCTTTTCGACAGGTACCGCCGTCGCGGCTCGCGCGAGCCCCCATGATGGGGCGAGGTTAGTTCGCCGCGTACTCCGCCACCCAGTCAACCTGCATCGACTGCGGAGAGCTCGGGCAGGCCCAGCCGGACGAGCACCAGGTCTGCTGCTGCAGGTCCAGAGTCATGTCCTGAGAGGGGATCGTCCCGGCCGTGGACACCGAGCCCCACACGACACCGTCCACCGTGTAGGTCACCGACGAGGCCGTCCAGATGACGCCCCAGGTGTGCCATTTGGTCATGTCGATGGTGAGGTGGCGCTGGATGATGGCGTTGTCCGCCCCGAAGTGAACGGTGGATGACGTCGCCGCGACGTCGCCGCCGGTCTCGTTGAAGTCGATCTCCGGGGGCCACACCGGAGCCGAGGGCCACAGCAGCATGACGGCGGTGGGACCCGCGCCGGTCACGCGAGACCGGACGAAGTACGCGCCGTACGTCCTGGCCAGACCGCATTGGCACAGGCCACCCGTCACCCACTCGCTGCCGTACGCCGGGTCCTGCCAGGTGTTGAGCTGGAGCAACCCGCCCGAGACGACGACGTGGGCGGCGCCGAACTGGCCACCGGGGTCACCGCCCGGAGTCCCGGAGTACACGTCCCAGCCCGCCGGCAGGCTGGTACCGGTGAAGTCGGTGGTGTAGCTCGACGAGTAACCAGCGAGCGCATCCGCGGCTGGAGGGGCCATGCCGGAGGGCTCGGAGTTGTCGGGCGTGCCCACCGGGTACGCCGAGGAGGCCACGGTGGTCGTGGTCGGCGCGGGCACCGTCGTGGTCGACGCGGGCACCGTCGTCGTGGGGTCCGGCACGGACGTGGTGGGGTTCACGCCGGTGGTGGTCGTGCCCGGCGCCGAGGTGGTCGGGCCCGCGAGCGTGGTCGTGGTCCCTGACGCGCCGGTCGTGGTCGTGATGGGGTTCGTCGTCGTCGAGCCGGGCACGGTCGCGTTGGCTCCGAGGCCGACGGTGGTCGTCGTGGGATGACGGTGGTGCCACTGCGACAAGACGAGCAGCGAGTTCTCCGACAGACGTGAGGTGCCCAGGGCCGGGGCGCCGTAGGCGTAGCCGGTGAGGCCAATGACGAGCGAGGACGCGAAGGTCAGCGCGACGAACTTGGTGAGGCGCCGCGGCACACGCACCTGGTGCCACTGACCTTGTGAAGAAAATGCCATGCAGCCAACGTGCCAAGCCAGTCTCAATCGACTGCCACGCGTAACTCAAAGTTCTCTCAACTGTGCTGATTGGGACCTATGACCCGGCGCGAGGTCGGAGCACCGAATCACTCCGCGGCGACATCGCGCTCGCAAGACCTCGTGCCGACCTCAGAGGTTCGCGCTCAATGGACCCGCGCAACGCGAGCACGACGCTGGCGGACGGCCACTGCGCCCGAGAGGCCGTCCAGGCGTCGGCCACGACCTCGCGGAGCGTGGAGCGCTCAGGCGCCCAGCCCAGCAGGTCGGCGGCCCGGCTGCCCCCGGCGACCGCCTCGGCGGGGTCGCCTGGTCGCCGTTGGACCACGCGCACGTCAATGGGTCGCCCGGTGACGGCGCTCACCGCGTCGACCACCTCGAGGTTGGTCGACCCCGTGCCGGTGCCGAGGTTGACCGTGAGCTGATCGTGACTGCCCAGTGCGTCGATCGCCCGAGCGTGGGCGTCGGCCAGGTCGCTCACGTGCACGTAGTCGCGCACGCAGGTCCCGTCGCGCGTCGGGTAGTCCCCGCCGAAGATGTCCAGGTGGTCCCGGCGACCGGTGACGACCTCCAGCGCGATGGGAATGAGGTGCGTCTCGGGCCGGTGACGCTCCAGGTGCCCGGCGGTGCCCCCGGCGGCGTTGAAGTAGCGCAGTGATGCCGAGCGCAGCCGACCTCGGCGCGCGAGCCACCCCAACGCGTCCTCGACCATCAGCTTGGACTGCCCGTAGGGGCTGTGCGGCGCGGGGACGCGGTCCTCGTCGATGGGCATTTGGGTCTGGTTGCCGTACACCGCGCACGACGACGAGAACAAGAGACGCTCACAGCCGATCGTGATCAGAGACTCGAACAGGCGCAGGCTGGCGGCGACGTTGTTGACGGAGTAGCGCTCGGGAACCCGCATCGACTCGCTGGGCTCGATTCTCGCGGCGAAGTGGACGCACGCGTCCAGCGGTCCGAGCGCGCCCGCCACGGCCGGGTCTCCGCAGTCACCTTCGACGAAGGTCGCCCCCGGGGGACGTTCGCGCGGGCACCGGTCGACAGGTTGTCGAGGGCCACGACGTCCATTCCCAGCCCGACCAGGTGCTCGGCGGTCGTCAATCCGATGAACCCGGCCGCGCCGGTGACGAGCACCCTCACGGGCGGCCCATTCGCGGCGCGCGGTCCTCGCCTCGCACCCGACTCCAAACCTTCACGCCACCCCCTCAACCTCCGCGCAAAGGTAGACCGGCCCCTTCGCGGTCGCGCTCTCTTTCGCCGCGTCGGCAACCGACTGGTATCGTCGTCACGGACATCCTCGCAACCTCGTTGTCGGCCGACTACCTGATACGTCGGGGAAGGTGATAGCCCATGGTCAAGACGCCTCGCACGCCCAGCGGTGACCTGAGCGACGAGCTGGCGCGCGCCGAGCAGGGTCACGAGTTCTTCCTCGTCTACCAACCGGCTATCGACCTGCAGACCGGCGCCTTCGCCGGCGTCGAGGCGCTGATCCGGTGGCGCCATCCGACGCGAGGCGTGCTGGGTCCCGACCACTTCATGGACCAGCTGGCCGACAACGACCTGGTCGTCGCGGTCGGCCAGTGGACCCTGGCCACGGCGTGCCGCCAAGGCGCCCTGTGGCATCGCAAGGGGTATCGGTTCAGTGTCTCGGTCAACATCGCCCCGCGCCAGTTCGCCCGCGCGGCGTTCGTCGACGACGTGGTCGCCGCGCTCTCGGCCAGCCGCTTCAACCCCGCCCTGTTGGTGCTCGAGTTCGCGCAGCGGACCCTCCGCCAGGGTGGCCCGGAGGTGGGTCCGCGCCTGGAAGCGCTGGTGGACCTCGGGGTGCGTCTGGCCGTGGACGACTTCGCGCTCGGCCAGTCCACGCTCGACGACCTGGTCGACGTGCCCGTCACGACCGTCAAGCTCTCTCGCGCGTCCGTCGCCTCGGTCGTGGAGTCCAAGAAGGGGGCGTCCGAGGTGCACCGGCTCGTCGCCCTCGCGCGCTCGCGCGGCATCCAGGTCATCGCCTCGGGTGTCGAGGACGCGGCCCAGCGCGAGCTCCTGGCGTCCGAGCAGGTCGACCTGGGCCAGGGCTTCCTCTTCTCGCGACCGTTCGAGGTCGACGAGATCGACCGATTCCTCGAGGACTTCGCCCTCTTCTCGGGCAAGCCGCTCTGACGATGGCCAAGAAGAAGCCCGCCCGCAAGAACACCAAGGCCTCGCGCGCCGACGAGAGCGCCAAACTGGCGGCGCGCGACGCGATCCGGCGCTCCCAGCGCCTCGCGAGCCAGCTCCACCAACTCCTCTCCGCCTCGATCACGATCACGGAACTGCGCGACGAGGCCGACATCCTGAGCTCGGTCGCCGAGAGCGCCCGCGACGTCTTCGACGCCGCGCAGTCGGTGGTCACCTGGCAGACATCGTCCCCGCTGCGCGCGCTGGCCCGCCGGGGCGAAGACCCCAAGGCGTCGCCCTTCGACCCGTTGATCGACGACGGGCTGCCGAACGCCCGCGACGGGCGCCTCGCCCCGTGGCGCCAGCTCGATTGGCTCGTCGCGCCCGTCGTCGTGCAGCGCGACACGCTCCTGGGCGTCGTGGGCGTCCAACGCGACGAGGGATCGGGGTTCTCCGACGAGGATCAGGAGATCTTGACCCTCCTCGCTCAGTTGACCGCCACGGCGCTGGCCGCGACGGGACTGAACCGCACCATCGAGAGCAACGAGACGCGGCTGCGCCTGCTCGTCGAGACGGCCCCCGTGGGCCTGGTCGAGGTCGACGTCGACGGGCGGCCGCGCTGGTGGAACGGACCGGCGGGGCGACTGCTGGACTGGCCCGAGCCGGACGCCGCGTCGCCCGCGCCGTCCTTCCCGACCGAGGTGCGCGCCGAGCTCGACGAGCTGTGGGCCGAGGTGCGCGCCGGCGGCGAGGCCAGCGGCCGGGAACTCGAAGAGGTGCCGGTGGGCACTCGTCGCCGGCACTGGACGGTCACCGCCACGGCCCTGCCCGCCGCCGGCGGCGCGGCGCCGGCGGTGCTCACCCTGATCGACGACGTGACCGACACGCGCCAGCTGCGCGCCGAGCTTCGCCACGCCCAGACGATGGAGACGCGCGGCCAGGTGGCGAGCCGCCTGGCCCACGACTTCAACAACCTGCTCACCCTCGTCTCGGGGTACGCCGAGATCCTGAGCCAGAACATGCGCGCGGACGACCGGTCGCTCCAGATGGTCAAGGACATCCAGTCGACCGCGTCGCGCGCGTCGCTGCTCACCCGCCAGCTCCAGACGATCGGCCGGACCAAGATCGCCGCGCCGGTGGTGTTCAACCCGATCACGGTCATCGCGTCCAACGCCGAGGTCCTCGAGCGCATCATGGGCTCGGCGGTGGAGCTCGCGTGGGAGCTCGACGACTACGCCGGCGCGATCAAGGCGGACGCCGACCAGTTCGAGCAGATGATCATCAACCTCTCCATCAACGCCCGCGACGCCATGCCCGAGGGCGGACGCCTGACCTTCGTCATCGAGCGCTGCCTGCTGGACGCGCCGCGCGCCCGGGAGCTGGCCGTGGAGCCCGGGCTCTACGTCCACTTGGCCGTCACCGACACGGGCGTCGGCATGGACGACGAGACGAGACGGCGCTGCTTTGATCCACTCTTCACGACCAAGGGCCCCTTCAAGGGCACGGGGATGGGTCTCGCCTCGGCGCAGCGCCTGGCGCTCGAGAGCGGCGGCGCCATCGAGTGCACGTCATCGCCCGGCGAGGGCACGACCGTGGACGTCTACTTCCCGTTCGCCGGCGAGTCCGCCGTGGCGCCATCGGCGCCGGTGGCGGCCGAGACCCCGCGCGGCTCGGCCACCGTGCTCTTGGTCGACGACGACGAGAGCCTGCGCTCGCTGGTGGGCCAGGTCCTCACCCGCAACGGGTACCACGTCATCGAGGCCTCGAGCGGTGAGCAGGCCGCGACGCTCTTCTCCGACCACGCGGACGACGTCGACCTGCTGATGAGCGACGTGGTGATGGGCGAGGTCTCGGGTCGCGACCTCGCCGAGTCCCTGCAGGCGCGCCAGCCGGGTCTCAAGGTGCTCCTCACCTCCGGGACGGCCGAACCCAGCGTCGTCGATGGCCTCGGCCCGGGACGCGCGGCGTTCCTCGCCAAGCCCTTCAAGCCCAGCGGCCTCATCGACGCGGTCCACGAGCTGCTGACGCGCGGGTAGCGGCTACGAGCCGGGGTCGGACTCGAATCGGTAGCCCACGCCGCGCACGGTCTGGATCCACTTGGGGTGATCGGGATCGAGCTCGATCTTGGCGCGCAGGCGACGCACGTGCTCGGTCACGGTCGCCTCGTTCTGCCACTCGCTGGACGACTCCCACACCTGCTCGAGCAGCTGCTCGCGCGTGAAGACCTGGCGCGGCGAGTGCGCCAGGAACGCCAGCAGCGCGAACTCCTTGCTCGTGAGCTCGATCAGGTTGCCGGCCACGTGGACCTCGTGGGTCGTCTCGTTGATCAACAGGTCGCCGAAGCGCATCGTAGGCGCGTCGATCTCGTGCTGGGCGAGGTTGACCCCCGAGCGGCGCAGCACGGTCTCGATCCGCGCGGAGACCTCGCCCAGGCTGAAGGGCTTGACGACGTAGTCGTCGGCGCCGAGCTTGAGTCCGGCGATGCGCTCGGCCTCGAGGCCCCGCCCGGTCAGGAAGATCACCGGCACGTCACTCAAGAGGCGCAACTCGCGCAACACGTCGCGCCCGTCCTCTTCGCCCAGCACGATGTCCAGCAGCACCAGGTCGGGCTCCTGGGAGGCGGTCGCGCTCAGCGCCTGCACGCCGTCGCCGGCGACCACGACCTGGTAGCCCTCGCCGGTGAGGTACGTGGCGAGCAGCTCGGTCAGCTCGTCGTCATCGTCGACCACAAGGATCTTGTTCATTGCAGCCAAATCTAGGACAACAACGGCGCGCCGGCGGGGTGGGCGCCTCCCCCGGATCGGCGAAGCCCGCTCCTTGTACTGTGGTCTCACGTCGCCGGCACGCGAGAGCGGCGGCGATGGGGCGCCGCCCCAAGGAGATTTTCGTGCGCACACCGGCCCCCAGCGCCCTCGTCGCGGGGGCCCTGGCCGCCCTGCTCGCCGTCACGACCGCCGGGGCCGCCACCTCCGGGTGGACCCCCGCGCACTTCGTCCACCTGCCCGGGCTGGGCATCGACCTGCCGCAGGGCTACCTGCCGGGACTCGCCTGTCCCGCGGCCGGCGACTGCGTCGCCGTGGGCAGCTACGAGGACGGCCAGTTCAACGTCAACGGGTTGGTGGTGAGCGAGACCGGCGGCGTCTGGCGCGGCGGGCGCACCATCGTGGCCCCGAAGGGCGCGGCGTCGCCGCCGGGCCTCACGCCGAGCGCGGTGACCTGCGCCGCCGTGGGCAACTGCGCCGTGGTGGGCTCGTACGACGACGCCGCCGGCAACGTGCAGGCCTTCGTCGACCAGGAGGTCGCCGGCGCGTGGCGCACCTCCGTCGAGGTGACGCTGCCCCCCGACGCCTTAGGCCCGGGCCAGTCCGCCCAGCTTCGCGCCGTCGTGTGCCCGAGCGTCTCGGGGTGCGTCGCCGTGGGCTCGTACACCGCCGCGGCGAACGGCGCCGTCAAGGGCCTCGTCGTCACCCAGGGCGCGCGCACCTGGGTCGCGCACGCCGTCGCGGCGCCCCCGGGGGCCAACGTCGACCCGGTGCTCGACCTCACCGCGGTGACCTGCGCGTCGGCGCGTGACTGCGTGGCCGCGGGCACCTACGTCGACGCGCAGAACGCCACCCACGGCCTGGTCGTCGCCGCGTCGACGACGCCGACCGCGACGGCCCTCGACCTGCCGCTCAACGCCAGCGAGTTCCCGTCGATCACCGTGGGCGCGCTGACGTGCGTCGCGAACGGCGCGTGCGTGCTGGCGGGGTCCTACGAGACGGCCGGGGGCCAGCTCGAGGGCTACGTCGCGAGCTCCACCGGCGCGACCTGGGGACGCGCGAGCGAGCTGGTGATGCCCGCCGGGGCGCGCGACAATCCCCGCGTCTTCTTCTACGGCTTCGCCGACCTGGCCTGCGCGTCCGCGGGCAACTGCACCACCGGCGGCCAGTACATCGACGCCAGCGGCGACTACCAGGGCTTCGTCGTCAGCGAGGTCGCCGGCGCGTGGCGCGACGCCACGCGCCTACGCCTGCCGGCGGGCGCGCAGCAGTCCGGCAAGAACGGCGGGGTCGTCGCGGTCACCTGCCCGGCCCAGGGCGGCTGCCGCGTCGGCGCGGCCTACCTCGACGCCCGCGGCCGCTACCAGGCGCTGGTGGAGTCCGAGGTGCGCAACTCCTGGTCCGCGGGATTGACGCTGGCGCTACCCAAGGGGTCGACGTCGGTCGGCCCCGACGGCGGCGTCTACGGACTGGTGTGCCGGTCGACGCGCGTGTGCGTCGCCACTGGCAGCTACCTCAACCGCGCCGGCGACTACCAGGGCTTCTACTCGACCCTGGGCTGATCAGCGCCGGAACGGCCCGGGCACCGCGGCGATCTTGGGCACGCGCATGCGCGCGATCACGCTGCCCGGCGACGGGTGGCAGTACTGGGCGAGCCCGAGGTCCCCGGCCACCGAGAGGAACATGAAGGCGTCCTCCGCGCTGAAGCCCCACTGGCCCACCAGCAGGCGCGACGCCTCCTCGCACGCCAGCGCCAGGGCCTCGTCGATGTCGCCCGGCGACGTCCCGTGGGTGTAGAAGGCGTCGGCGGTCTCGGTGACCGGCCAGCGCGCCGGCGCCGACTTCACCACGTCGACGCGGATCCGCGCGGTGCCCTCGATCTCGACGCCGGTGCCCGAGATCTCCCCGTCGCCCATCGCCGCGTGCATGTCGCCGATCGCCAGCTGCGCGCCGGGCTGGAACACCGGCAGGTGGATCGTCGCGCCGGGGCCGTGCACCTGGTCGTCCATGTTGCCCCCGTGCCGGTCGGCGTAGAAGGTCGAGACGTCGCCGCTGGCCGGCGAGACCCCGATGACGCCCAGCATCGGGCGCGCGGGGAAGCTCACGCGCTCGTTCATGCGCACGACGCCACCGGCGACCTCGAAGATCCGCGTCGTCGGCGAGGCCACCTGGTCGATGAGCTGGCCCCAGCCCGGGATGCACATCGCCGCGCCGCGCGCCCCGGGCCGGACCTCGAGCAGGGTCACCGACAGGGCGTCGCCGGGCTCGGCGCCGCGCACGCCGATCGGGCCGGTGGCCGAGTTCACGCGCGACAGGTCGATCTTCTCGAGCGTGTCGGACTCGCTGGTGACCTGGCCGGTGAAGCAGTCCCAGGTCTCGATCTCGAGGGTCGTGCCCGCGTCGACGACCACGACGGGCTCGGCCGCCGCGTCAAAGGACCAGACGTGCTGGTCGCGCCCCACCTTGACGATCTGGTCCATGGCCCTCCGGGCCACACCCTAGGGCCGGGGGGCGAGCGCCAAGGATTCATCTTGGTGCCGCCTGGCGATTGCCCCCCTTTCACCTTCGGATTACCCGACGTCCGTACGTTCAGGGGGTGGCTCACTTGTACCCCCGTTCCCTCCGGGGCCCCCGCGGGTGCGCCACGCCTCGCGCGCGCGCTGGTGTCGACTCGTGATCGAGACCGAGACGCGCAACGTCGTGCTCGTCGTGGAGGACGAGGACAGCTACCTCGACGCGCTCAACGTCGGGCTCACGGTCGAGGGCTTCTGCGTCGTCGGCGCCGGCACCATCACCGAGGCCCGCGCGCTGCTCGCCAGCACCAAGCCCGACCTCGTGCTGCTCGACGTGATGCTGCCCGACGGGTCGGGGATCGACTTCTGTCGCGAGCTGTACGATTCGTCGCGCGTGCCGGTCATCATGGTCACCGCGCGCACCAGCGAGGTCGACGTGGTGCTCGGCCTGGAGATCGGCGCGGCCGACTACGTGACCAAGCCCTACCGCCTGCGCGAGCTCGTCGCGCGCATGCGCGCGGTGCTGCGCCGACCGTCCGCACCCGGTGACGCCGAGGTCGTGACCTTCGGCGACCTGCGCATCGACGTGCTGCGCCGCGCGGTGACGCGCCGGGGGCGCCAGGTGGACCTCAGCCGCAAGGAGTTCGACCTGCTCGCCCTCTTCGCGTCGCGCCTCGGCCAGGTCGTCACCCGCGAGATCTGCCTCGACACCCTGTGGTGGGGGCTCGAGCTCTCCGACACCCGCACGCTCGACACCCACGTCAAGCGCCTGCGCCAGAAGATCGAGGACGACCCGGCTCGGCCGCGCCACCTGATCACCATCCGCGGCGTGGGCTTCCGACTCGACCCCTAGCGTGGGCCGGTGCGCGCCGGCGACCACGCCCCCGACTTCACGCTGGCCGACCAGGACGGCGTGGCGCGCTCGCTGCGCGGGTTCCTGGCGGCCGGTCCGGTGGTCCTCTTCTTCTACCCCGCCGCCAACACGACGGGCTGCACGCGCGAGGCCTGCCACTTCCGCGACCTCGGCGCGAGCTTTCGCGCGCTGGGCGCCACGCGCGTGGGCGTGTCGATGGACGACGTGGCGCGCCAGCGAGACTTCGCCGCCGTGAACCGCTTCGACTTCGCGCTGCTCTGCGACGTCGACGGCGACGTCGCGCGACTCTTCGGGGTCAAGCGCTCGTGGGACCTGCTCAAGGTGCGCCGCTCGACCTTCGTCATCGCGCCCGACCAGCTCGTGCTGGCGGTGATCACCAGCGAGCTCAGCATGCGCGCGCACGCCGACCGGGCCCTCGAGGTGCTGGCGGGGTCGGCCTAGCCGTCGTCGCGCGGCGCCGGCACGATGATCAGCGGGACGCTCGAGTGCTCGGCCATCTCCAGGCTGGTCGACCCGAGCAGCAGGCCGGCGTGCGCGCCCTGACCCCGCGTGCCCACGACGACGACGTCGGCGTTCACCGGGTCGAGGGCGGCGCGCTGGAGCACCGTGCACGCGTCGCCGTCCTCGACTCGCCAGTCGACGCGCGCGGCGGGCAGGCCGGACTCGGCGATCAGCCCCACCAGCGCCGCGGGCGGGCCGGCCTCGTGCTCGGCGTGCTCGAAGCGCTCGCGCAGCCCCGCGGCGTGCAGGAACACGACGCGCGCGCCGGTCGCGCCGGCCAGGCGCAGCGCGAAGCGCGCCGCGACGGCCGCGTCGGCCGAGTGGTCGTACCCCACCGCGATGACGTCGATCACCAGCGCACCTCCTCGCTGCCCGGACTCTCGATGGCGGCGCGGCGCTCGGCCAGCGCGTGGGCCACGTGAGCGCTGCCCGGTCCCCCGCTCGTCGGGCCCTCGGTCGCGGGGGCGGCGTCCACCAGCGCGCCCAGGGCCGCGGCGACGCTCGCGCGCACGGCGTCGAGGTCGTAGCCGCCCTCTAGGAACACCGCCAGCCGTCCCGGCGAGGGGGCGAAGCCCGCCACCGTGGTGGCCAGGTCGGCGAAGTCGCCGGCCGACAGGGCCAGGTCGGCGATGGGGTCGGCCCGGTGCGCGTCGAAGCCCGCCGAGACCAGCACCCAGTCCGGGGCGAAGTCGTCCACCACCGGCGCGGCCACCTCGTCGAGGGCCGCGCGCAGCACGTCGCCGGTCGCCCCGGGCGGGACCGGCACGTTGAGCGTTCGCCCGCGCGCGCCCGGGCCGCCCACCTCGCGCGGGTGCCCGCTGCCCGGGAAGAGGGGCGACTGGTGGGTCGAGACGTAGAGCACGTCCGGCTCGTTCCAGAACATCTCCTGGGTGCCGTTGCCGTGGTGCACGTCCCAGTCCACGACCAGCACGCGCGCGCCGCGCGCGACCAGGTCGGCGGCGACGATCGCGACGTTGTTGAGCAGGCAGAACCCCATCGCCCGATCGCGCAGCGCGTGGTGGCCCGGCGGGCGCACCGCCACGAACCCGACGCCCTCGCCCCGGCGCGCCAGCTCCTCGACGACGCCCAGCCCGGCGCCGGCGGCGAGCTGGGCGAGCGCGAACGAGTCGTAGGTGGCGTAGGTGTCCTGGTCGAGGTTGCCCCCGCCCTCGTAGCAGAAGACGCCCAGCTCCTCGAGGTACGCGGCGTCGTGGACGCGGGTGAGCTGCGCGCGCGTCGCCGGCGCGACGTCCAGGCTCACCAGGTCCTCGCCCAGGTGCAGGTCGGCCACGCCGGCCCACGCCGCGGCGAGCCGGTCGGGCCGCTCGGGATGTCCCGGGTCGGCGTGGCGCCGGTCGTCGAGCGGTCGGTTGGCGACGAGGGTCATCGCGCGCGCGGCTTTCGGGCCTCGGGCGAGATGTCGAAGCGCACGTAGGCGACGTCGCTGTCGATGGTGCGCGCCACCGCGTAGCCCGACTCGGAGAAGACGCGCAGCATGTCGCGGTTGTCGCTCTGGGTCTCGGCGATGAAGGTCCTGATGCCCCGGCGCCACGCCGCGCCGGCCAGGCGCTCCAGCAGCGCGCTGGCGATCCCCTGGCGCTGGCGCGCGTCGGTGACCAGGAAGGCGACCTCCGCGCGGTCGGTGTCGGGGTAGCGGTCGTAGCGCCCGACGGCCACCAGCTCGGGGCCGTCCTCGACCACCAGGGCCAGCCGGTCGACGTAGTCCAGCGTGGTCAGGTGCGCGACCTCGCTCGCGGACAGCTCGGGGTGCCACGAGAAGTAGCGCCGGTAGACCGAGCCCTCCGAGAGGCGCCGGTGAAACTCCACCAGGGCAGCGCCGTCGCTCGGGCGGATGGGCCGCACCGCCAGGCGCTCGCCGGTGGTCGTGGTCAGCTCGCCGACCAGCTCGTCGGGGTAGACCCCCGCGACGGGGACGGCCGCGGCCTCCTCACGAGTGACTGGTGCGTCGCCCACGGGCCTCCCGACTCATAACCACCCTGGCGCACGCGCGCGCCGCGCGCGATGGGCCAAGGTCCGTCAACCGACGATCATCGCCGGCGCGGGGTCCTCCACGAACCGCGCCACGTGACCCAGGACGCGCGCCGCCATGGCCCCGTCGATCATCCGGTGGTCGAAGGACAGGGCGAGCTCCATCACCTGGCGGACCACCACGGCGCCGTCGACGACCCACGGCGCCGGCGCGACCTGGCCCATGGCCAGGATCGCCCCGGTCCCCAGGGGGAGGATCGGCACGGCGGCGTCCACCTTGAAGGGGCCGACGTTGGTGACGGTCAGCGTGGTGCCGATCATCTCGGCGGGCGTGGTGGCGTTGGTGCGGGCCTTGTCGACGAGCTCGTTGATGGCCGCCGCCATCCCCACCAGGTCGAGCTGGTCGGCGCCCTTGATGTTCGGGACCGTCAGTCCCTTGGGCGTGTCGGCCGCGATGCCCAGGTTCACGGTGCGCCGCACGATCACCTCCTGGGCGGGGGTGTCGAAGCTGGAGTTGAGACCCGGGAAGTGGCGCGCGGCGTCGCAGAGCGCCAGCGCGGTGATCGTCATGGGCGACAGGCGCAGGCCCGCGAGCTTGGGGTGGGCCTTGAGCGAGGCCAGCAGGTCCATCATGCGCGTGACGTCGACGCGGACCCACACCGCGGCGTGCGGCGCGCTGAAGGCGCTCGCCACCATGGAGTCGGCCATCGCGCGCAGGACGCCGCGCACCGCGATGCGCTCCTCGGCCGGGCCGGTGTCCCACGGCTCGAGGTCGCGCCCGGCGAAGCGGGTGGTCGAGGTGGGCGCGGCGATCGGCGCGCCCGGTCGCGCCAGCGGCGCGCCCGACACGGCGCGCTCCACGTCGTCGCGAGTGATCAGCCCGTCGCGGCCGGTGCCGGTGAGCGTGGCGAGGTCCACGCCGTGCTGCTTGGCGTAGAGGCGCACCGGTGGCGTCGAGCGCGGCGCGAGGGCCGGGGTCGCCGCGACCGCGCGCGTTGCCGGGGCCGCGGGCGCGGCGGGGGCGCTCGTGCCCTGGCGGCGGTGGCGGCGCGTGGGCAGGGCGTCCTCGTCGGCCACGCCGTAGCCGATGAGCACCGACTCACGCTTCTTCTCGCCGTTCGCGCCGGCCTCGGACGCCTCGGCCGGCGCCGGTGCGCCGGCGGCGGGCGTCGCGGACGCGCCGCCGGCGACCTCGAAGGTGACGAGCGGCTGGTCGACCTCGATCACGTCGCCGGGCGCGCCGTGCAGGGTCGTGACGACCCCGGCGTAGGGGCTGGGCAGCTCGACGGTGGCCTTGGCCGTCTCGATGTCGACGATCGGCTGGTTCAGGGTCACGGTGTCGCCGACGCTGACCTTCCACTCGACGATCTCGGCCTCGACCAGGCCCTCGCCGACGTCGGGCAGGTGGAAGACCTGCTCGCTCACGACCCGTACCCCATCACGCGGTCGATGGCGTCGAGCACGCGGTCGGGCGTCGGACGGAAGTCCTCCTCGATGCGCGACGGCGGGTAGGGCACGTGGTATCCCGAGACGCGCACCCCCGGCGCGCGCATCGAGTAGAAGCAGCGCTCGGAGATCGTGGCCACGATCTCCGAGCCGATGGACGCGGTGTGGGGTGACTCGCCCACCACGACCAGCCGGCCGGTCTTCTCCACCGAGGCCGCCATCGTGCCGACGTCGAGCGGGGCGATCGAGCGCGCGTCGACGACCTCGACCGAGACGCCCTCGCCGGCCGCGGTGTCGGCGGCCTTGAGGGCCGTCTTGACCATCGCGCCGTAGGCGACGACGGTCACGTCGGTGCCCTCGCGGCGCACCTGCGCGTCGAAGAGGCCGCGCGACGTCGACTCGAGGTCGACCTCGCCCTTCTCCCAGTAGCGGCTCTTGGGCTCGCAGAACACGATCGGGTCGTCGTGCTCGATGGCCTGCTGGATCATCCAGTAGGCGTCGTGGGGCGTCGAGCACGAGACGACCCGCAGCCCGGCGGTGTGCGCGAAGTAGGCCTCGGGACTCTCGGAGTGGTGCTCGATCGCGCCGATGCCCCCCTGGAAGGGCAGGCGGATCACCAGCGCCATGGTGTACACGCCGTCGGTGCGCTTGTGCAGCTTGGCGACCTGGCTGACGATCTGGTCGAAGGCCGGGTAGACGAAGCCGTCGAACTGCATCTCGACGACGGTGCGATAGCCGCGCACGGCCAGGCCCACCGCGGTGCCGACGATCGCCGACTCGGCCAGCGGGGCGTCGATGACGCGGTCCTCGCCGAAGTCCTTCTGCAGGCCGTCGGTGATGCGAAAGACCCCGCCCAGCTTGCCGATGTCCTCGCCCATCAAGAGCACCTTGGGGTTCTTCTCGAGCGCGCGGCGCAGGCCCTCGTTGAGCGCCTTGGCCATCGTCATGGTGGTCGTCGCCATCAGGCGGCCCCCACGCTCACGCCGAGCTCGATCATCTCGCGCCGGCCCTCGTCGATGAGCGGGTGGGGCGCGGCGTAGGCGTGGTCGAACATCGTGATCGGGTCGGGCCGGCCCATCGCCAGCACGTCCTCGCGCAGCTTCGTGGCGATGACGTCGGCCTCGGCCGCGACCTCGTCGAAGGCGGCCGCCTTCTTCTTGTACTCGCGCGCCAGCAGCGCCTTCACGCGCTCGATCGGGTCACGGTGCTTCCAGACCTCGACCTCGGCGTCGACGCGGTAGCGCGTCGGGTCGTCGGAGGTCGTGTGCGCGCCCATGCGATAGGTGAAGGCCTCGATGAGGGTGGGCCCGCCGCCGACGCGCGCGGCGTCGAGCGCCCTCTTGGAGACCTCGTACATCGCCAGCACGTCGTTGCCGTCGACGCGCACGCCGGGAAAGCCGAAGCCCTGGGCACGGTGATACAGCGGGATCTTGGACTGCAGGGTGGCGGGCTCGGAGATGGCCCACTGGTTGTTCTGGCACAGGAAGACGATGGGCGCGTTGAACGACGCGGCCCACACGAACGCCTCGAGGACGTCGCCCTGGCTCGAGGCGCCGTCGCCGAAGAAGGTGAGGACCGCCTCTTCCGCGCCGTCGCGCTGGACGCCCATGGCGTAGCCCACGGCGTGCAGCGTCTGGTTGCCCAGCACGACCGTGGGCACCGAGTGACGGTACAGCTGCGGGTCCCACCCGCCGTTGCTCACCGCGCGAAAGAGCTTGAGCATGTTGGCCGGCGGCACGCCGCGGCACCAGGCGATCCCGTGCTCGCGGTACGTCGGGAAGGAGAAGTCCATCGGGTGCATCGCCCGGCCCGGCCCGATCTGGGCGGCCTCCTGGCCCGTGACCGGCGCCCACAGGGCCAGCTGGCCCTGGCGCTGGAGCGAGGTCGACTCGTTGCAGATCCGTCGCACGATGACCATGTCGCGGTAGAGGCCGAAGATCTCGTCGCCGTCCAGCGAGGACGTGTAGTCGGCGTGCTCGACCCGTTCGCCCTCGGGTGACAGGAGCTGGACCAGCTGCTCGTCCATCGTCGGCTCTCCTTGATTAGGACCTCGTCACATTACCGCCCGTACGATTGCGGGGTGCCGAGGCTGTTCGTTGACGTGCGACCCCTGCGCGTCAACCGGGCGTTCCGGTGGCTCTTCGCGGGCCAGTTCGTCTCGCTGCTCGGCAGCAGCCTCACGACGGTCGCGGTCCCCTACCAGGTGTACCTCGAGACGCACTCGAGCCTGTGGGTCGGACTGGCGAGCCTCATCCAACTCCCCTTGCTCATCACCGGCTCGCTGTGGGGCGGCGCGCTGGGCGACCGCGGCAACCGGCGCACGCTGCTCGTGGCGAGCGCGGTGGCGTTGAGCGCGCTCAGCGCGGGCCTCGCGCTCAACGCCGGTGCCGGGCACCACCGCCTCTGGCTGCTCGTCGTTCTCGCCGCCGCGTCGGCGGGCGCGGGCGGATTCGGCGCGTCGGTGCGCGGCGCGGTGATCCCGATGCTGGTCGCCGAGGACCACCTGGTCGCGGCGTACGCGCTCAACCAGGTGATCTTCAACGTCTCGATGGCCGTGGGCCCGGCCCTGGCCGGCCTGCTGCTCGCCGGCGTCGGACTGTCGTCGTGCTACGCGATCGACGCCTCGACGTACCTGGTGCTCGCGGTGTCGACCCTCGCGCTGCCGGCGCTGCGCGCGGTGGCGACCGGGGCGCCGACCAGGCTGCTGCGCGCGATCGCCGAGGGGTTCTCCTACGTGCGCCGCCACGCGGTGGCCCAGGCGGTCTACCTGGTGGACCTCAACGCGATGGTCTTCGGTCTGCCGCGCGCGCTCTTCCCCGCCGTCGCGCTCACCCTCTACCACGGCGGCCCGCGCCTGCTCGGCCTGCTGTACGCCGCGCCGGGCGTGGGGGCGGTCGTGATGGCCCTGCTCACCGGATGGGTCGCGCGCGTGCGGCGCCAGGGGCGTCTCGTCGTGCTCGTGGTCGTCGCGTGGGGGGCCGCGATGGCCCTCTTCGGGCTCATCCACGTCGTGGCGATCGGGCTGGTGTGCCTGGGTGTCGCCGGCGCCACCGACGTCGTCTCGGCGATCCTGCGCAACACGATCCTCCAGCGCGCGATCACCGACGAGTACCGCGGACGGATCTCGGCCATCCAGGTGGTCGTGGTCACGGGCGGGCCGCGCCTGGGCGACATGGAGTCCGGCGCGGTCGCCAGCCTGACGTCGACCGAGATCTCGATCGTCTCGGGCGGCGTCGCCTGCGTCCTCGGCGCGCTGGCGCTGGTGCGGTGGCGACCCGGCTTCTGGCGCGTCGACGCACTCAGCGCGGAGTCACCGACAGGGAGCGACGCCGACCCCGCGTGACCGCGGCCAGCTGACCGCACGCCGCGTCGATGGAGCGCCCGCGCGTCGCGCGCACGGTGGCCGCGATCCCCTGGTCGACGAGCCGGTCGCGGAACTCGCGCACGCGCTCGGGGGTCGAGCCGCGCACGAGGTAGCCCGGCGTCGGGTTGAGCGGGATCAGGTTCACGTGGGCCCCGAGCGGCGCCGCGTAGTCCGCGAGCTCGTCGGCCGCCCGGTCGGTGTCGTTGACCGCGTCGATCAGCGCCCACTCGAAGCTGAGGCGCCGGCCCGTCACGTCGCACCAGGTCGCGCACGCCGCGGCCAGGCGCGCCAGCGGGTAGCGCGCGTTGAGCGGGACCAGTGAGGTGCGCGTCTCGTCGTTGGCCGAGTGCAGGCTGACCGCCAGGGTGAGCGCCAGTCCCTCGCCGGCCAGGCGCTCGATCGCCGGGGCCACGCCGACGGTCGAGACCGTGAGGCGACGCGCGGAGAGCCCGAGCTGGTCGTGCAGGCGCCGCACCGACTCGACGGTGACCGCGTAGTTGGCCAGGGGCTCGCCCATGCCCATGAAGACGACGTTGGACAGGCGCCGCGGCGCGGCCGCGCGCACCGCGACCATGACCTGCTCGAGGACCTCGCCGACGCTGAGCTGGCGGGTGAAGCCCGCCTGGCCGGTGGCGCAGAACGTGCAGCCCATGGCGCACCCCGCCTGGGACGAGACGCACACCGTGACCCGGTCCTCGTAGGCCATGAGGACGGTCTCGATGGTCGCCCCGTCCCCCAGGCGAAAGACCCACTTGCGGGTGGCGCCGTGGTCGCTCGCCACGTCGGCCGCGACGCCCAGGGCGTCGGGGAACCGCCGCGCCAACCGCGAGCGCAGCGCGAGCGGGACGGTCGTCACGTCGTCGAGGCGGCGCCCCTCCACCCAGAGCCCGCGCCAGACCTGGTCGACGCGGTAGCGCGGCTCGCCCGCGAGCTCGACGGCGAGGTCCTCGCGCGTCAGCTCGTAGGGCGAGGTCATGGCCGTCACGCTACGGCGCTTTGGTCCGGCGCCGTTCGTCTCTGCTTGACTGTCCTCGTCGCCGCACGGCGAGCACGAACGGAGTAGCCATGGAACTCACCAACACCTCGGCGATCGTGACCGGCGGCGCCTCCGGGCTCGGCGAGGCGACCGCGATCGCCCTCGCCGCACGCGGCGTGAAGGTCGTCGTGGCCGACCTCAACGACGAGCGCGGCGCCGCGGTCGCGAGCGAGGTGGGCGGCGTCTACGCCCACTGCGACGTGACCAACACCGAGCACGTCATCGCCGCGATCGACGCCGCGACGTCGCTCGCCCCGCTGCGCAGCACGGTCAACTGCGCGGGCATCGGGTGGGCCACGCGCACGGTCGGCAAGGACGGCGAGTACTCGTCGGCCCACGACCTCGACATCTATCGCAAGGTCATCGAGATCAACCTCGTCGGCACGTTCAACGTGTGCCGCCTGGCGGCCACCGCCATGAGCCACAACGAGTCCGACGCCGACGGCCAGCGCGGCGCGATCGTCAACACGGCGTCGGTCGCCGCCGAGGACGGCCAGATCGGCCAGGTCGCCTACTCGTCGTCCAAGGGCGGCGTGGTCGGGCTCACGCTGCCCCTGGCGCGCGACCTCGCGGTGGTGGGCGTGCGGGTCAACTGCATCCTGCCCGGGCTCATCGACACCCCCATCTACGGCAGCGGCCCGGCGTCCGAGGAGTTCAAGCTGCGCCTGGGCTCGGGGGTCCTCTTCCCCAAGCGGCTCGGGATGTCGGCCGAGTTCGCCTCGCTGGCCGTCGAGCTGCTGTCGAACAACTACATGAACGCCGAGTCGGTGCGCATCGACGCCGGCATCAGGATGCAGCCGAAGTAGTCGTCACTCGCCGATGACGTCGCGCCGCGCGAAGGCGGCCAGCCCGATGAGGGCGCCGACCGCCGCGACGCCCAGCATCACGACGTTGGCGGTCCAGTTCGGCGGCGTCGAGGGCGCCGGGGCCATCTGGTGGAAGACCGAGCTGTCGAGGACCCAGTGACTGACGTTCGCCACGCCCCCGGTGATCTCGACCAGGATCGACCACACCACCACCGCATAGGTGACGGGGGCCGTGAGTCGCGGGCGCACGCCGAAGACCATCGCGCCGATCCCCAGCACCACGAGCGACGGTGGGACGATGTTGATCCCCGCCATCACGAGGGGCCCGAACCGGACTCCGGCGTGCACGCTCGCCGCCCCGACCCACGTGGCGAGGCCGGCCAGCAGTCCCGCGCCGGCGATGGCCAGCCCGGCCAGGGCGAGTCGCTCGGCCAGCCACCGGGTGCGCGACAGCGGGCGCACGAGGAGATTGTCGAGGCGGCCCGCCGATTCCTCGCCCCGGGTCGCCGTCAGCTGACCGGTCGCCACGAAGCCCACGCTGAGCGCGATGATGAGCAGCGCGAAGCCGAGGTAGGCCTCGGCGCCGGTGACCCCGAGGCGCACGAACACCCGGTGCAGGGTGGGCGAGCTGTTGATGATCTGTCCACCGGACTTCGCGATGCTGCCCAGGAGCAGCCCGTACGCGACGACGGACCCGGCCCAGGCGAGGAGCGAGGGACGCGCCAGGCGCACCGAGAGGCCGAAGGGTCCGGTGAGCAGCGACGAGCGCGTGCGCGCGCTCGAGCGGTCCGCGAGCACGCTGGCGCCCAGGTCGCGGCGACCCGCCAGGTAGATGGCGATCGCCCTCGCGACGACGCTCAGCGCGACGATCGGCACCAGCGCCCACGGGTCGGGTGATGTGAGGGGGCGCATCTGCTCGATCCAGCCCAGCGGCGTGGCCCAGCGCAGCCACGCGAGGCCCGAGCCGGAGTCGGCGACCATGCGCAGGGCGTAGGACGCGCCGAGCAGCGCCGTCGCGTAGCCCGCGGCCTGGCGTCGCGTCGAGGCCAGCTGGGCGCTGAGCGAGCCCACGGCGAGGAACATCGCCGCGCCCGCCACGATCGCCAGCGTGAAGTACAGCGCCGCGCCGACGCCGATGCCCACCTTCGTCGAATGGCCCACCGCGACCGTGATGACGCCGGTGGTCACGAAGAGCGCGGCCAGCCCGGCGTAGAGCGCGGTGATCGCCTGGACGGCGGCGCGGCGACGGGTCGTGGCGCCGGCGAGCAGCAGCTCCCAGCGTCCGGCGTCCTCCTCGCCGCGCGTGAGGCGGGTGGAGGTCAGGAGGCCCCAGACGGCGCCGGTGATCGCCAGGACGGTCAAGCACTTCCACGCCGTGAAGCCCGGAACGGTGTCGATGCGGATCGCCGGTCCGACGAGCGCGCTGATGCCCGGGTTGGACCCGAACTGGTGGACGAGGAGGCGCCGCGCGGCGAGCGTCTTGTAGCTGGTCGCGTAGGTCAGCGCCTGGGTGGCCGTGTAGAGGCCGAAGACCAGTCCCCACCCCACCCCCGAGCGCACGGCCCGGCGCGCGCTCACCCGCGCGATGACCGTGCCGGGACTTCGGTACGTGGTCGGCGTCGCGGTGCCCGGCGCAATCGCGGTCATCGTTCGGGCGTGGACGTGTCCGCGGCGCCGTAGTGGGCCAGGAAGAGCTCCTCCAACGAGGGCTCGCGGCTGAGCATCTGGCTCACCCCGGCGCCGGCCAAGACCGCGAGCAGCGGCTCGACCGAGCCCTGGACCTGGCACCGCACCGACGAGCCGTGGACGACGACCATCGACACCCCCGGCACGCCCGCGAGGTCGGGGACCGCGCCGGTGAACGTCGCCTCGACGGTCAGCGCCGAGAGGTGGCGCATCTCGGACAGCGTGCCCATCTCGACGAGCGTGCCCGCGCGCAGGATGCCGATGCGGTCACAGAGCACCTCGACCTCGCTGAGGATGTGCGACGACAGGAAGATGCTCTGGCCCCGGTCGCGCGACTCGGCGACGCACGCGCGGAAGGCCTGCTCCATGAGCGGGTCCAGGCCGCTCGTGGGCTCGTCGAGCACGAGCAGGTCGGCCCGGGTCATGAGCGCCGCCACCAGCGACAGCTTCTGGCGGTTCCCCTTCGAGAGGGCGCGCACCCTCTTGGTCAGGTCGAGCTCGAACCGCTCGACCAGCACGTCGCGGTAGGCGGTGTCGACCGACCCGTGCACGCGACCGAGCAGGAGGAGGGTCTCCTCGCCGTTCAGCGTCGGCCACAGCGAGGTCTCCCCCGCCACGTAGGCCAGCCGGCGGTGCGCGGCGACGGTGTCACTCTGGCTGTCGAGCCCGAAGACCTCCGCGCGGCCGCGGGTCGGGCGCAAAAGCCCCAACACCAGGCGGATGAGGGTCGTCTTGCCGGCTCCGTTGGGGCCCAGGCATCCCACGACCTCGCCCGGCGCCACCTCGAGGTCGAGGTCCTTCAGGGCCCGCGTGGACTCGAAGTCCTTGGTCAGTCCGATCGTCTTGAGTGCTGGGGTCGCCACACGACTCCTTTCGCACATCGAGTCTGGCAGTCGCCGAGCGCGCGCCGACCGAGTCCAAGGGCCCAAAGGATCATGGCGCGCCGCGGCGCCGGTCTCAACGCGCGGCGACGACCTGCCTCGTCTCGGCGAGGTGGCGCCCGGTCTCGGCCGCGAGATCGGCGAGCGTTCTCGCGAGGTGGAGAGCGGTCGGCTTCGTGAACGTGTGAACGCCCCTATGTCGTCGGGGGTCGCTCGACGCGCCACTATGGAGAGGTGAGCTGCTCGCTGGACATGACGTGACCTCGTCTCGGTGCCTCGGTCGACCGGACGGTTCCCGCGTCGCGTTCGCGGAGCTCCTCGCGTGACCCCCGAGAGCCCGGCCACGACCGACCGATCGCCCTGGCCACTGCGCGTGACGTTGGGCCTGGTCCTCACCGTCCTGCTCATCACCGGAGACCGCCTGGTCGCCCACGACCAGGCGACCACGACCACGACCAGCGCCGTCGCCACGACGACCACGACCTCCGGGGGGCCCTCGTCCACCACGACGCCACCGGTCACCTCGACCACGACGACGCACGCTCGACTCGTCGACGCACCCGTCGTCAATCCCGGATCGCTCGACCAGGCGGCGCGCGGGTGCGGACTGCACGTCACGCCGGCGGCCACGGCACCGACGACGTCCACGTCGACCCCGCCCACGTCGACCACGCTCGGATCGACGACCACCGTCGCGCGTCGCGTTATCGGTGTCGGACACTGCACCGTCCTCGAGATCGGCGACTCGCTCGGCAACGACCTCGGCTGGGGTCTCGCACGCGAGATCATCAGGCCGCTCGGGTTGCGCGTCATCCAGCTCGACAAGTCCTCGACCGGACTCACAGCGTCGTGGTTCTTCAACTGGCCCCACCACCTACGCGCGGCGCTCGCGCGCTATCACCCGAACCTGGTGATCGTCTGCCTCGGCGCCAACGACGAGCAGGCCCTGGCGATCCGGGGAGCGTCCCAGGCGTTCTCCTCACCGCGCTGGACGACCGTGTACCGAGAGCGCGTGCGCCAGATCGTCGACCTGGCCACGCACGCGGGGAGCTACGTGCTCTGGGTGGGCCTGCCGATCATGGAGCCGGCGGGCTACAACCGGGGCGTCAACTTCCTCAACGCCCAGTACCGCGCGGTGGCGCCGAGCGTCCCGGGTGGTTCCTTCCAGCCGACGTGGCGACTGATGGCCAGCCCGTCGGGGACCTTTCGCGCGGGCGCGCGGGTCAACAGCGTCGAGGCCGCGCTGCGCGCGCCCGACGGGATCCACATGACCACCGTCGGCGAGGACGTGTTCGCCACCTTCATCGTCCACCAGATCAACGCGATCTACCACGTCGCGCTGCGCGTGCGCGCGCCGATGCTCATCAACGGGTAGCTACGCGCCGGGCGTGAAGTGCGCCACCACCAGCGTCGTGTCGATCGTCAGCGCCACGCACACCAGCAGCATCAGCGCCACCGCGACGCCGTCGCGCTCGAGCCGGCGCGACCGGCGCAGCGGGTTCTCGAGCAAGTGGTACGACGCGACCGCGCACGCGAACGCCCCGGCGACCTCGATCGCGTGCGCCAGCGGCGACGTGTAGGGATGGGTGAGCTGCGCGGGCAGCATCAGCCACGGGAAGTGCCACAGGTAGAGCGAGTAGGAGATGTCGCCGACGTAGCGCACCGGGCGCAGCGAGAGCCAGGTCGCCGGCGCCCAGCGCCGGCTGGCCGCCCCGGTGTAGAGCAGCACCGCGGTGGCCGCGCAGGGCCACCACGCCAGCACCCCGGGATACGCGCTGGTGTCGTTGAGGTGCGCGAGCGCGACACCCAGCACCACCAGGGCCAACAGCGCCAGCACGGAGTTGGTCGCCGGGGTCCGGCGCGCCCACCCGGCGGGCACCACCGCGACCAGGCCGCCCAGGGCCAGCTCCCAGAAGCGGGTGAACGGCGAGTAGTAGGCGGAGATCGGCGCGACGTGGGTCAGGTGCGCCGACCACCACGCCGAGAGCGCGATGCCCCCGACGAGGAACGCGCCGAGCGCGGCCATCCGGTCGCGCGCCGGCGTGAGCCACGTCAGCGTGAAGACCACCAGCGGGTAGCACAGGTAGAACTGCTCTTCGACCCCGAGGGACCAGAAGTGCGTCACCAGCGACGGCGCGATCCCCGGGATGAAGTAGTTGGCGCTCGTGGCGATGAAGCGGAAGTTCGCCGCGAAGAGCGCCGCCCAGCGCACGTCGTCGAGCAGGCGCACGTCGAAGTTCGCCCCGAGCGCCACGCGCGCGGCCACCACCGTGACGATCAGCGTGAGCGTCGCCGCGGGCACGATGCGCCGGATCCGGCGCTGGTAGAAGTAGGCCAGGTTGTGGCGCACGCTGCGCGCCGGCTGGCGCACCAGCAGCCCCGTGATCACGAAGCCGCTGATCACGAAGAAGACGTCGACGCCGACGTAGCCGCCCTCGAGCCCGGGGACACCGGCGTGGCTGAGGATGACCAGCACCACGGCGAGGGCGCGCAGCCCCTGGATGTCGGGGCGGTACTCGCTGTGGGGCAGGACCGGCGCCGGTGTCGACTCGCGCGCCTCGCCCACGTACACCGGCGACGAACCCGGTCCCATTCACTCTCGCCTTCTCGAGCCACGCCGGCGCGTCGCCCGTCCCACGAGCGTACGGGGTGCGCGGCGCGGCTCGGGAACGAACCGCTCAGCGACCGGCGTCGCGCATCGTCTCGAACGCCTCGCGCGAGTGGGCGTAGGTGAACATCGCCGTCGCCGTGAGCTCGAAGTAGCGCAGGTCCTCGGGTCGCTCGGTCCAGCCCTCGGGTGAGCTGCCGTAGACGTCCACCCAGGTCGGCACGAGGGCGCTCGACTCGGGCGTGCCCCCGCGCACGACACGCACGGTGCCGTGGGCGAAGACGCCCGCGTCATCGCCGCGCAGGTGAGTCACGCTGCACGCCGGCCGGGCCTCGAGGTGGCGCGCCTTGAACGATGACGCGCTCGAGGTGAACCACCACTTGCCGTGCAGGAACAGTCCGTCCGCCCCCGACGTGCGCGGCTCGCACCGCGCGTTCACCGTCGCCACCGCCAGGTGTCGCACGCCCACCAGGTACGCCACGAGGTCCTCGGCGCTGAGGCGCCGCTCCGGGCGGATGATCGACGTCAGGTGCGCGCCGGCGCTCGCGAAGGACCGGTCGAGAAGGTCGGACAGCGCGACCATCTCCTCGGGCGTCTCCAGCATGCTTCGAGCCTGCTCGCACGCGCCGCCCGCGTCAAGTGTGGTGCATCAACGATCGGGCGGCGACCTCGGGGAGTCACCGATGCGTCGCGGCCGCCGCGTGCGAAGATCGACCCATGACCGACCTACGAGACCTTCTGCTCAGCACCGCGCGACGCGCCGCGGACTACCAGGACCGGGTGGGCGACGCCCCGGTCTTCCCCCGGGCGGACCTCGCCGCCGCGCGCGCCGCGCTCGGGACGCTACGCGACGCGCCCACCGCGCCCGCCGCCGTCATCGACGAGCTCGTCGGCGCGGTCGAGCCCGCGCTGGTGGCGACGACCGGCCCGCGGTACTTCGGGTTCGTGATCGGCGGGGTCCTGGACGCCGCGGGCGCCGCCGACATCCTCACCACCTGCTGGGACCAGAACGCCTTCAACGCGGTCTCCTCGCCCGGCGCCGCCCTGGTCGAGGAGGTCGCCGGAGCGTGGCTGAAGGACCTGCTCGGACTGCCCGCGGATGCATCATTTGGCCTGGTCACAGGGGGCCAGGGGGCCAACACCGTCTCGTTGGCGGCGGCCCGGCGTCACGTGCTGGCGGCCGCGGGCTGGGACGTCGGGCGCGACGGCCTGACCGGCGCGCCGAAGGTGCGCGTCGTGGCCACGGGCGAGCGACACGCCACCATCGACATGTCGCTGCGACTGCTCGGCCTGGGCGACGGCACGCTCGAGCCGGTCGCCGCCGACGCCCAGGGCGCCATCGACGTGGCGGACCTGGCGCGCGTGCTCGCGAGCGCCCGGCCCGGCCCCACCATCGTCTGCCTCCAGGCGGGCAACGTGAACTCCGGCGCCTTCGACGACTTCAGCGCGGCGATCGACACCGCGCGACGGCACGGAGCCTGGGTCCACGTCGACGGGGCGTTCGGCCTGTGGGCGTTCGCCAACCCGGCCACGCGCGCGCTGGTGTCGGGGGTCGAGCGGGCCGATTCGTGGGCGACCGACGGGCACAAGTGGCTCAACGTCCCCTACGACTGCGGCTACGCGTTCTGCGCCCACCCCGACGCGCACGCCGGAGCCCTGTCGTACACCGCGGCCTACGTCTCGGGTCAGGGCGGCGCGGACATTCGCACGCCGGGCGACTACGTCCTGGAGTCGTCGCGGCGGGCCCGCGGGTTCGCCACGTGGGCGGCGCTGCGCCAGCTCGGCCGCGACGGCGTCGCCGAGCTCGTCGAGCGCAACTGCTCGCTGGCGCGTCGCTTCGCCGATCAGCT
>Ga0209415_10000489_pt1 | contig 73788 bp, 65 predicted proteins | sample PeaSoiSIISIP2007_FD_187696 | JGI IMG/M metagenome (GOLD analysis project Ga0209415, IMG submission 187696) | Peat soil microbial communities from Weissenstadt, Germany - SII-SIP-2007 (SPAdes) (version 2) | ecosystem: Environmental > Terrestrial > Soil > Wetlands > Peat | place: Germany...
CAGGACCTGGTCGACATCATCCGCATGAACGTGCGCATCCCGACGCGCGCGATGGGCGATCTGCGCGCGCAGGTGACGGCGGTGAAGACCGGCGAGCGCCGCTTCCTCGAGCTGATCGATCGCTATGGCCGCGACGAGGTTGCGCAGTCGATCGCCGCCATCATGGACCGCTCGGAGGTGACGGCGCGCGCCAATACGCGCACCATTCCCGACGGCACCTACGAAGCCGAGTCCTACATGGACGATGACGGCGTCGATATCGGCAAGCCTGTCCCCATCCGCGTCAAGGTCAGCGTCGCCGGCGAGGCGATGACGATCGACCTCACCGACGTCTCGAACCAGGTGCGGGGCTTCTACAACTCGGGCATCACCACCGGCCTCGGCTGCACCCAGGTGGCTTACAAGTGCATCACCTCGCCGCGCGACTACCCGATCAACGACGGCTCGTTCCGCAGCCTGATTTCAGTCGTGCCGCCGGGCAAGATCGTGAGCGCCGTGCGCCCCGCGCCGATGCGGCAGTGGATGACGTTCCCCATGACCATCATCGACACCGTGTTCAAGGCGCTGACGCCGGCCATTCCCGACCGCGTCATCGCCGGCCACCACGCCGACCTGATGAGCGGCAACATCCACGGCATCAACCCGAGAAACCGCGAGTTCTTCATCGGCGGTTTCGGGCCCTTGGGCGGCGGATGGGGCGCCAAGCGCAGCGAGGACGGCGTCTCGGCCACGGTCTGCCTCAATGACGGCGACACGCACAACGCGCCGTGCGAGCAGGTCGAGACCAAGATTCCGGTGGTCGTCGAAAGCCACGCCCTGGTGCCCGATTCGGGCGGCGCGGGGCGCAATCGCGGCGGGCTCGGCGTCGAGCGCGTGGTGCGGGTGCTGGGACCGGTCATCTACAACAGCCAGGTCGACCGCGCCCATTGCAAGCCGTGGGGACTCGAAGGCGGGCACGACGCCACCGGCAACCAGATCGCGATCAAGCGCAACGGAACGTGGAAGACCGACTTTCCCAACGCCAAGGTGTTCCTCGCCCAGCTCAAGCCCGGCGACGAGTACCGCATCCGCTCGGGCGGCGGCGGCGGCTATGGCCCGCCGTGGGAGCGCCCGGTCGAGAAAGTACGCGAGGACGTGCGCCAGGGCTATGTCAGCGCCGCGCAAGCCGCCGCAACTTACGGCGTCGCGATCGATCCCGCCTCCTTCGAGATCGATCTCGCCGCCACCGACCGGCTTCGCGCCGAACTGCGCAACGCCGAGCGCGGCGACTGAAGCCGCGCCGGTCTTTCCCTATTCCGCCGCCGACTTGGCGCTGAAGTTGGGAAAGTATTTGTCCATCTTCGGCTGGCCGCCGTTGCGCCGCATCTCCTCGAGCCACAGCGGATGGATGCGCGGGTCCTGATCCTCGTATTCGACCTGGTCGCCGCCTTCCTTGATGCTGAGCGAGACAGCCTGTTTCTTCTCGGTCCCGTCGCCGCCCGAGCGCCACGCCGCCGCGGTCAGGGGATAGCGTATCCCGCCGACGCCCGTCGCGAGATAGCGGGCCGGGCGCGCGCTGGTGTTGAAATGCTGGTGAAGCTGGCGGTCGGCCGGCGGGAACACCACGCCGTGCTTCCAGTCGATGCGCAGGAAATCCTTGTCCTCCTCGTACCACAGCAGCGAAAAGCCGGTGCCGACCACGCACATGACATGGGCGCCGGGGCCGTGGCGATGCGCCTTTTTATAGGTGCCGGACGGCATTTCCGAGATGTGCGCGTGCATGCTGGCATCGGCCAGGACGAACATGATGTTGGAGCTGCCGCCGCCGCGGTCCTCCCATGTCTGCAGTTCGATCTGCTCGAGGTCGGGAACGAAATTGGTTTCCCACATATGGCTGCCAGGCCGGACCAGGACGAGATCGCCCTCGCCGTTATAATATTCGTCCTTGCCCATGCGATCGGAGAACACGGCGTCGGTGCCGAAGATGAATTTCTCGTTGTGGAAGATGTTCATCACCATCGGCATGTTGGTGGTGCTGACCATGAGCGCGCGCTTCTGGCCGCTGCCGTTGAAGTGGCGGTGCTTGGCGTTGAGCGGAATCGCGAACAGGCTGCGCTCGCCCCACTCGAAGCTGCGCTTGGCACCGTCCGGGAACTCGAGTTGCGTGCTGCCGGTGCCTTCGAGGACGTAGGTCACTTCCTCGTAAAGGTGGCGCTGCGGCACCGACGAGCCGCCGGGCGGGAGCTCGTACAGGAACATGCTGGCGAAATCGCCGCGCCCCTTGAGATGGCAGGCTGCCCCCTTCATGCCGTAGCGCGGCCACGGCTTCGTCGTCACCGAGAAGAGATCGATGCCGAAATCCTCGACGATGGGCACACCCTCGCCCTTGATCCAGTCGCGATAGGAATCGATGCGATAGCGCGGTTTCACTTCATCGGTCATGGTTTCCTCCTCGGCCCTTCGTCGGATGGGTTCAGGAAAACAACAGCGACTTGATCACCACCGGTACGACGCCCGGCGGCGTGATCATGGCGCCGACATCGACATAATCGAGATCCTGGAGCTGCACGCCGTCGATCGACACGAGCTGGCCCGGCAGCCCCAGCTCGGCATGCAGCAGCCGGCCGAGCGTGCGGCCGATATCGCCGTCGATCATCAAGAACAGCGGCTCGTCGCGCACGCCCTTGGGCGCAGTGGCGGCGACGATGGCGCGGCCGGCGGCGGCAAGACGCGCGTAGTCCGGATCGCCCTGCCAGGAGAAGGCGATCGCCACGCGCGCCTCGGGCTCGAGGTCGAGATCGGTGAGGCCGCGCCGAATGGCGCCGGCGAGGGTGCCGGGATCGTCCTCGGCAGCGCGTCCGACATGCACCACCGGAACGCCATGCACCGGCAGCACCGACGGATCGGAAAGATAAATCGTCTTGCCGCTGACCTGGATGGTGAATTGCGACGCGCCGATGACCGTGGCGCGGATGCGCTGGCCGGGATCGACCAGCGGCAGGCCGGTGCGCCGGCTCAGCTCCGCGGTCAAGGCGCGCGCGAGCGGCATGGCGATATCGCCGTATTCCTGCGCCTCGCGGCCGAAGATGTATTCCGAGACCCCGCCCGAGAAGGTGAGCGCCGTCGGCGAAGCGGTGCGCCGCAACCCTTCGGTGAGCCTCAGCGCCTCGCCCAGCCGGTCGAGCGGTGCGTCGAGAATATGGTCCGCCATCACCACCGCCAGCCGGCGCGCCAGCGCGGTGCGCGTCGCCGGATCGGCCAGCGCCTGCGGGCTGGTGGCAAGGCCGAGTTCCTCCGCCACGAGGCGCGCGGAGTCATCGACGCGCGTCCACTGTCCCTCGGCGTCGCTGGCGATGAGCCGCCCGCCCGCGGCGAAGGCCGCCGCGCTCAGCACGGTGCCGCGGTCGATCAACGTGAGCTTGGTGGTGCCGCCGCCGACATCGACATGCAGCAGGCATTCGCCGCGCTCGCGCGACAGGCGCACGGCGCCCGAGCCGTGCGCGGCGAGGCGGCACTCGAGTATGTGGCCCGCGGTGGCGCATACGAATTTCCCGGCCTCGGCGGCGAACACCTCGTCGATCGCGCGCGCGTTCCGCCGCTTGATCGCCTCGCCGGTCAGGATGACGGCGCCGCTGTCGATCTCGCTGCGCGCGAAGCCCGACTCCTCGTAGCAGCGCGCGATGAAGAGGGCGAGGCTTTGGGCGTCGATGGTGCCGTCGGCGAGGAACGGCGTCAGCATGATGGGCGAGCGCCACACGACCTGGCGGTCGACGACGACGAAGCGGCTCGACAGGCCCTGGGAGTGGCGCTGCAGCAGGACCTTGGCGAAGAGGAGATGGGAGGTCGAGCTGCCGATGTCGATCCCGACGGTCTTGAGCTCGACATGCTCCTGGCTCCAGATGAAGCGGGCGAGCTCGTCGCGCTGTTCCGGCGACGGCTCGAGATGCTCGTGCAGAAAATCGGTGTCGTGCATGTCTTCGCGGTCTTCTTCCATGGCGCCGGATGGTACGCCAATTGCCCGGAATCGAACAGATGGGTCTTTCCGCTCAGGGTTGCGGGCCGATGAACTTCTTGGCGAGGTCGGCGGCCTCCTGGCGCAGGGGGATGTTGGCCTCGGTCTGGTCGGCCATGTAGTCGATGCCGGGCTTGGGGTAGAAGGCGGGCGCGGCGGGGGGGATGTCGAGGCGGCGGCTGTTGTGGCCGATCTTGACCCACTCGGCCTGCCCCGCCTTGGACAGGAGCCAGTTGACGTAGACTTTGGCGGCATTGGGATGGGGCGCCCGGTCCATCAGCGAGATCGTGCCGTAGCCGGGCGCGATGGTCGGATGGGGGAGCGGCACGTCGAGGGGCGCGATGTTGCGGCCCAGCCCCTGCTGCTGGAACGGCTTCAGCTCCTCGACCCCGGTGCCGATGCCGATGGGATACCGGCCGCGCACCACCCATTCCGCGTTCTGGCGCGGGCTGGCGATGTAGACGATCTTCTGCTCGGTGAAGAGCCGGGTGAGGAAGTCGGCGCCGAAATTGATCAGGATGCGTTGCGCCGCGGCCGAGCCCTGGCCGGGGAGGCGCGGATCGTCCCACACGATCTTGCCGGCGAATTGCGGCTTCAGCACGTCGTCGTAGGCCCCGAAGTCGTCGTGCGAGACGAAATCCCAATTGACGAACATTGCCGGCGTCACCGTCGCCTCGAAGGCGAAGACGAAGCTCTTCTCGTTGTCCATCCAGCCGGCGTCGAGCCCGCCATACCAGGCCTTGTCGTCCGTCACCTCGGGCAGGACGAGGGCCGGCCGCAACGGCGCGAACGCGCCCGCCGGCTTCAGGGTCTGCAGGGTCGAGAAAGTGCCGCCGATATAGGTGTCCCAGCTATAGATGCCGGCCTCGCGCTCGCGCACGATCTTGGGGATGGCGTCGCGCCCGCTCAGGCCGCTGAAATTGATCCTGATCTGGGGAAAGGCGCGGCGAAACCCCTCGGTCAGGACCTGCTCGTAGAGCTTGCCCGGGCCGCCATGGACATCGACCTCGCCTTCGGCGCTGGCGGCCTTGACCAGCTCGTCCCAGTCGGACGCTGCCGCAGGGCCGGGCATGACGATCAGCGCCGCCGCGATCGCGACCATGAAAGACGAGAGACGCGGGTTCCGATCCATCGTGCCCCTCCCGGCGATCATATCACCCCGCCCGGACGGCGTGTGCAATGCCGGCCGCCGTCGGGCTAGAATGAAGACGCTGGGAGGCGCCAATGGCAGCCGATCGAAAGTTCCGTGTGGTCGTCGTCGGGGCGGGAATCGCCGGGCTCTTCATCGCCGAGAAGCTGAAGCGCGCCGGCATCGATTTCACGGTCTACGAGAAGGCCGATGAGGTCGGCGGAACCTGGCGCGACAACACCTATCCCGGCCTCTTCGTCGACGTGATGTCGCGCCAGTACGAGTTTCCGTTCCAGCCCAACTACGACTGGTCGCGCAAATACGCGCCGGCGCCCGAGATCCAGGCCTACATCAAGAAGGTCGCCGCCGATCGCGGCCTGCGCCAGTACATCCGCTTCAACGAGGAGATCGTCGCGGCACTGTTCAAGGACGGACGCTGGCACGTGAAGACCGCCAAGGGCGAAACCGACATGGCGGACGTGTTCGTCGCCGCGACCGGATTCCTCAACCAGCCCACATATCCCGACATCGAAGGGCGCGACAGCTTCGCCGGGCCGGCCTTCCACTCCGCGCGCTGGGATCACAGCGTGCCGCACAAAGGCAAACGCTGGGGCATCATCGGCTCCGGCTGCAGCGGCGTCCAGATCACCGAGGCGCTGGCCTGGGAGGGAGCCCAAGTCACCCAGTTCATCCGCCGGGCGCAGTGGATCCATATTCGCGAGAACCCGCGCACGAGCTGGCTCCACCGCATGTGGCTGCGGCTCCCGTTCGCGTATCGGCGGGAGCAACGCAAGCTGTGGACTTTCATCAACGTGATGGACCGGTGGCGGCTCGAGCCGGGACCGCAGCGCGAGGCGATGCAGCGCGAGTTCGCCAGCTACCTCGACGCCATCAAGGATCCCGAGCTCAAGAAGAAGCTCACGCCGCAATATCATCTCGGCTGCACCCGCATCCCGAAATCCGACCAGAACTATTACCAGGCGGTGCAAACGCCGAACGTGCGCATCGAGAACCGTGCCATCGCGCGCATCGTGCCCGAGGGCGTCGAGCTGCGCGACGGCACGCTGTGCAAGCTCGATGTGCTGGTCTATGCCACCGGCTTCGACACCCACGCCTTCATGCGCCCGATGAAGGTCACGGGTCTCAACGGCGTCACGGTCGACGAGGTGTGGAAGGAGCGCATCTATTCCTATGGCGGCGTCGCGCTCCCCGGCTTCCCGAATCTCTACATGCTGTACGGGCCGTTCAGTCCGGTCAACAACGTGCCCGTGCCGCTCGGTCTCGACCAGGAGATCGGCTTCATCATGCGGCTGATCAAGCGGGCGCGCGACGAGGGCGTCGTGATCGCGCCGTCGGCCGAGGCGACCCGAAAATTCGTCGACCGCCTGGACAACGCATTTCCCGGCACGGTTTGGGTCGGCTGTAAGAACTGGTATTCCGACCAGCACGGCACGCCGATCCTGTGGCCGCTGACGCAGGACGAACACAGGGCGTTCTTCGAGCGCGAGGCGACCGGGGATCTGGAAATCGTGCCGGTGGGCCGCGCCGTCGCGGCGAGCGCCGGCGCGAATTGATGCGTTATCAGTTCAGTTGGAACCGGCGTGCGTCCTTCGACTACGCCCCTTCAGGGGCTCCGCTCAGGATGAGGTAAAATTTTTGCCTCATGCTGAGCGGAGCGAGCATCGCTCGCGAAGTCGAAGGACGCACGGCATATTCGCGGTTCACGCTCCGACGTCAGCCGGCCGGGCCCGGCCTGATCCAGATGCGAACCGCCCCGCTGCGGCCGCGCAGCGCCTGATCGCCGCGATCGCTCAGGCCTTCGCACAGGCGCGCGGCGCCGTCCTTTGCTGACGATCTGGCCGCGGCGACCAGCGTGTCGCTGACGACGAGTGGCGTCGCGAAGCTGCGCGTCAGGGCCTGGAGACGGCTTGCCGTGTTCACCGTGTCGCCGATCACGGTGAAGGAAATGCTTTGCTCGCTGCCGACATCGCCGATGACCGCCGGCCCCAAATGGAGGCCGATGCCGATCGCGAGCGGCGCCTCCCCTGCCGCCGCGCGCTCGCCGTTCCAGACCGCGAGTGCCGCGATCATCGCGTCGGCGCAGCGCAGGGCGTTGGCCGCGTCGTCCTCGTGCGCATGCGGCAGGCCCCAGAACGCGAAGATCGCGTCGCCGATATATTTCTCGACCGTGCCGCCGCAGGCGAAGATTTGCGCCGTCATGCGCTCGTGGAACTGGCGCAGCATGGTGACGACGGCCTCGGGCGCGATGCCCTCGGCCATCTGGGTGAAGCCGACGATATCGACGAACAGCACGGCCACGGTCTGGCGCCGCACCGCGCCGAACGGCTCGTCGCGCTCGGCCAGCAGCGCCACGATGTTGGGCGAGAAATAGCGCGCGAGATTGGCACGGGCGCGCTCGGCTGCCGCGCGGCGATGTTCGAGCGCGCGCAGCTTGTCGATGTCCTCGAGCGTCTTGCGGATGGTGATCTCCAGATCGTTGAGGTCGACGGGCTTGGTCACGAAATCGAACGCGCCGCGATTCATGGCGGTGCGCAGATTGACCATGTCGCCATAGGCCGAGACGATGACGGCGCGGACCGCGGATTGCCGCTCGCGCAGTCGGGCGAGGAGCGTGAGTCCGTCCATCACCGGCATGTTGATGTCGAGCAGCATCAGGTCGATGTCCGGCTCGGCCTGGAGCGCCGCGAGCGCCTCCTCGCCGTGGCGCGCGAAGCGGAAGGTGAACTCCTGGTCGCGGATGTGGCGGCGGAAGCGCTGCCGCAGCAGCAACTCGAAATCGGCCTCGTCGTCGACTGCAAGGATTTTCGCGGGGTTCGCCATCGCGCCGGCCGGACTCAGACCGTTTCCATCGGGAGCCGGCGCAGCTGCGCCTTGAGGTAATCGAAATCGACTGGCTTGGTGAGGAAGTCGGCGGCGCCGAATTCCTTCGCCAGGCGCCGGCGCTCCTCGTCGCCATAGGCCGTCACCATCATCACCGGCAGATCGGGCCGCAGCTTCTTGATCTCGCGCAGCAGCGCCAGGCCGTCCATGCCCGGCATGTTGATGTCCGACAGGATGACGATGAGCGGCGGCGCCACGTCGCCCGAAAGCTGCTCCAGCGCCTCCGCGCCCGAGAACGCGAAATGCAGGACGTAGGTGCCCTCGCGTGCCTCGCGCCGGAAGCGCTGGCGGAACAAATCGGCGATGTCGGGCTCGTCATCGACGACGAAGATGCTGACGGTCATGGCCCCCACTCGTTGCGCTACGGACTATTCGACGCTGGTTAAAGCGCCGTGCGTCCTTCGACTACGCTTCGCTCCGCTCAGGATGAGGCGAAAATTCTACCTCATCCTGAGCGCAGCCCGAAGGGCGAAGTCGAATGGACGCACCATGTCGTTTCCTCATCCGCTGATCAGACGCTAGGCGTTCGCCGCCGCGCCGAAGCGCCGCGGCAGACGGACGGTGAATTCGGTGAACGCGCCGACTTCGCTTTCGACCTCGATGGTGCCGCCATGCTGCTGGGTCACGATCTCGTAGCTGATGGAGAGGCCCAGTCCGGTGCCTTCGCCGGTCGGCTTGGTGGTGAAGAACGGCTCGAACAGTTTCGCCCTGATGTCGGGCGAGATGCCGATGCCGTTGTCGCGGATGCGGATCGCGACCTCGCCGTCCTGGTCGCGGATCGTCACCTTGAGGACCGGCCTGAAGGATGGATCGTCGGCCCGCGCCCGGCGCTTGTTCGCGGCGTAGAAGCCGTTGCCGAAGAGGTTGAGGAAGACGCGGGTGATGTCCTGCGGCACGACCTCGAGCGGCGCGATGGAGGAATCGAAATCCCGCTCCAGGGTGATGTTGAAATTCTGGTCCTGGGCGCGGGCGCCGTGATAGGCGAGGTTCAGGGATTCCTCGACCAGCGCGTTGATGTTGACGCTCTGGCGCTCGCCGCTGCCGCCGCGGGAATGCGCCAGCATGCTCTTGACGATGCCGTCGGCGCGCCGGCCGTGCTCGGCGATCTTCTCGAGATTGCCGGTCAGCATGGCGACGACCCCGTCGATGTCGCCGCGCGCGTCCTCGTCGAGCGAGTCCAGCGCCGGCGCCGCCGCCTGCTTCAGCTCGTCTAGAAGCTCGACCGAGAGGCCGGCGAAGTTGTTGACGAAGTTAAGCGGGTTCTTGATCTCGTGGGCGATGCCGGCGGTGAGCTGGCCCAAGGACGCCATCTTCTCGGCCTGGATGAGGCTCGCCTGCGCGGTCTTCAGCTCGCCCAGCGTCTTCTCGGCGGCGTCGCGGGCGGCGCGGACCTGCTCCTCGGCCCGCTTGCGCTCGGTGATGTCGCCGTAGATTGCGACGAAGCCGCCGCCCGGCACCGGGTTGACGCGCACTTCGAGCACGCGGCCGTCGGGCCGCGTGCGCTCGACGCGCCGCTCCTGGCCCGTGGTCTCGACATAGCGGCGCAGCTCGGCCTCGATATCGACGTCGCCGAACTCGCCGCGCTCGATGAGATAAGCGATGTAGTCGCGGTATGTCCGCGGCGCGGCGAAGAATTCGTCCGGAATGTCGAGGATCTGCTGCAGGTTCCGGTTCCACGCGGCGAGCCTGAGAGCGGCGTCGAACATCGCGACGCCGTCGCCCATGTTGTCGAAGGTGACGCGCAGCTCGGCCTGGCGCTGCGCCAGCTCGTCGGTGCGCTGGCGCAGCTCGGTCAGGAGCCGGGCGTTCTCGATCGCGATGACGGCCTGGTCGGCGAACGTGGTGACAAGCTCGATCTGCTTGTCGGTGAAGGGCTCGATAGCGGCCCGCGTCAAGATCAGCACGCCGATCGGGACGTTCTCGCGCAGCAACGGCACGCCGAGGGTCGTGCGCACGTCCGCGAACACCGGTCCCGTCGTCAACCTGTACTCCGGATCGGCCTTGGTATCCGAGACTTGAACCGCCTTGCCTTCGAGCACGACCCGGCCGGCGACCGATCCGCGACTCGGAAGCAGCGCGTGATCCTTCATATAATCCTTTTGCTCGGGCGTGAAGCCGTGGCTCGCCGCGTGACGGTAGACGTCGTCCCGTGCGAGCCGTATGGCCGACCTGTCCGCGCGGCACAGGTGAGCGGCCGACGTGACCAGCGTGTCGAGCACCGCCTGGAGATCGAAGGTCGACCGGCTGATGACCTTGAGCACGTCGGCGGTCGCGGTCTGCTGTTCGAGCGATTCGCGCAGCTCGGTCAAGAGCCGCGCGTTCTCGATGGCGATCACGGCCTGGGCGGCGAAGTTCTCGACCAGCTCGATCTGCTTGTCGGTGAAGGGCCGGGGCTCGCGGCGGTAGACGTTGAAGACGCCGATGAGCTCGCCCTCGCGCATCAGCGGCACGTGAAGCACGGCGCGCACGCCGACCTGGTCGACCAGCCTGACCGGGCCCGGAACGCCCAAGCGATATTCCGGCGAGGTCTTCAGGTCCGGCGTGTGAACCGTCGCCTTGGTCGCGATCATGCGCGCGAAGTCGCTTTGCGGATGCGGGCGCAAGTCGCGCTCCATGCCGGCCACGCCCATCGCGCCGTGCTGGGCGACGGTATTCAGGGCGTCGCCGTCGCGACGGTAGAGCACGCCCATGCCCGCATCGCAGATGCGGATGGCGCTTTCGAGCATGGTGTCGAACACCGGCTGGAGCACGCCCGGCGAGGACGAGATGACGCCCAGCACCTCGGCCGTCGCGGTCTGGCGGTCCAGGCTCTCGCGCAACTCGGTGAGGAGCCGCGCGTTCTCGATCGCGATCACCGCCTGGGCGGCGAAATTCTCGACCAGCTCGATCTGCTTGGCGGTAAAGGGGCGGACCTCCTGGCGATAGAGTATGAAGCCGCCGATCTGCGCGTCGTCCTTGACCAGCGGCACGCGCAGCATGGTCCGGGCGCCGCCCAGCTCGACGGCGGCCACGCGCAGCTCGTTGCGCTCCTTGCGATAGGCGTCGTCCTCCCTGGCATCGAGGACATGAACGGTGCGGCGAAGCGAGTCGGGAGTCCTGAGCGCGGCCGGCGCCAGCGCCGAGGGTTCGCGCTCCAGGTAGGCGGCGAATGCGGGCGGAACGCCTTGCATCACCGTGCCGGTCATGACGCCCTCGCCGAGATAGCGCGCCAGGACGCCGTAGCCGGCATCGCAGATGCGGATCGCGTTCGCGAGCATGGTCTTGAACACCGGTCCGATATCGCCGGGCGAGGCCGAGATCACGCCCAGCACGTCCGACATCGCGGTCTGCTGCTCCAGCGACTCCGTCAGCTCGTCGGTGCGCTGGCGCAGTTCGCTCAAGAGCCGCGCGTTCTCGATCGCGATCACGGCCTGCTTGGCGAAGTTTTCGACAAGCTCGATCTGCTTCGCGGTGAAGGGGCGGACCTCGCGGCGATTGACGACAAAGCAGCCGATCACCTCGCCGTCCTTCAGCAGCGGTGCCATCAAGGTGCTGCGTGCGCCGCGTTCGTACGAGAACCGGATATGTTCGGCGTCCGGCCGCTCCTTGAGAAGCGCGGCAACGTCTGGGAGATGGGTCGACGTTTTGGTACGCAGGACATGCTCGCTGAGACTGCCCGGCGCGATCGGGACCTCGCGGCGCGCGGCAAGCTCGGACGCCATACCTCGGCTGGCCATCCGGACCATGACGTTGCCCGACAACTGGAAAATGCTGCCCTCGGCGCCTTCGCAGAGCCGCACCGCATTCTCCACCATCGTGTCGAAGACCGGCTGTAGCTCGCCTGGCGAGGAGGAGATCACGCCCAGCACTTCCGACGTGGCGGTCTGGCGGTCCAAGGATTCGCGCAATTCGGTGAGAAGCCGCGCGTTCTCGATGGCGATGACCGCCTGATCGGCGAATCCGCGCATAAGTTCGAGTTCGTTCGGCAGGAACGGGCGGACATGGTTACGGTTGACGGCCATGACGCCGATCGCCTTGCCGTCCCGCGTCAAGGGCGTGAAGGCCGTCGTCCGGACGCCCATCTCCAGCGCCAACCGTCGACTGGCCTCCGATGTTTCATCGGTTCTTGCCGCAAAGTCCTCGATGTGGACCTGCCGGTTCTCTACAACGGCACTGCCAATGATCGGCGCCTGATCCAGCACGAGGTCGGGCAGTTGGTTTCTGTGCGCGATCGAGAGCGGACCCGCGGCGCTGACCGAGCGCAGCACGGTCCCGTCGAGACGCCGAATGCCGACGCTCCAGGCGTCGAACATGCGCGCGGCCGTCTCGGCGATGGTATCGAGCGCGCGCGTGGGATCGCCGGGCGTCGAGGCGATGACGCGCAAGATGTCGGCCGTCGCGGTCTGCCGGTCGAGGCTTTCGCGCAGTTCGCCGAGGAGCCGGGCGTTCTCAATCGCGATAACAGCCTGTGCGGCAAAGTTCTCCACAAGTTCAATCTGCTTGTCGGTGAAGGCCTTGGCCTCGCGACGCTGCAAGGTGAGGCCGCCGATGACCTCGCCGTCCTTCAACAGCGGCACAAGCAGGGTGGAGCGCGCGCCGGCCAGGCGGACGACCTCGGCCGTCGCCGGCTCGTCGCGCGTCGCGACATAGGCATCGAGATCAGCGATATGGATCGTCCGCTTCGTGCGCCGCATCTGCTGAGGGAGGGAGTCCGGCGGATGCTGATAGCCGTGGGGCCTCAGTGCCATCAGTTCCGGTGCCATGCCGCGTTGCGCGGCCAGACGGAGCAGATCGCCGTCCACCTGCCACATGGCGCCCTGAGTGGCCTCGCAGATCCGCACCGCGTTGCCCAACATGGTATCGAATACCGGCTGCAATTCGCCCGGCGAAGCCGAGATTACGCCCAGCACTTCGGATGTCGCCGTCTGCCGGTCGAGCGATTCGCGCAATTCGGTGAGGAGCCGCGCGTTCTCGATGGCGATCACCGCCTGGGCTGCAAAGCTCTCAACAAGCGCTACCTGTTTCTCGCTGAAGGCGCGCGGTTCCTCGCGGATCAAGAGGATCGTGCCGATCAACTCTTTGTCACGAAGCATTGGCACGCAGAGGACAGACGCGGCGCCAAATGCCACGCCAAAGCGCGTGAGAGAGTCGCCGCGGGCATAGGCCTCTGTTGCTTGCGCATCCTGAAACTGCTGGGTTTGCCGCGTCACGAGCACGCGGCCGACCGCACTCTCCGGCCCAGGATTTCGCGCGAGCTCGATGGCGCGCTCTCGCAGGCCGGATGGATACCCGGCGATCGCTTCGACGCGGACGCCCTTGCCCTCGCAGAGTCCTACAGCGCCCATCTTGGCGCTGCTGATGCGGAGGGCGTTCTCCAAGATGACGTTGAATACGGATTCAACCGCGCCCGGGGAGGCCGAAATCGCGCTCAACACGGCCGAGGTCGCGGTCTGATGGTCGAGGCTTTCGCGCAACTCGGTCAGAAGCCGTGCGTTCTCGATGGCGATTACCGCCTGCTTCGCGAAACTCTCGACAAGCTCGATCTGCTTGTCGGTGAAGGGGCGAGGCTCACGGCGGTTCAACGTGAATGCACCGATCACCTCGCGGTCCCGCAAAAGTGGCACGGCAAGCCCGAGCCGGATGTTCCCCTTCTCCACGGCGGCTACGGTGTCAGGATCGCGCTCGCGATAGGCGTCTGAGGCAAAAACGTCCGGGAGGTGAATAACTTGCCCGGTTCGAGCCATCATAGAAAGAACATGGTGCGGCCCCGGCCGCATAATGCGCGCCCCTCGGTGTGCGACGAGATCGGTCGGAATCCCGTTGGCCGCTAACGGAACGAAGCCGCCATCCTCGCTGCGCCATAAGCGGCCTTGGTCTGCACCACAGATGCGTACCGCGTTCTCGAGCATGGTCTCGAACACCGGCTGCAACTCACCCGGCGAGGATGAGATCACGCCGAGCACCTCCGCAGTAGCCGTTTGCCGATCGAGGGATTCCCGCAGCTCGGTCAGGAGACGCGCGTTCTCGATGGCGATCACCGCCTGGGCGGCGAAGTCCTCTACCAGCTCGATCTGCTTGTCGGTGAAGGGGCGGACCTCCTGGCGGTAAACATTGATGATGCCGACGACATCGCTGTCGCGGATCATCGGCACGAAGAGCACTGTGCGCGCGCCGGCCCGCTCCACGGTGGCAGCCGGCCACGGCGTACCGCTGAGGTAGGATGGATGCTCGCGCAGATCGGGAATATGAACGGCGGCACGGGTCGCCACCATGTGCCGGACGGCCGTCAGTGCGCCGAGCGGTTGCGGCTTCTCCCGGAAAAAGGCGTCGACATCGGCGTCCATGCCCGCCGTTGCCACCACTTCGACGATTTCGCCGTCGATCCGCATCACGCTCGCGAATTTCGCCTCGCACATGCGCATGGCGTTGTCGAGCACTGCGTTGAACACGGGCTCGAGCGTGCCCGGCGAGGACGAGATGGCGCCCAGCACATCGGCGGTCGCGGTCTGCCGGTCGAGCGATTCGCGCAACTCGGCCAGAAGCCGCGCGTTCTCGATGGCGATCACGGCCTGGGCGGCGAAATTCGTTTGCAGCTCGAGTTCCTCGGGCGAGAAGGGGCTGACCTGCGGGCGGACGGCGACGAGGACGCCGATCGCCTGTCCCTCGCGCAGCATCGGCGTGGCCGCGGTGGTGCCCCAGGCCCGGCGGGCGAACGTCGCCGCCAGCGCGGGAAATTCCTTCAGCGCGGCGCCGACATTCTCGATGTGAATCTGCCTCTTTTCGACGATCGCGCGTCCCGCGCCCGAGCCGACGTCGATCGCCAGCTCCCTCGGTCCGTCGACCGAGCCGCCGAGCGCCGCCTCCATGCGCAGCGTGCCGTCCACGATCCTGAAGATGGAGATATTGGGCGTATCGCAGAGCCGGGCGGCGTGCTCGACGATCGCCTGCATCACCGGCTGCAGGTCGGCCTTGGTGTCGGCGATGATTCGAAGCACGGCGCCGGTCGCGGCTTGGCGCTCGAGCGACCGGGCGACTTCTTCGGTGCAGGCGCGCAGCTTTTTCTCAAGCCGCGTGCTGGCGGCCTTCGACGCGCGCAGCTCCTTTTTAAGGCGCGCGATCTCGCCGGCGCCCTTGTCCGTCTTGGCGGCGGCGCGCTTGGCGGGCCGCTTGGTTTGCTTCACGGGCCTGATCCCCCGAGGGCCGCAGCAACGCCCTATCGTAAGCCTTCACGGGGCCGAGTGAAAAGGCCCGCCACGCCCCGGCGGGCGTGCCGGCTCGCTATGCTTCGGCAACGAGCTTGGAAAACTCGTCCGCCGTGAAGGCCCGCACCGTCGTCGTCCTGACGTTGCCCTGCGCCGAAAGGGCGATGGTGAATTTGGTCATCGCCTCGCCATTGGGCATGTCGGCGACCAGGACGACGTCGTATTGGCCGGTCGTCACATAGGCGCTCAGCAGGCGGCCGCCCTGCTTTTCGATCAAGCCCTTGGTCCCCTCATAGCGCTTCGAGGCGTCCTTGAGGCTTTTCGCCCCCTGGTCGGTCCAATTGAGGAAACACATGAAAGTCGTCATGAGTACCTCCCGTCTTGAGTTGTGCGCCTTGCTCGAACAGTCACGAATAGCCTAGCACCGTTTTGATGCAAGTCGCGAATCGCTTTCTTCCGGCATCGCGTGAGACACGGGCGCCCATCGGCGATACGATGCCGCGGGGCGCAATCCGGAGACCCTCGTCCATGACGCTCGGAAAGATCGGACTTGCGGCTTCCCTCGTCGCCGCGCTGGCGTGTCCCGCCGCCGCCGACCCCGCCGCGCTCAAATTCAGCACGACGATGCCCGCCATCGATCCAGTGGTGAAGGACGGCGTCCTGCCCATGCTCGCCGCGGTCGAGAAGGAGAGCGGCGGAACGCTCAGTTTCCAGTCCTTCACGGGCGGCCAGCTCACCCCCAACCCGACCAAGCAATATGACGCGATGGCGAGCGGGCTCGACGACATCACCATCATCGTCGCATCCTACGTGCCGCAGATCTTTCCCGACTCGTCGCTGTTCGCCCTGCCCGACGTGGTCCACAGCGCCGGCGAGGCGGCGTTCGGCGGCTGGAAGATGTATGAGGCGGGGCTGCTGCGCGGGACGGAACAGATCAAGCCGCTCGCCGTCTTCTCCAACGATCCCGGCAGCATCTTCACCGCGCGGCATGTCAAGTCGCTCAACGATCTGAAGGGCCTGAAGATCCGCGTCTCGGGTCCGGCCGAGGCTCAGATCGTCACCGCCCTGGGCGCCGCGCCCGTGGGCATGAGCGCGACCGAAGTGGCCGAGGCCTTGAGCCGCGGCATCTATGACGGGACGCTCAACGGCTGGGCGGTCAACCGCGCCTATCGCGCGACGCCCCTCATCAAGAGCGCTTTCGACCTCTCGCTCGGCGTGCGCCAGTTCTTCCTGGCGATGAACAAGTCCGTCTACGACCGGCTCCCGCCCGAGGCGCGCGGTGCGATCGACCGGCACGGCGGCGCGGCGCTCAGCCTCAAGCTGGCGCAACTCCTCGAGAAGGAAGGGCAGGAGGACCGCGCCCAGGCCAAGGAAAAGGGCACGCTGGTGGCGATCTCGGCGGCCGAGCGGACGCGGCTCGAGACGATCTATCGCCCGCTGGTCGAGAAATGGGTCGCGGACACGCCAGATGGCGCCAGGAAACTCGCGTTCCTCGAAGCCGCCGTGGCCGAGTACCGCAAGAGCAACTGAGGTCGCGCTATTTCGCGAAAGCCGGCGCGGCGATGCGGACGATATCGGGCGCCGCGTCGGCGAAGCGCGTGCCCTTGGGCACCAGCTTGCGGCCCGAGCGCACGCGGTAGCTTGCGGCGTCGAGCCCGGGCGGGCGGCCACCGGCCTCGAACGCCTTGAGCGCGCTCAGCAGGAAGCGGCGCAGGTTGACGATCACGGTGTCGCCAACGCCGAGATGTTCGATGGTGCGGTCGGCGACCAGCCCCATGCTCTCCTGGATGCCGCAATCGTGGGTCCCGAGGCCCCAGATGCCGGTATAGGACCCGCCGCTTTTCTGGAGCGCGCGGTCGATCATATAGTCGTTGTCGCGGTTCTGCACCGCGCGATCGCTGCCGGGGAGCAGCTTGGGATGGATGAAATCCCCGTCGCGCGAGCGCGTCATCTCGGCATCGCTCAAGGGCCGGTCGGGCCAGTATTCGATGCTGTAGTTCATCGTCGTCTCGTCGTCGACCGGGACCCAGGCGTGGGCGCCCAAGGGCGAGACCGAAATGAGCTTGTGGAACGGCATGAACATGACGTTGGCGGACCACACCATCCCGTCCTCCGCCTCCTGCGCGCTGCCGGCGAGGAAGCCGAATTCGGCCGGGATCACCTCGTAGCGGCTCGGCATCGGATAGACGCCTTGTCCGCCCTTGTGAAATCCGCGCGCGCCGGCCGTGCCGCGGTGCAAAAACGCGAGATGGCTCACATCGAACCCGCCCTCGAACGCCTGGAGCCAGTTGCAGTCCTGCACATGCCGGGTGACGTAACGGTGAGACGCCGGCACCTGCGTCCACTCGATCTCGGGGAAATCGGGCTTGTGCCCGGGCGGACCCATATAGGTCCACACCAGGCCGCCCCGCTCGAGGCATGGGTACGCCGTCTGCTTGACCTTGTCCTTGAAGGTGCTGCCGGCCGGTTCCGAGGGCTGGTCGACGCAGTTGCCGTCGATGTCGAATTTCCAGCCGTGATAGACGCAGCGCAGCCCGCACTCCTCGTTACGGCCGAAGAACAGGGATGCGGTGCGGTGGGGACAGCGCTCGTCCAGGAGCCCGACGCGGCCCTTGGTGTCGCGGAACGCGACCAGACGCTCGCCCATGAGCTTCACTCGCACCGGCGCACAATCGGGCTCCGGCAGCCGATCGCACGGAAGCGCCGGAATCCAATAGCGCCGCATCAGCCGCCCCATCGGCGTGCCCGGACCCGTCCGGGTCAAGAGCTCGTTCTCCTCGCGCGTGAGCATGCAAAGCACCCCGACCGCAACCGCTATTCGTTGAAGTCTGCGGTAAGAGCGAGCCCCATGTCCAGGGCGCGCTTCCAGTTGCGACGCCGCGCCTTGCGTCATTACACTTGCGTGAACGGCAAGGGCGGGAGGCGGCGATGGCGGGCGCGATCGACTTCTATTTCGACTTCATCAGTCCCTTCTCGTACCTCGCCTATCAGCGCCTGCCGGGGCTCGCCGAGCGATACGGCCATGGCATCGCCTGCCACGCGATCAATCTCGCCGAGGCGAAGCTCTTGGGCGGCAATACCGGCCCCACCAGCCGTGAGCAGCCGCTGAAGCGCCGCTACAACCAGAAGGACAAGGACCGCTGGGCGCGGCGCTATGGCGTGCCGATCGAAAATCCGAAATCCTACGGCCCCGACCGCATCAACAAGGGCACGTTCTTCGCCGACGACCGCAACGCGACCCATGCCTATATCGCGTACACATGGCGCAAGGTGTGGGGCGAGGGCGGCGACATGGCGGACGAGGGACTCATGGCCGACGTCGCCGCGCAGTGCGGCTGGAACGTCGCCGAATTCCTCGGCTTCACACTGTCGCGAGAGGCGGACGAGCGCTACCGCGCGGCGACGCTTGCGGCGCACCGGAGGGGCGTCTTCGGCGTCCCCACCATGTTCGTCGGCGAGGAGATGTGGTGGGGCAACGACCGGCTCGATTTCCTCGAGGAGTTCCTGCGCGCGAAGGCAGCGGCCTCGGCGCCGGCCGCAAGCTAGCCGGCGTTGCGCCGCGCGCGCGCGGCGTCATACTATCGGCCGGCATCGCCGCGCGGAGTGAGCCATGGACAAGATCGCCTTTCCCTATCGTGCCAGCTCGCATTTGCCGCTGCTGCATGTCATCTCCGAGTCCGGCTCGTGGGAGAAATACGGGCTCGATGTCGAGTACGACCGTAAGATCAGCTCGTCGGGCGCGCATGCCGCCGTGCTGAGCGGCGACGTGGAGTTCGTCGGCGGCAACCATGTCTCGACCTATGGCCATCGCGCGCGCGGCGACGAATGGGTCTATCTCGGCCAGACCATCAACACGGTCTCGCGCCAGCTTGTCGTGCGCGCCGATGCCGGCATCGACGGCGTTTCGGACCTGCGCGAGAAGGTGGTCGGCACGCGCGGCTCGCACCCCCACCTCAACGACTGGCTCTTCCTGAAGCAGCGCGGGCTCGACGTGGACCGCGACGATGTGAAGATCGTCGACCAGATCCACCACGGCAAGGGCTCGCTCGATCCGACCAATCCGCAGAGCGAGGACGATGTCGAGCCGCTGTGGCACTGGGTGCGCGACCGCAAGGTCGACGCGGCGTTCCTGACCCCGCCCAGCAGCGTCTTCGCCAAGGCGGCGGGCCTCAAGGCGATCGATGTCGAGCCGCTGCCGATGATCTATTTCACCACCCTGTCCTCGAGCCTGCGCTTCGTCGAGCGCCATCCCGACATCGTCGAGCGGTTTTTGAAGGGCGTGATCGAGGGGATCCACTTCTTCAAGACCGAGCCGGAGAAGTCCATCCGCATCATCCGCGACCGCTATGCCAACGAAGGCCGCATGGACGACGCGACGGCGGCACAGACCCATGCTTTCCTCGCGCACCAGTTCGAGCCGCGGCTCTATCCCACCATGGCGGCCATCGCCAACGTCTACGAAGAGGCGATCCGGCAGGACAAGGACGCCAAGCGCATCAACCCGATGGAGCTGTGGGACCTGCATTTCGTGCGGCGGCTCGACGACATGGGCTTCGCGGACGGGCTGTACGGCAACAAGCGCCCGAGCCGCTGAGCGTCCGGCATCGCGGATCACCGCTGCGATGGAATGAACTCCCTGGCAAGGGCGGCCGCCTCCTCGCGGGTGGGAATGTTCTCTTCGCTCTGATCCCAGGTATAGGAGATTCCGGGCACAGGGAACTCGTCGGGCGCGGCATGGGGCACGTCGAGGCGGCGGCTGTTGTGGCCGGTCTTGCCCCAGTCGGTCTGCGCCGGCTTCCCCATCAGCCAGTTGATATAGACCTTGGCGGCGTTGGGATGGGGCGCATGATCCATCATCGACACCGTGCCGAAGCCCGTGCTCACTGACGGATGCGCGAGCGGTGCGTCCAATGCGGCGATGTTCTTCCCGATCCCTTGCTGCTGGAACGGCGTAACCTGCTCGACCGCGGTGGCGATGCCGATCGGATACTGGCCGCGCACCACCCATTCGGCGTTCTGGCGCGTGTTGCTGGTGTAGACGATCTTCTGGTCGGAATAGAGATGCTTCAGGAAATCGGCGCCGAAATTGACCAGGAACCGTTGGCCCGAGGCGACGCCCTGGCCGGGCAGGCGCGGATCGTCCCACACGATCTTGTCGGCGAATTGCGGCTTCAAGAGGTCCTGGTAGGTCTTGAGATCGTCGTGCGAAACGAAGTCCCAGTTGACCAGCATCCCCGGCGTCACCGACGACTCGAGAGCCAGGACATAGGTCCGCGCTTTGTCCATCCACGCGCCGTCGAGCCCGCCGTACCAGGCCTTGTCGTCGACCACCTCGGGGAGGATGAGCGCCGGCCGCAGCGGCACGAACGCGCCGGCTGGCATCAAGGTCTGCAGGATCGACGGCGTGCCGCCGACATAGACGTCCCAATGATAAACGCCGGCCTCGCGCTCGCGCATGATCTGCGGAATGGCGTCGCGCCCGCTCGAGCCGCTGAAATTGATCTTGATCGCCGGATAGGCGGCGCGAAACCCCTGGGTCAGGGCCTCCTCGTAGAGCTTGCCGGGCCCGCCATGGACATCGACCTCGCCCTCGGCGAGCGCGGCCTTGACGACGTCTTCCCAGGCAGATTCCGCAGCCGCGGCCGGGCCGATCGTCCAGGCAAGCGAAGCGGCGAATGGCGCCATCACATACGAGACGCGCATCATGGCGCGCTCTCTTGCAACGCGAAGACGCGGTCGACGATGGCGTGGAAATGGTCCCACGGCGCCTCGCGGACGCTGTGGGCGCGCACCACGACGCCGGGACCGGAATAGAATTTCTCGTATTGCAGGTGGCGGCCGGCGAATTCCGAGCCGACCAGGTCCCAGGCGAGGCGGTAGAGCTTCATGCGGTCGCGCGCGCTCGCGTTGGGCGACCACCAATGCGAGTCGAACGTGCGGCGCAATTCGTCGTTGCCGAGCACGCTCTCGTCAGCCGGCATCTGGAAGATGCTGCCGCCGGTGAGCTCGCGCAGCATCTCGATGATGGCGCCATGGCTCTCGGTGCACCAGTTGAGCGCCGCGTACATGATGCGGCGGTTGAAGCAGACGTAATGTTCCGGGCCGCCGGGCCAGTCCTCGTAGGCGTGAATCTGGCCGTGGACAAGGCCGCCGATCATCGCCTCGAGCGAGGCCATGCGGCCCAGCATGTCGCGCACCGCAGGGATGTTCTCGGTGCCGGATGCCGATGCGACCCGGCTGAGCACGCCGCACATCAGCCCCATCTTGGCCCAGAACCGCACGTTCGACTGATGATTGCCGAGGCACTGACCCGGCGTCTGCTGGTAGATGTGCCGCGTCATCTCGGTGTCGCGGTGGACGAAGACGCGCTCCCACGGCACGAACACGCGGTCGCACATGACGATCGCGTCGCTCTCGTCGAAGCGCGAAGCGAGCGGGTAGTCGAACGGGCTCGCCAACTCCGCCGCGAACGGCTTGCGCGACCACAGCGACAGGCCGGGCGCGTTGCACGGCACGGCGCAAGTGATCGTCTCCATCGCGCGCGACGGCCCCACCGGATGCGCGTTGCCGATCCAGATCTCGTCGGCATAGACGGCGCCGGTGGCGAGCAGCTTCATGCCGGAGAGAACGACGCCGTCGTCGCGCTCCTCGACGACGCGCAGGCCCGGCGTCTCCGTCCCGTGTTTCGCGTGGTATTCCGGATCGCGAGCACCCGGCGGCGGGACGATCGCGTAGGCCGCGAAGATGTCGTTGCGGCGCGTATGCTCGTAATGGCGCAGGATGTTGGCGGCGAAGCCGGGGCCGATCTGGTCGAACACGCCGGCATTCATGGCGAGCCCGGTGAGCGTGCTGCCGGTGTGATCGGGCGCGCGCCCGAACAGGCCGAACGAGAAATCCGCGACCAGCTTGTGCGCGCGCATGCGGCGCTCGAGGTCTTCGCGCGAGCGCGGGCGCAAGAACCACATGCTGTAACGGTCGCCGTCCTCGGCGAAGGAGAGAATGCCGTCATGGGCGGGATCGGCCTTCCAATCATAGAGCGCTGCAAGCGTGCGCGCGCCGCCGCTGAATCCCGGATGGGACGGAACGTCCGCGACGCGCTCGCCGCCGACATAGACGACGCGGCCATCGCGCAGGCCTGCGATAAAATCGCGACCGGTCTTCAGCATCGTGCGTGCCCTCCCGCTTGGGTGAGCATCACACTGGCGGCGGCCGCCATCAAGGCACCAACTTTGGATATGCGGTCCCGCTAAGGAACGTCGCGCGCGGGCGCGCGCCGAGGGACGCTCCGCTCAGACCGTCTCGTCGTCGACCGGCGTGTCGGTGGCGAGCAGCAGCGATAGTTTCGCGCCGATGGCGCTGTCGACGGTCTTGCGTCCGTCCTCGAAGTGACGGCTGAGCGAGGCCACTGCCTCGCCCGCGGTCTTGATGTGGCCGTCGCGATCGGAGAAGAGGCCGGGATTGTGGCGCACCGCGCCGGGCACGATCTTGTCGGCGCCGAGGCCGGGCTCGGACGCGGCCGCCTTGATCAGGCGGCTGGCGCCGCTGGCGCCCAGCAGATAGGCCATCTGCACCTCGGTGGCGCTGGGAGGACGGCCGAGGCTGTGGGCGAGGCTGGCGCGGTTCTCCGCGAAGTAGCGCGCGGCGAGCCCGCCGGCCAGGCCGGTATCGCCGCGCAGCGCGAGGATTTGCGACCGCATCTGCTGATCGACGACCAAGGGCGCGCCGTGCTTCACCGTCACTTGCGACGCGAGCTGCGGCTGTCCCAATTCGGCGCCATGGCGGCGCACGAGGTCGAGCCAGGTGCGCGCGGTGAACTGGTAGGCGCCGGTCGCGCTCGAGCGTGTGTTGTGCGCGTTGGCGTCGTGGTGGCTTTCCTGCAGGCTGCTGGCCAGCAGCGCGCGAAAATCGGTGCCGGTTCCGGCGCTGGCTTCCTTGGCGAGGCGAACCTGGTCGGCCGGAGGAGAAGCCGCCGCACCCGCGATGCGATGGCCGTGAGGATGGATGGGATGCGCCATGTCCAGCGCTGATCATCGCCGGAGATGGTTAAGAGCCCCTCAATTCCGATTAAATTTCGTTGCCAGCCCCTGCCGCAGGATCGACAATGGTTAACGAAACCCCTTCATAGGGGGCGGTCGGCTCAGATCGGGAGGAAGGGCATGGCTCAGCGTCTGTCGCTCGAGGTCAATGGATCGGCGCATACGGTCGAGGTCGATCCGGATATGCCGCTGCTCTACGCGCTGCGCAATGCGCTGGTGCTCAACAATCCGAAATTCGGCTGCGGACTGGGGCAGTGCGGCGCCTGCACGGTCATCATCGACGGCGAAGCCGTACGCTCGTGCTCGACCCCGGTAGCGGCGGCCGCCGGCAAGAAAATCCGCACCATCGAAGGGCTGGGCACGGAAGCAAAGCCGCATCCGGTGCAGGCGGCCTTCCTGGCCGAGCAGGTGCCGTTGTGCGGCTATTGCATCAACGGATGGATGATGACGGCGACAGCGCTGCTGGAGAAGAACCCGCACCGCTCCGATGCCGATATCCGCCACGGGCTCGCGGGGCTCAAATGCCGCTGCGGCTCGCACATGGCGATCCTGCGCGCGGTCAAGCGCGCCGCGAAGGCGATGGCGTGAGGAGGGCACAGAGATGACCAGCATCACCTCGATCCGTCCGACCCGGCGCGGCGTGCTCGCCGGCGGCGGCGCGCTCGTCGTTTCGTCCTTTGCATTACCGGAGGCGATCGGCCGTGCGGCCGCCGCCGCGGCAGGCGCCGTCAGGCCGCCGCTGCTGCCGTCCCAGCTCGACAGCTTCATCGCCATCGGCACCGACGGCCGTGTCACCGCCTTCTTCGGCAAGATGGATGTGGGGCACGGCCTCACGACGGCGATCACGCAAATCGTGGCCGACGAGCTCGACGTGCGCTTCGAGCATGTCCATCTCGTCATGTGCGACACCGCCACCACCGTCGACCAGGGCGGCGCCAGCAACAGCACCGGCATCAGCGAGGGCGCCAAGCCCTTGCGCAATGCTGCGGCCGAAGCGCGACGCGTCCTTCTCGCCAAGGCGTCCCAGAAATTGGGGGTGCCGGCCGAGCGGCTCGCCGTCGAGGACGGAATCGTCCATGCCAAGGGCGACCGCACGCGCACGGTCAGCTACGCCGAGCTGATCGGCGGCCAGTATTTCAACGTGACGCTGGACTGGAACAAGAAATACGGCTTCGTCATGGAAGTGACGGGCGAGGCCAAGCCCAAGCCGGTGCGCGACTACAAGCTGGTCGGCAAGTCGCTGGCCGACGTGATGGTGCGCGACAAGGTGTTCGGCAAGACGCAATACGCGAGCGACGTGCGCCGCCCCGGCATGCTGCACGGGCGCATGGTCCGTCCGCCGGTCGCGAGCGCGGTGCCGGTGAGCGCCGACAAGGACTCGATCGCGCATATCCCAGGGGCGCAGGTGGTGCAGGTCAAGGACCTCATCGCCGTCGTCGCCGACGATGAATGGAACGCGATCAAGGCGGCGCGGGCGCTGAAGGTCAAATGGTCCGATGCCAAGCCGCCCTTCCCCGACCAGGCGACGCTCTATGACTATCTGCGCACCGCGCCGACTGCCTTTGCCAATGCCGGTAACATTTTCGGCGGGCGCGTCCAAGTCGACGAGGGGCCGATCAACGCCGCCTTCGCCAAGGCGGCCCGCACCATCGAGCGCGAATACGAATATCCGCTCCAGTCCCATGCCAGCATGGGCCCGGGCGCCGCAGTCGTCGAGATCGCCGACGGCAAGGCGACGGTGTGGACCGGTACGCAAAAGGCGCATGAGGCGAAAAAGGGCGTGGCCGCGATCCTCGGCATGACGATCGACGACGTGCGCGCCATCTGGATGCCCGGCCCCGGCTCCTACGGGCGCAACGATGCCGGCGACGCCGCGCTCGATGCGGCGGTGCTGGCCAAGGCGACCGGGCGGCCGGTCCGCGTCCAGTACATGCGCGACGAGGGCACCGGGTGGGACCCCAAGGGACCGGCCGGCGTGATGCAGATGAAGGCCGGGCTCGATGCCGCCGGCAACGTCGTCGCCTTGCGCTTCAAGGCGCGCGGTTTCTCGTCCTTCAACGTGCTGCCGTCGGAGGGCGATCCTTCCGACACGCTCGCCGGCATGCTGACGGGCTCGCCGGTCAAGGGACGGCACAATTTCGGCGTGCCGGACAACGCCTACGAGTTCCCGGCGAAATACGCCTTCTGGGAGACGGTCGCGCCGCTCCTTGAGCGCGCCTCGCCGCTCAGGACGGCGCATTTGCGCGATCCGCAAGGGCCGCAATGCCAGTTCGGGGCCGAGTCGTTCATGGACGAGCTCGCCCACGAATTGGGCGTCGACCCGGTGGAGTTCCGCTTGCGCTACCTGAAGGCGCCGCGCGACATCGCCGCGATCACGGCGGCGGCGCACCAGGCGGGATGGGAGAAGCGCACCAAGCCGCGCATGAAGCGCCGCGGCGCAATGCTCGCGGGCCAGGGGATCGGCTATTCGGTGCGCGAGGGCACCATCGTCGTGACCGTCGCCGATATCGAGATCGATCCGCGCTCCGGACGGATTTGGCCGCGCAAGTTCACGGTCGCGCACGATTGCGGGCTGATCATCAATCCGGCGCTGCTGCGGAAGACCATCGAAGGGAACATCATCCAGGCGACGAGCCGCACCCTCTTCGAGGAGGTCAAGTTCGATAATCGCAGCGTGACCAGCGTCGACTGGGCAACCTACCCGATCCTCGAGATCGAGGACGCGCCCGAAGCGATCGAGATCGTGCTGCTCGACCATCCCGAGATCGCGCCCAGCGGCGCCGGCGAGCCGGCGACGAGCCAGGTCGGGCCGGCGATCGCCAACGCCATCTTCGACGCCACCGGCAAGCGGCTGCGGCGCATCCCGTTCACGCGCGAGGCGGTGAAGGCGCTGCTGGCCTGAGGCCACGCGGCTTGATGCGGCTTGGCGGCGAGCCTATCATTCCGCCCGGTCGGAACGGACAGGGTGGACGCGATGGAAACGACCCTCGACATCGAGGTCAAGCCGCTGTCGCCGGCCTGCGGCGCCGAGATCATGGGGGTCGATCTGGCGCGCGATCTCCCGGACGAGACCATCGCCGCGATCAAGGCGGCCTGGGCGAAGCACCTCGTCCTGGTGTTCCGCGGCCAGACCGTCACCCAGGAACAACAGCTTCGCTTCGCCGCGCGGTTCGGCGAATTGGGCGAGCGCAAGGTCGCTCAGGCGCGCGAAGAGCTGCGCCCGTTGGCGTCGGGCACGCAGCAGAGCGACCCGCGGGTCATGCTCGTCTCCAACATCAAGGTGGACGGCGCGCCGGTCGGCGCCTTCGGCGACGGCGAGATGTGGTTCCACATCGATTCCGGATATTCGGCGCGGCCCTATAAATACACGTTCCTCTACGCGGTCGAGCTGCCCTCGACCGGCGGCAATACGCGGTTTGCCAACATGTACAAGGCGTACGAGGCGGTGCCGCCTGCCCTCAAGGCCCGGCTCGCCGGCCGCAAGGCGCTGCACATCCACGAATACAAGCGTACCAGCAAGGTCGATGTCCCCGACGATCTCAGCCAGTCGCTGCATTATTTCCACCCGGTCTTCATCACCCATCCCGACACGGGCCGGAAGACCCTCTTCGTCGATCGGCTGATGACCGCGCGCATCGAGGACGTGGGAGGCGACGAGAGCGACGCGATCCTCGAGCAGCTTTATGCCATCGGCGAACGGCCCGAGTTCATCTTCGAGCATGTGTGGCGCCTGGGCGACGTGGTGATGTGGGACAATCGCTGCACCATCCACGCGCGAACCTGGTTCCCGCCGGAGGAGAACCGGCTGCTGCGGCGCTGCACCGTCTCGGGCGGCCCGCTCGCGGAATAGACGGTCATGGCGAGGCCGCGTCTGCCGGCATTCGAGAGCTTCATCGCCGATCTGCGCGCGCTGTGGTCGAGCGAGCCCGACATCGCGCGCCGCATGGAACGGGCGAAGCCGTTGCTCGAGCGGCTGGTGATGGACCCTGAGCTCAAGGCGCTTTCGGCGCGGTGGCCGTCGACCGAGGGACGGAAGAATCTCCTGCTCTATGTCGATCCCGACCATGGCTTCGCGATCAATGCCGTGGTGCGCGAGCCCGGCCGCACCGGCGGCGTCCACGATCACGCCCATGCCTGGGTGCTCTATGGCCTCCTCGACGGCAGCGAGAGCCTGGAACGCTACGACCGGCTCGACGACGGCCGCCACCCGGGCCATGCCGAGGTGAAGCTCGCCTCGGTCACCACCGGCACGCAAGCAAGGTCGATCTCGTCCCGCCCTTCGCGATCCATGCCGAGCAGGGCGGCCCTACCCGCTCCGTCGCCATGATCCTGCGCAGCCAGCGTCTCGGCGAAGGCACCGTGCTGCAGCACGCCTACGACCCGGCCGCCAGGACCGTGACCGAGCGTTACGGCCCGACGCAAATTCCCTTCGAGCTTTGCGCGGACGGGTGAAGCCCGAATACGTGGAGGAACACGCCGATGCAGCTGGGACCGCTGACGACGACCAGCATCGGCAGCTTTCCCCGGCCGTCCTGGCTGGCCGAGACGGATCGCGGCCATGCGCGCTTCCGTCTCGAGGGCGCGATGCTGCGCGAGGCGCAAGACGACGCGACGGTGCTGAGCCTGCGCGAGCAGCAGGAGCTCGGACTCGACATCGTCACCGACGGCGAGCAGCGCCGCGAACGCTTCGTCTATCACGCCGCGCTGACATGGGACGGGATCGACATGGTCAACACGGCCGTCAAGACCGCGTTCCGCGGCCGCGTCAATTATCCGCAGACCGTGCCCCGCATCGTCGGTCCCATCCGGCGGCGCATGGCTGCCTGCGTCGAAGATGTGCGCTTTGCCAAGGCGCACACCCATCTGCCGCTGAAGCTCGCGGTCGCCGGGCCGCTGACCATGGTCGACAGCACGCTCGACGCCTATTACGGCGACGAGGAAGCGCTGGCGATGGACGCGGCGGCGGCGATCAACGCCGAGCTGCGCGATCTCGAGGCCGCCGGATGCGACATGCTGCAAATCGACGAGCCGGCGATGACGCGATACCACGACAAGGTCTTCGCCTTCGGCGCGCGGGCGCTCGACCGCTGCCTCGACGGCGTCACCGCGCCGACGATCGTGCATCTCTGCTACGGCTATCCCGGCGGCCTGGCGCTGCAGCATCACATCACCTATCCAAAGCTCATGGACGCCTTGATGGAGACGCGCATCGGCGGCGTCTCGGTCGAATTCGGGCGCAGCGCGTTCGATCCCGGCGTGCTGGCCGCGTGCCGCGAACGCCTCGTCATGTTCGGCTGCGTTGATCCCGGCAACGCGCCGGTGCCGACAGTCGACACGGTGAAGCGCCGCATCGCCGGGCTGCTGGAGGGGGTCGACATCGATCCCCGGCGAGTGCTGATCGCCCCGGATTGCGGGTTGATGACGGTCGGCCGCGAACTCGCCCGCGCCAAGATCGCGGTGATGATCGAAGCGGCGAGAGAGCTGCGGCGCGGCATTTGAACGCACTTGGAGAGGGGAAAGTGATGCGCATCGGAATGCGGATGGCGCTCGCGGGATGGCTGGCGGCGATGGCGCCGGCATTGCCCGCCGCAGCGCAGGATTTCTACAAGGGCAAGACGATCACCATCACGGTCGGGTTCTCGCCCGGCGGCGGCTTCGACCTCAACGCCAGGCTGCTCGCCCGCTATATCGGCCGCCACATCCCCGGCGAGCCGTTCGTCGTGGTCATCAACCAGCCGGGCGCCGGCAGCCAGACCGCGGTGGTGCGTCTCGATACCAACACGCCCACCGACGGAACCGTCATCAACAGCTTCAATTTCGGCCTCATCAACGATTCCGTTCTGCAGCCGGACAAAACGCGGCTCGATTTCCGCAACTACGCCTGGATCGGCAGCATCAGCGAAGACGTCACCGCGTGCTACATCTTTCGCGCCGACGGCGCCAAGACCATCGACGAGATGAAGCGCCACGGCCATTATCATTTCGGACTCACCGGCGTCGGCACGTCGGAGGACCTCAATACCAAGATCCTGCGGCGCGTCTTCGGCGTCGAGATCGCCCAGGTGTCGGGCTATACCAGCAGCGCCGACATCCGCATCGCGATCGAGCGCGGCGAGCTCGACGGCGATTGCGGCGCGTGGAGCAGCATCCCCGAGGACTGGACCAAGGCGCCGACCTTCCATCCCGTCTCGCGCTCCGGCTCAGCGCCCGAGGGCATGCCGTCCGACGTCCCCTATGTCGTCGACGCCGCGCCGGCCGCGGCGCGCGATGCGGTGCGCTTTCTCCTCGCCGACAGCTCGGTCGGGCGTCCGTTCGTCGTGTCGCACGCCGTCCCCGCCGAACGCGTCCGCATCCTGCGCGAGGCGTTCGCCGCGACGATGATGGATCCGGACTTCATCGCCGAAGCGCGGCGTCTGCGCCAGCCGCTCTCGCCCAAGACCGGCGAGGAGGCGGCGAAGGCGGTCGAGGGCATTTACGGGGCGGGGCGGGAGACGATCGACGCGGCGAAGAAGATCGTCGCGGAATAGAGCGCGGGGTTCGCGGTTGATCTGGCGCCGGACGGTCCTCTGCCTTGGCCTGTCGCAACTCGTGTGCTGGGGCATTTCCTACTACCTGATCGGCGGATTCGGCGACCTGATCGCGGCCGATCTCGGCTGGAGCCAAACCCTCGTCTATGGCGGGTTCACCGCCGCGCTCATCGTCATGGGACTGACCTCGCCCGTGACGGGCCATTTGATCGACCGCCATGGCGGACGCCGCGTCATGGTGACGGGCTCCCTCGCGCTCGCGGTCGGCTGCACCGCGCTGGCGTTGTCGCGCACGGTTCTCTCCTATTACACCGCCTGGGCGTGGATGGGGCTCGCCATGCGCCTTACGCTCTACGAGGCGGCGTTCGCGTCGGTCGCCCGCATCGGCGGCCCCGGTGCCAGGCGGCCGATCGCGCAGATCACGTTGCTCGGAGGACTCGCCTCGACCGTGTTCTGGCCGATCGGCAACGCGCTCGCCGGGCCGTTCGGCTGGCGCGGCGCGGTCATGGCCTATGCCGGTTTCGCGCTCCTGACCATCCCGCTCCACCTCGCGATCCCCAACACGCGCTATGGCGAGGCGGTCGACGGCGAGACGGCGGCCCAGCCATTGCCGCCAGCCCATCCTCCGCTCGCCGCGGGGCCGCGCGACCGGCTCATCGCCGGCAGCCTCTATGCCGTGATCGTCACGCTGGCCGGATTTCTTAATTCCGGCATGTCCGCGCACATGATCGCCTTGCTGGCAGGCTTCGGACTCGCCGCCTCGGTCTCGGTGTGGATTTCCACACTGCGCGGCATCGGCCAGTCCTTGGCGCGCGTGTGCGAGGTGCTGTTCGGCGCCAGGCTCCATCCCCTGACCCTCAATGTGCTCGCGACGCTGGTCCTGCCCTTTTGCTTCGCGGCCGGCCTGCTCAGCGGACAATTCGTCCTCGCGGCGATCGGATTCGCGTTTTTCTATGGCGCGGGCAACGGCATCGTGACCATCACGCGGGGCACCCTGCCGCTCGTCCTGTTCGGCCACCGCTCTTATGGCGCAATCACGGGACGGCTGCTGGTGCCGAGCTTCCTTTTGTCCGCGGTCGCTCCGATCGCCTACGCCTTCGTCATCGAGCGCTTCGGCGACGGCGGGGCGCTTTATCTTTCGATCGCGCTATCGTCGGTCGCGTTCGGCGCGGCGATTGCGCTCAAGCTAATCTTCGGCGAGCCCCGCCCAGCATGAAAAAAGCAAGTGCCTTCAACGCCTAAGAATGCTATAGCGAGGCCGGTTCAGGAGTGCGCCGCACTCGCTTGAGCGTGCTCCCGCAGTCGGGGAGGAGACGCATGAAAACCATCTTCTGGCTTGCGACGGTGGTCGCTGCCCTCGCGGCGCCCGCTTACGCCGACGACGAAAACACCATCACGATCGGCATGACCCTCTCTCAGACCGGATCGCTCAATGTCGATTCGCTCGCCCAGCAGCGGGGCGCGGAGTTGTGGCGCGACCAGGTGAACGGGGCGGGCGGGATCAAGGCCGGCGGCAAGCAATACAAGGTGCGCTTCGTCACCTATGACGATCAGTCCCAGGGCGGACGCGTGCAGCAGCTCTACACGCGCCTCATCGTCCAGGACAATGCCCAGTTCCTGTTCGGTCCCTATTCCTCCGGGCTGGTGGCGACGGCGGCGGTGATCAGCGAGCAGTACGGTAAGCTGATGCTGATCACCGGCGGTGCCGAGCCCAAGACCTACGAGCTTGGCAACAAGTACCTGTTCCAGGCCATCACCGCGGGCGACCATTACCTCACCAACGCGGTCGATGCGCTGCACGCGAAGAACCCGCATGCGAAAGTGGCGCTCGTCTATTCCGACGATCCCTTCTCCAAGGCGGTGGCGGGCGCGACCAAGGATCAGGCCCAGGAGGCCGGCCTGAGCATTGTTCTGGACGAATCCTACGCGCCCACCACAACGGATTTCGGTCCCGTCATCAACAAGATCATATCGGCGCAAGCCGACTCGTTCCTGGGCGGCGGACACTATCCCGACGGCGCGACCCTGGCCCGCCAGCTCTATGACCAGAAGGCCAACCTCAAATGGGAGTCGATCCTGGTGGCGCCCGGCGACGAGAAGTTCGCGGCCCTCGGTCCGGCGGCGCTCGGCGTCACGACGGGGTCGCAATGGGAAATCCAGGTCGCGTTCAAGCCGCAATTCGGGCCGACCGCGGACGAGTTCGCCAAGGCGTTCAAGGACAAGTTCAACGCCGAGGCGGATTACTATGCGGCCTCGGGCTTTACCGGCGGGGCGCTGCTGCAGCACGCGATCGAGCAGGCCGGCTCGATCGATCCCGACAAGGTGGCGGAAGCGCTCAACGGGATGGACGTCACGACCTTCTTCGGTCACGTCAAGTTCTCGACCGACCCCAAGTCCCACGGGTTACAGATCGCGCACGACATGGTGCTGGCGCAGTGGCAGGAGGGGAAGGACGGCAAGCTGGGCCGGCAAGTGGTCTGGCCCAAGGCGGCGCAATCCGCCGATCTCATCTACCCGATGCATTGAGCGCGGGATGAGCAAAGGGGCGGCACCTCCGGCCCTTTGCTGCATCTGATCGCCTCCTCATGACGGGCATTATCGCTTCGATCATCGACGGCGTGCTCGTCGGCTCGGTCTACGGTCTCGCGGCCATGGGGCTGACGCTGATCTGGGGCGTCATGGACGTGGTCAACCTGACCCACGGCTCGATGATCGTGGCCGGCATGTTCGGGCTTTACCTCCTGACCGAATTCGTTGGCCTCAACCCTTACGCGGCCCTGCCGCCCGTTCTCGTGGGCGGATTCCTCGTCGGCCTGGCGCTCTACTGGGTCTCCGTCCACCGCATGATCGGCCGGCCGCCGCTCATGAGCCTGCTCTCGACCTTCTCGGTCAATCTGGTGCTGATCGGCATCGGCACGGCGGTGTGGGGCACCGTGCTCTTCAACGTGCAGGTGACGCTGCCGGGCGTGAGTTGGGGGCGCTACACCTTTCCTGGCACCCATATCCTCGCGGCGGTGCTGACCGCCGTGATCGCCTTGTGCCTGTACCTCTTCCTCCACCGCACGCGTCCCGGCAAGGCGATCCGCGCGGTCGCCGGCAACCGCACCGCGGCGGAGCTGGTCGGCATTCCCACGACCCGCGTGCTGTCATTCGCCTTCGGCCTCGGCGTCGCGCTCGCCTGCGTCTCGGGCATGCTGATCGCGACCTTATTCCCCTTCACGCTCCTCTCGGGCGACACCTATCAGCTCAAGAGCTTCGTCGTCACGGTGCTGGGCGGGCTCGGCAATCCGGCCGGCGCGCTGATGGGCGGCATCGCGCTCGGCCTCGTCGAAGGCCTGGTGACGCCGTTCATGCCGGTAAGCTGGACCCTGGTGATCGAGTTCGCGCTGTTCGTGGTTGTGCTGATCGTCCGGCCCGGCGGCGTATTCACGTTCCGGCGCTCGTGACGCAGATGCTGCGCCGCCCGTTCTTCTGGATCATCGCGCTGGTGATCGCGGTGTTCGCGCTCGCGCCCGTCGTCAGCGGCAGCGTTCAGTTGCGCGAGAGCCTGCTGCTCGCGTCCATCTACATCATCCTCGCGAGCAATCTCAACCTGATGCTGGGCTATGCCGGCTACGTCAATTTCGGCAGCATCGTGTTCTTCGGCCTCGGCGGCTATATCTGCGTCTATCTGCTGGGCGCGCCGGGCTGGCCGCTGGCCGCGGCGACGCTCGCCGCCGGCGTCGTCGTCAGCGTGCTCGCGCTGTTCTTCGGTCTCGGCATCCTGCGCCTGCGCGGCGCCTATTTCGCGCTCTCGACCATCGGCGTCAACGAGGCGGTCCAGGCCTTCGTCGCCAACTTCGCGCCGTGGGGCGGGTCCTCGGGTCTCTATCTCTCGAGCGCGCTGTTCGCGCCGCTCGGCGGCCCCATGCGGGCACTGTGGATCATTTATTTCTTTCTCGTCGGCATCATGGGCCTGTCGCTCTATCTGAGCTACGGGATCAAGATCTCGAAGTTCGGCCTCGGACTGCTCGCCATCGGCCAGAACGAGGATGCGGCCTCGGTGCTCGGCGTGCCGACCCCGCTTTACAAGGCGCTCGCCTACAGCGCATCGGCCTTTCTGCCGGCGCTTGCAGGCGGGCTTTACTTCTTCAAGAGCGCCTTCATCCAGCCGGCCGACGCGTTCGACTTGACCTTCTCGCTGGAGGCGATCGTGATCGTGATGCTGGGCGGCCAGGGCACCATCGCGGGCCCGGCGATCGGCGCCTATTTCTATGAGGAGATGCGCGGCTGGCTGCTCACCTCGGACACGTTCTCGAACTTTCAGCTCGTCGCCGCCGGCGCGCTGCTCCTGCTCATCGTTCAGTTCCTGCCGAGCGGGCTCATGGGCTGGGTTTACGGGCGCTGGCCGCAAGTGCGGAAGGTGCTCGAGTGACCGCGCTCCTGGAAATCGACGATCTGAGCAAGAGCTTCGGCGGCGTCCACGCCATCGAACGGTTGAGCTTCGTCGCCAACGAGGGCGAAATCCTTGGCCTCATCGGCCCCAACGGCGCGGGGAAGACCACCCTCTTCAACCTGATCAACGGCGTATTCCCGCCCGACGGCGGCCGCGTGCGGTTCCGCGGCGTCGACATCACGGGCCAGGCGCCTCATCGCGTGGCGCGGCAAGGGCTCGCGCGCACCCATCAGATCGTGCAGCCGCTCGATACCATGACCGTGCTGCAGAATTGCACCGTGGGCGCCTGCTTCGGCCGCGAGAACCTGCCGCTTTCACGCGCGCGCGAAGCGGCGCGCGAGGCGGCGGTCTTCGTCGGTCTCGAGGACCGGATGGAGACGCTCGCCGCGCAGCTCACCATCGTCGGCAAGAAGCGTCTCGAGCTCGCGCGCGCGCTCGCGGCGCAATCCGTGCTCCTCATGCTCGACGAGGTGCTTGCGGGCCTCAACCCGACCGAGATCGAGCACATGATCGGCGTGATCCGCCGCATCCGCGAGCGCGGCATCGCGATCCTCATCATCGAGCATCTGATGCAGGCGATCATGAGCCTGTCGGACCGGATCGTGGTGCTCAACTCGGGACAAAAGCTGGCCGAGGGCACGCCCGCCGAGGTAGCCGGCGATCCGTCGGTGATCGAGGCCTATCTCGGCGATCCGGCGCTCGCGCGCGAACTCCACGGCAGAGCCTAGGATGAGCGACGCGCTCCTCGAAGTGGCATCGCTCACCGCCGGCTATGGCGAGGTGCAGATTCTGTGGGGCATTTCGCTGGCGGCGACGCGCGGCCAGCTCACCACCATCGTCGGCGCCAACGGGGCCGGGAAGACGACGACGCTCAGGGCCATCGTCGGCAGCATCCCGCCCTGGGCCGGCAAGGTCACGTTCGCGGGCGAGGACGTGACGCGACTCCCCGCCCACGCCAAGGCCGCGCGCGGCCTCGTGCTCGTCCCCGAGGGCCGCCAGTTGTTCGGCGCCATGACGGTCGACGAGAATCTCGAGATGGGCGCGTACTCGAAGCGGACGGCACGGAAATATGCCGATCGTCTGGCGCAGGTCTTCGCGCTGTTTCCACGCCTCGGCGAGCGCCGGCGCCAGAAGGCCGCGACATTGTCGGGCGGCGAGCAGCAGATGCTGGCGATCGCGCGCGGCCTCATGGCCGACCCGCAGATCCTCATCATCGACGAGCTTTCGCTGGGCCTGGCGCCGGTGGTGGTGCATCAGCTGTTCGGGACGCTGAACACGCTCAGGGACGAAGGATTGACCATCCTTCTGGTCGAGCAGAACGTGCATCTCGCGCTCGCCGTGAGCGATCATGCCTATGTGATCGCCGAGGGCCGCGTCTTCACGGAGGGGCCGCCCGCGACGCTCGCGGCCATGCCGTAGATCAGGCGCGCCTATCTCGGTCTCTAGGCGAGCGCCGAATCGGCTTGTCCCGCAACCCGTCTTGGTCCACGATTTCGACTTGATCGATCGGCGAGGGAGGACGTCGCATGCAGCGCCTGACACGATCCGCGGCGGGACTGGTCCTGATCCTCGCAAGCGCCTTCGCGCCCGCCGCCGGCGTCGCCGAGACGATCAAGCTCGGCGTCAGCAAGCTCGCGAGCTGCTCGCCCATCGCCATCGCTCTGGCCAAAGGCTATTTCACGGAGGAAGGACTTACGCCGCAGCTCGTCTTCTTCGACGCGCAACAGCCGATCGCCGTAGCCGCGGTGTCGGGCGACGTCGAATTCGGCATCGCCGCCGAAACCGCCGCGCTCTACACGCTCGCGGGCGACGGCAAGCTGCGCGTCATCGGCGGCGGCGCGAGCGAGGCGCCGAGCTTCCATTACCTGTCCATCCTCGCGTCCAACCACGCCTTCGAGACCGGGCTGAAATCGGTGCGCGACCTGCCCGACCATACGGTCGCGCTGACGCAAATGGGGACTGGCCTGCAATACGCCATGGGCCAGATCGCCGTGAAATACGGGTTCGACGTCAAGCGCATAAACTTTGTGGCGCTACAATCGAACGCGAACATCGCCTCGGCCTTGGCCGGCGGACGCGTGGACGCCTCGATCTTCTCGTCGACCGGGGCGCTGCCGCTCCTCGAGCGCGGCGACGTGAAGCTGCTTGGCTGGGCCGGCGACGAGACCCCCGTCACCCAGGCCTATCTTCTCTTCACCTCCGCCGACATGGCCACGAAGCAGCCCGCGACGGTCGAGAAATACCTGCACGTCTATCGCAAGGCCGCGCGCCTTTATCACGACGCCTTCACCGATCACGACGGGAAGCGCAAGGACCAGGCGACCGCGCCCGAGATCCTGGACATCCTGGCGGCCTATCTCGGGCAGCCCGTGGCGCTGGTGAAGATGGGTCTCCCCTATTTCGACGGCGAGGGGCGGATCGACGCGAAGGACTTGCAGCGCCAGATCGACTGGTACCGCTCGCAAGGCCTGATCAAGACCGTGGTCAGCGCCGACGCGATCATCGACAAGCGCTTCGCCAAGCCGATGCCGCAATATTGAGGACCCGTCCTATGCCGCGCACCTCCGATCAGCGTCCGCCCGTCGCCATCGGGCACGTCTTTCTCCGCGCGAGCGACGTCCCCGCCGCAGCATCGTGGCTCGCGGAGGCGGGCTTGCGCCCCATCGCGCACGGCGACGATTTCGCGGTGCTCGAGCTGCGCGGCGGCACGCATCTCGTCGTCACCAAGGCCGCGCGCCGCCCCAAGGCGGGCGCCGAGGCGCCATTCGACCTGATGGTGGACGATGTCGACGCGGCGCACCGCGCCTACGAGGAGAAGGGCCTCGAGCCGTCGCGCATCCGCCGCGGAAACATCCACGACAGCTTCCATGTCGCGGGGCCCGACGGCTATCGCATCGAGATCGTCTCGTCGCATGCGGGCCACCGGCCGGTCTGAGCGGCCGCGTCTAGCCTCAGGGCTTCACCGGCACGAAGCGGCTGGTGAACATTTCGTCGTCGCGCGGCTTCTTGTCGAGTATGCCCAGATCGACGTAAGACGCCTTCAGCACTTCGATCGCCTGCGGATCGAACTGTCCGTCATCCTCGAGCCAGGAGGCGAGCTCGTCATAGATGCGGTTCATGATCTCCGGCGTGCTGTGCAGCTCGCGCACGGCGATGAGCGTGGTCTCCTCCTTGTGGGTCTTCATGTAATGGATGCCGGCGAAGAAGCCCTTGAGGAAGCGCTCGACTAGGTTGGGATTGTTCTGGATCAGGTCGTTGCGCGCATAGACCACATGCGCGTGGAAATGGCGCGCATATTGCGCCAGCCCGAAGGCGGCGCGCCCCTCGTGTTGCGCTTCGAGCAGATATCCCACCTCGGGCGGACCGGTCGCCGCGTCGGCCTGGTGCGAGCGGATCAACGCCATCGTGCCGCTGACCGATCCCCCCGTGACGATCTTGATCCCGTCCTTGCCCCAGCCCTCGGCAATGGCCATCTTCCAGATCAGCCATTCGGTCACCGAGCCAAGGCCGGGAACGGTGACGGTCTTGCCCTTGAGATCGGCAGGCACTTTCACCGGCGAGTCGTCGGTGACGATGATCGTCACGGTGCGCGGCTCGCCGGCGAAGGCGGCGACGGCGCGAATGGGCGCGCCCTTGGCCGCGAACGCCATCTCGACGCCGCTGCTCAATCCGAAATCGACGCTTCCCGCCGTCAGGGCCTGGATGAGCTTCGCGCCGCTGCCGTTATTGGTGATCTCGAGCTCGATGCCGTAATTCGACCAGATGCCATGGTCGATTCCGACCTGGAGCGGCAGGAACGCCCAGATGGGCCACACAGCCGTGCCGGCGGTGACCTTGTCGAGCGCGCGCGCAGCGGGCGAAATCAGCAGGAAGGCGATGATCGCGAGGACGAGGTTTCGACCGCTCGGCATGAAGCCTTTCATGGCATCTCTTCTTCTGCGGCGATGGTGCGCGAATTATAGTGCGCGCACCATCCGAGTCCAGCGGCGGCAAACGGGAAGATCATCATGGCAGGCCCTTCACCTCATCGCATCGACGTTCATCATCACATCTCGCCTCCCGGCTATATCGCCGACCTCGACCCCAAGGGCATCCGCCTCTCGCGCGAGACGCGCAACTGGTCGCCCGCGCAATCGATCGAACTGATGGACCAGGGCGGCGTCCAAATCGCGCTCACCTCGATCACCACGCCGGGCCTGTGGTTCGGCGATGCCGCGGCCGCACGCAAGCTTTCGCGCGTGTGCAACGATTACGCGGCGAAGCTCGTTTCCGACTACCCGAAGCGCTTCGGCATGTTCGTCAACCTGCCGCTGCCTGATGTCGAAGGAAGCCTGCGCGAGATCGAATACGGACTCGACGTGCTGAAGGCGGACGGCATCGTCCTCTTCACCAGCTATGGCGACAAATGGCTGGGCGATCCGGCGTTCGATCCCGTGTTCGAGGAGCTGCACCGCCGCAAGGCCGTCGTCTATACCCATCCGACGACCGCGACCTGCTGCACCAACCTCCTCAGCATCAACGATTCGGTGATCGAATACGGCACCGACACGACGCGGGCGCTGACGCAGATGATCTTCACCGGCCGCGCGGCAAAATTCTCGAACATTCGGCTTATCTGGTCGCATGGCGGCGGCCAGATGCCGTTCCTGATCGTGCGCCTGACGCGCATGTCGCGCGCGCCGGATTACGCGCGGCTTCTGCCGCAGGGATTCCTGCACGAGGCGCGGCGCTTCTTCTATGACACGGCGGCGGTCTATGCCACCGGGCCGATGCAGGCGCTGCGCCAGGTCGTGCCGGTCGACCAGATCGTCTACGGCACCGATGTTCCGTGGGGCAATCCGGCCGAGATCGCGCGCGATCTCGCTTCCTGCGGCGTCTTCAACGAAGCGGAGCTGCGCCGGATCGACCGCGACAACGCCCTGCGCCTCTTTCCGCACCACAAGTGAGGGGCGCGCATCAGGATTGCCGGCCGATCACCTTGTCCACGTAGACGCCAGCGACCAGGCGTTCGACCTGGCGGATGCTGGCGAGCGCGGGCTCGCCGCGAATGCGCGCCAGGATGGAAGCGATATCGTCCTCGCCCAGATGTTGCGCGGCGGCGAAAGCCCGCGCCACTTCGAGGAGCGTATCGGTGGTCGGCGCGCCGAACTCGTATTGCATGAGACGGTCGGTGATCGCCTCATCGACCAAATCGATGCGGTTGGTGGTGAGGACCACCGAAGTATGCGAGGTGTCGAGCTCGTCGATGCTGTGGAAGAACACCGAGTTCTGGCTGAAATGCCATTCGCGGGCGTTGCCGGAGCCGCGTGTGAGGAACAGCGATTCGACATCGTCGAACAGCAGCACCGTGCGCCGCATCGCGTCGCCGACATGGCGATGACCGGGTCCGCTGCCGAAGCGATGGCTGTGGATCTCGCCCTCGCGCGCGTAGTCGAACAGCTCGGCGAGCCGCTCCTCGCTGTCGCCATAGCGGCCCCGCGCGATGTCCGAGCCGTCGACCAGGACGAGGACGACCTCGTTCTCAGGCTCGGCGGCGTCGGTGCCGAACATGCGGCCTAGCTCGTAGGCGATCCGCTTCGCCATCGTCGTCTTGCCGACGCCGACCGCGCCGTGGAACAGGAAGCCCTTGATGGCGCTGTTCTGGATGTGCTCGCGCCATTGATGCGCGACGAGCCGCACCGTCTCCTTCAGGATGCGCGCATAGGACTCGCCGACCATCTCGCGCTCGACCCGGCCCATGCCGCCGGGGCCGGGATCGTCGACGAAGACGCCGAATTGCCGTTGCAGCCGGGCCCAATCATAGAGATTGACGTCGAGATCGCGCACCCGATCACTCCTCCGGCGCTTTCTCGATCTGCTCCAGCGCCGAGCCGCGGTCCACGCCCAGTATGTCGGCCAGGTTCAGTTCCGCCTGGATCAGGATGACGGGCTCCTCGGGATCGAGATTGACGTGCTGCACCATGACGCCGTCGGCGCGGATCGGGATGTTGACGACGTCCTCGGCCTCCCAATCGTGGCGCACATCGTCGAGCAGCGTGTAGCCGCGTCCCTTGACGATATAGATGATCGAGCCGCCGGGGGATTTCTGCACCCCGCTCCTGGAGCGCGGCGCGATCTCCTGGCGAAAGAACATCATGGAGCGGATCGCCGTGCCCTCGATCGCCGGATGCAGATACCATTGCATCCGCCCCTGGTCGTTGCGCTCCCACGGCAGATCCTTGCCCTTGATGATCCACGCGCCGTTGCGCTGCAGCCGCCGTTGCCGGTCGCGCAAGGCATGGAGCCAGTCGAGCAGCGTCTCGGAAGGCTCGGTCGATGCGCGGCCCAAGGGCGCGTCGGGATCGCGAACGGGACGATCGCTCATCGCCGTTCCCTGGGCCGTCCGCCGAGGGAGCGGAACTCGGGATGCTGCTCGAGCTGCACCATCTCGCTCGCTCCCCATTCGTAGATGGCAGTATGGATGAACGCGATCCACTTCACCGGCTTGTCCTCGAAGCGGTTGAAGTGCTGGTGCTCGACGCCGCCGGGCTTGATCGGCAGGAGCATCAGATCGCCGGCCTCCCACTCGAGGCGTTCACCGTCGACGATGGAGTGGCCCTCGCCTTCGAGGATGTAGATGACCAACCCGCCCTGGTGGCGGTGCTTGCCCGAATGGATCTTGATCTCCTGGACGAAGACGATCCAGCCGTCGAGCGCGGTGTCGACCTTGCCGCCGGTGTAGCAGGACGGCCGCAGGTAATTGCGCACGACGCCCTGGCGGCTCATCTCCCAGGGATTGCCCTTGCCCCGGACGACGACCTCGCCGGAGAAGGAGCGTTCGCGGTCGGCGCGCTGGGCGGCGATGATCTGCTCGTAGAAGTCGCGCTCGCGGATGCGGCCACGTTCAGCCATGGAGCATGGTCCTCTACAGCTCGCGAATCCGCGGTAGCACCTGTTCCCCGAACAGCGCGATCGAGCGCTCGGTCCGCTCGCCGAGCTGGAAGGCGGAAACGGCGTCGAGGACCCCGGGCCGCAACTCGCGCGCGATGGCGGCGATCTGCGCCACCACCGTGTCGGGGCTGCCGATGATGATGCGCCCCAAAGCGATGCGGTCCTTGAGGCCGCGATCCTCTAGCACGCGCTCGCGCTGACCGAGCGCGTCGCCGCCGTAATATCCCGTCTGCGCGACGGCAGCCTCCAGATCCCGGTTGGCGGTGACGGGGCTGCCGCGTTGCGGCCGGCGACGGCTCTCCTCGTAATCGGCGAGCGCCTGTGCGTCGGTGTCGGCGACATGGAAGCTCACCCGGAAGAGCACGTCGTCCGCGCCGGGCTCCCAGCCCGCAAGGCGCGCCTCGTCGCGATAGTGCTGCGCCGACTTGGCGGCGCGCGGCAGCGTCGTCACCGCGAGCCCCAAGGACACGCGGTTGCGGGCGGCGAACTCGGCCGATTCGGGACTCGATCCAGACATGTATATGGGCGGATGCGGCCGCTGCACCGGGCGCGGCCAGATCGAGACGGAGCGGTATTTGAAATAGCGCCCTTCCCAGCCGAACGGCTGCGTCTCGGTCCAGGCGAGGCGGATGAGCTGCAGCCCTTCCTCGAAGCGGCCGCGCGATTCGACCGGGTTGGTGTTGTAGGTCACGTATTCGTTGGGCGTGCCGCGCATCATGCCGGCGATCACGCGCCCGTCCGTCATGGTGTCGAGCATCGCGAATTCCTCGGCGACGCGGACCGGATTGAGAATCGGAATGGTCGGCCCCAGGAGCGCGATCTTCGCGCGCTTCACCACTTGCGTGAGCGCACCCGCGAACACCATGGGATTGGGCGTCAAGCCGAACGGCCCGTAGTGATGCTCGGCGACCGTGACCCAGTCGAATCCCACCGCGTCCGCCAGGCGGAACTGCTCGAGCGCCGTTTGCATGGAGGCCTTGGCCGCGTCCGCGGAATAGCCATCCGCCGGCGTCGGCCAGCCTGCCGGCGCCGGCGCCAGATAGAACACGGAGGAAAAGAACGCGGCTTTCATGCGAGGTCGTTGCCGAGCCAGCCCTTCTCCGAGATATCGAAGATGATCCCGTCGGGGTCCTTGAACTTGCGCTCGAAATTCACGTCGTCGCGCGACTTGCCGAGATCGAAGAAGAACTTGCCGCCTGCCGCCTCGATGCGGCGCTGCGCCTCCTCCAGGTTCTCGACGCGGAAGCCGAAATGATGCGCGCCCACCAAATCGTCGAGCGTCTCGACCCCCGCCGCCGCCGCCGACTTGTACTGCAGCAGCGCCAGGTTGATGGTGCCGTCGGAGAGATAGATGCCGGAGCCGATCTCGAGGTCGTCGCGGCCGACCCGTTTGAGGTCGAACACCTGCTCGTAGAATTGCGCGGCGCGCTCGAGGTCGCGCACGACGATCGCGAAGTGACGCAGCTTGGCCATTGATGCCCCTTCCCGCCCGTCCGCGCGCGAGCAATGTCGCCGCACGATATCACCCGGGCGCCATCCGGCTCCAGCCGAGAGTTGGCCTTCGACCGGCCCGGCGGCGCGAATTATACTGGGCCGCGGGCAAGTGGCTTCGAAGCGAGCGCGACATGGAGATGAAGGCCGCGATCTTCCGCAAGGTGCATGAGCCCTTGACGATCGAAACCGTCGAGATCGACAAGCCATGGGGCCGGGAGGTGCTGGTCCGCACCGTCGCTACCGGCGTCTGCCACAGCGATCTCCACGTCGTCGACGGGGTGGGGAGATTCGCGCTCGACCGGCCGATCGTGCTGGGCCACGAGGGAGCGGGGATTGTCGAGGCCGTCGGCTCCGACGTGGGCAGCGTGCGGCCGGGCGACCACGTGGTGGCGTGTCTTTCGGGCTTCTGCGGCAGTTGCGCCCAATGCCTCGCGGGCCACCCCAATCTCTGCACCGGCGGCATCGTCACGCGCCCGGACTCGGCAACACCGCGCATCTCGCAGCGCGGCCAGCCGTTCCGGCAGTTCATCGGCATCTCGAGCTATGCCGAGCGCATGCTGCTGCACGAGAATTCGCTGGTGCGGATTGATCCCGAGCTGCCGCTCGACCGCGCCGCGCTCGTGGGCTGCGGCGTGCTCACGGGCGTGGGTGCCGCGCTGCGCAGCGCAGGCCTCGAGGCAGGGCAGAGCGTCGCCGTGTTCGGCTGCGGCGGCGTCGGGCTGTCGATCATCCAGGGCGCGCGGATCGGCGGCGCGCGGCAGATCATCGGCGTCGATGTCTTCGAGTCCAAGCTGGAGTTGGCAAGCCGGGTCGGCGCGACGCATGTCGTGAACAGTGCCAAGGAAGATCCGGTCGCGGCGATCCTCTCGCTCACCGGCGGCGCCGGCGTCGACCATGCGTTCGAGGCGGTGGGCGTCGCCAAGCTGGTGCGGCAGGCGATCGAGAGCCTCGCCATCCGCGGCACGGCCACCATCGTCGGCGTGCTGCCGCCCGACGCGATGATCGAGTTTCCCTGGATGGCGATCCGGCCCGAATGCCGCGTCCAGACCTCGCGCATGGGATCGAACCGGTTTCGCACCGACATTCCGCTCTATCTCGACTTCTACCGTCAGGGGCGGCTCAAGCTCGACGAGATGGTCACGCGGCGCGGGCGGCTCGAGGACATCAACGACGCGTTCCGGGCCGTGAAGGCCGGCGAGGTCGCCCGCACCGTGTTGACCTTCGATTGAAGCCGCAACTTGACCGGCGCGCCTCCCCGCGAATATATGATTAGCGCAGGCACCCCAAAATGGGGGCTACTTAAGGACGAACCGGGGGAAAGGCCGGAAGCGCCATGTCATTTCTCAGCAAGGATCGGACCATCGCGCCGCCCGGCTACAGCCGGCGGCTTATTCCGCCGGCCGCGCTTTGCGTACATCTCTGCATCGGCCAGGCCTATGCTTTCAGCGTGTTCAACCTGCCGCTATCCAAGCTGATCGGCATCACCCAATCGGCGCCGGACGACTGGAAGCTGACCGACATCGGTTGGATCTTCAGCCTCGGCATCTTCTTCCTGGGCGCCTCGGCCGCGCTGCTCGGCCGTTGGGTCGAGGAGGGTGGACCGCGCCGCGCCATGTTCACGGCCGCGCTGTGCTGGAGCGGCGGCTTTGTCATCTCGGCCATTGGCGTGTACATACACAACATCTGGGTGATCTATTTCGGCTACGGCATCGTCGGCGGCTTCGGCCTTGGCATCGGCTATATCTCGCCGGTCTCGACGCTGATCAAATGGTTCCCTGATCGCCCCGGCATGGCGACGGGGATGGCGATCATCGGCTTCGGCGGCGGCGCCTTTATCGCCTCGCCGCTTTCGGTTTGGCTGATGAGCAATTTCTCGACCGCGAAGCATGTCGGCGTGGCCGAGACATTCATCGCGCTCGGCGTGATCTATGGCTGCTTCATGATGGTCGGCGCGACCATCGTTCGCTCGCCGCCACCCGGCTGGAAGCCCGAGGGCTGGACTGCGCCGGTGCAGTCGCAAAAGCTCATCACCACGCAAAACGTCTTCGTCTACGATGCCCTGAAGACGCCGCAGTTCTGGCTGATCTGGTGGGTGCTGTGCCTCAACGTCACCGCCGGCATCGGCGTGCTCGGCCAGGCGTCGGCCATGAGCCAGGAGATGTTCCCTGGCAAAGTGACCGCCGTCGCCGCCGCGGGATTCGTCGGCCTGATGAGCCTCTTCAATATGGGCGGCCGCTTCTTCTGGGCGTCGATGTCGGATCTGATGGGCCGCAAGAACACCTACTTCGTGTTCTTCGTTCTGGGCACCATTCTGTACGCGACCGTGCCCTACACCGGATCGATCGGCAGCGTCGTCCTGTTCGTTTGCGCCTACGCGATCATCTTCAGCATGTACGGCGGCGGCTTCGCCACCGTGCCGGCCTATCTGCGCGACATGTTCGGCACGCGCTATGTCGGCGCCATTCACGGTATGCTGCTGACGGCGTGGTCGATGGCGGGCATCTTCGGGCCGGTGCTGGTGAATTACATCCGCGAGTACAACATCGAGCACGGCGTCGCCAAGGCGCAGGCCTACAACGCCACGATGTACGTGATGGCGGTGTTGCTGGTAATGGGCTTTATCTGCAACTACCTGGTCAAGGCAGTCGACAAGCGGCATTACATGACGCAAGACCGGGCCGACGCCCTGGGCGCTGCGGAGTGAGGGAGTTGACCATGGCAAGCGACGCGCAATCCGGCGGCAATACGCTCAAGCTTTGGCTCGCCTGGGGCTTCGTCGGCATTCCTCTCACCTGGGGGGTGCTGCAAACCCTCATCAACGCCCTGAAGCTGTTTCAGTAGGTCGCGGCGCAGGGCGAATAATCACAGCGCCGCCCGCCGCAGCGCCGGGATCACGTCGCGCGCATAAAGCTCGAACGCGCCCATCCGCTGATCGGGCGGCGACGCGCGATCCATGGTGCAGAGGAAGTGCCCGGCGCCGACGCGCCGGCACTGCGCGATGATCTCTTCGGCGACGCGCGCCCCCGCCCCGGCGATGAATTCGTCGTCGCCGACCGAGAAGCCGTGCGTCGGCCCGGGCGCATCTGGCAGCGGCGATTCGGTGTAGCGCGGGTCGTGGGTCAGCGCCTGCCGGTATAGCCGCAGCGCCGCGCGCGAGGTTGCGATCGCCGCTTCATCGTCGGCGCCGACCGTGACGTTGCGCCGGATGGCGAGCTGATCGGGGCCGGTGGGATGGCCCGCCCGCGCGGCCTCCTCGCGATAGTCGTCGAAGATCGCCGCGATGCGCTCGATCGGATGGAAGCCGGTGCAGATCTTCGCGCCGCGCCGCGCCGCCTTGCGGGCGGATTCGATGCTCACGACCGTGACCCATTTCGGCGGCGAAGGCTGCTGCAGCGGCCGCGGCACGATGCGCAGATCGTCGAAATTCCAGAACCTGCCGTGATGCGAGATCACCGGTTTGAGCAAGGCGGCGTCGAGAATTTCGATCGCCTCGGCGTTGCGCGCGTTGGCCTCGTCGACGCCGAGGCCGACCCGCAGCATTTCCTGGGGGATGCCGCTCGCGGTGCCGATCTCGAGCCGCCCGCCGGTCAGGTGATCGAGCATGCCGATCTCTTCGGCAACCCGCCACGGCTGATAATAGGGCAGCACCAAGCCCATGACGCCGAGCCGCAGTGTCCGCGTCATGGTCGCGACCGTGGCGATGAGCAGGTTGGGCGACGGGCTGTACCCCAGCCCGAAATGATGCTCGCTGAAGAAGATCCCCTCGAAGCCGAAGCCCTCGGCGCGGCGCCACAAATCGAGATGCCACTCGAAATGCTCGGCCGTCACGCGCGGCGCGACCTCCTTGTCGCGCCCGCCCGGCGCGCCAAAGAACTCGAAGATCCATGGTTTGATCATGGCGATCCGACCCCCATGCCGAATTCTATCGCCCCATGAACGGGTTGTCTCGGACGCGCCAAACCCTTGGGCGGCGCCATGCCAGGCCCTTGCAATTCGCCGGCGTCAGGCATATAAGTAACTAACTGTTTAGTTATTTGTTGCGAGCCGGGCCGATGGCGAAGACGCAGAATCAAAGGACACAGTCCGAGAAAGGGGCCGCGAAGGAGGGTGCCCGCTGGCGCCGGCGCAAGGAGGCGCGTCCCAGCGAGATCGGCAAGGCGGCGCTCGAATGCTTCGCCGAGCGCGGCTATGCGGCCTCGTCGCTCGACGAGATCGCGGCGCGGGCCGGCGTCACGAAGGGCACGCTCTACCTCTACTTCCCGAACAAGGAGGCGCTGTTCAAGGACGTGGTGCGGCAGGCGCTGGTGCCGCGGATCGCCGCCTTCGAGGACCGCGTCCTGGCGAGCGAGCCGGCCGCGCGGCAGCTCGAAAATCTGATCGCCGCCTGGCCCGACATCATGGCCAACCCGCATCTGGGGGTCATCCCCAAGCTGATGATCGCCGAAGCGGGCAACTTTCCCGATCTCGCGAAGTTCTATCTCGAGGAGGTGATCGGCCGGGCACGGCGCCTGGTCGTCGGCATCCTGCGCCGGGGCATAACGCGCGGCGAATTCCGCCCTCTCGATCCCGACGCCGCGTTCTTTTCCGTGATCGCGCCGCTGCTGCTCGCCGTGCTGTGGCGGCACAGCTTCGAGCGCCACGACGTGAGCCCCATCGATGTGGCGGCGCTGTGCCGAACCCATGCGGCGATCGTGATCGGCGGGCTGGCGGCGCGAAAGGAAGCACCATGAGACGACGCATCCTGGTCGCGATCGCGCTCGCAATCGTCGCAGCCGGCGGGTGGGCCGCCTATACCTATCTCTACGTTCCGCGCGAGCGCGGCAGCGGCGACCTCGTCCTGCTCGGCAATGTCGACGTGCGCCAAGTCGAGCTCTCGTTCAAAGTCGCCGGCCGGATCATGGACATGAAGGTCGATGAAGGCGACCGCGTCGCCGCGGGACAGACGATCGCGACCCTCGACAAGCGCTATTTCGACGACGAGCTTCGCATCGCGCGCGCCCGCGAGAGCGCGCAAGAAGCGAATCTCGCCAAGCTCGAACACGGCTCGCGCCCCGAGGAGATCGAACAGGCGCGCGCCAATGTCGAGCTCGCGCGCACCGCCGCCGAAAACAACAAGGTTACGCTGGACCGGCAGACCAACCTCCTCAAGTCCGCCGTCACGTCGCAGCAGAACTACGACGCCGCGCTGGCGGCCGCGCGCCAGGCGCAGGCGCAGCTCGCTTTCGCGCAGCAGGCGCTGAAGCTGGCCGAGCTCGGCCCGCGGCAGGAAGATATCGATACGGCACGGGCGCAGCTATCGCTCGAGCGCGCGAATGTCGAAGTGGCGGAGCGCAATCTTGACGATGCCGAGTTGATCGCTCCGTCTGCCGGCACCATCACCACGCGGGTCCACGAGCCCGGCGCGATCGTCGCCTCGGGCGAGACGGTTTACGCCCTGACGCTCGACAATCCGGTCTGGGTGCGCGCCTATGTCGGCGAGCCTGATCTGGGCAGCGTCCATCCCGGCATGATAGCGGCGGTGACGACCGATCTGGCCGGGGGAAGGACCTATCGCGGCACGGTCGGCTTCATGTCGCCGGTCGCGGAATTCACGCCCAAATCGGTCGAGACACGCGAGCTGCGCACCGACCTCGTCTATCGTCTGCGCGTCATCGTCGAGGATGCCGATGACGGGCTCCGCCAAGGCATGCCCGTCACCGTCACCTTCGCCGGCGCGGCGCGAGGCTGAGCATGACGCCGCTCATCGCGGTCGAGGGCGTCAGCAAGCGCTTCGGCGCCGTGCCCGCCCTCGATGCCATCACTGCCGCCATCGCGCCCGGCCGCATCACCGGGCTGGTGGGCCCGGACGGCGCCGGAAAATCGACATTGCTGCGCCTCATCGACGAGCTCCTGGTGCCCGATGCCGGCCATATCAGCGTCTGCGGCCTCGACACGGTCAAGCAAGCGCCCGCCATTCACGCCGTCGCCGCCTACATGCCGCAGCGCTTCGGCCTCTACGAGGACATGACGGTCCGCGAGAACCTGACCCTCTATGCCGATCTGCGCGGGATCATCGGGGCGGAGCGCAAGGAGAGCTTCGCGCGGCTTCTCGCCTTCACCGATCTCGCGCGCTTCCAGGATCGGCTCGCGGGAAGGCTTTCGGGCGGCATGAAGCAGAAGCTCGGGCTTGCCTGCGCGCTGGTACGCACGCCGCGCGTGCTGCTGCTCGACGAGCCGAGCGTCGGCGTCGATCCCATTTCGCGGCGCGAATTGTGGCGCATGGTGCAGGAACTGGTCGGGCAGGGCATCGCCGTGGTGTGGAGCACGTCCTATCTCGACGAGGCCGAGCGTTGCGCCGAGGTTCTACTCCTGCACGAGGGACGCCTCCTCCATGCCGGGCCGCCCGGCCAACTCACCGCGCGCATGGCGGGGCGCGCCTTTCTGATCGCGTCCGGGGCCGAGAGCGGACGCGCGGTGCTGGCGCGCGTGCTGCGTCGCCCGGACGTGGCGGACGGCGTCGTCCAAGGCCACGCGGTGCGCGTCGTGATGGCGGAGGGCGCTGCGGCGCCGTCCCCGGCGTCGTTCGGCATCGCGGGCGCGGCCGACATCCGTGCCGTGCCGGCGCGCTTCGAGGACGCCTATGTCGCGCTGCTCGGCGGCGTGCGCGCGGAAGCGCCGGACGACGCGGCGGCACTGCCACGCCATGCCGGCGAGGGCGTCGTCATCGAGGCGCGCGCCCTCACCAAGCGGTTCGGCAGCTTCACCGCCGCGCAATCGATCAGCTTTGCCATCCGCCGCGGCGAGGTGTTCGGGCTGCTCGGCCCGAACGGGGCAGGCAAATCGACCACGTTCAAGATGATGTGCGGCTTGATGCGGCCCAGCTCGGGGACAGCCACGGTCGAAGGGCTCGACCTCTACCGCGCGGGATCGGCGGCGCGGCGGCGGATCGGCTACATGGCGCAGAAATTCTCGCTCTATGGCGATCTGACGGTGCGCCACAATCTCGACTTCTTCTCCGGCGTCTATGGCCTCGCCGGCGAGCGCCGCCGGTCGGCATTGGCAGCGGCGACCAAGCGCTTCGGGCTCGAGCCGTTTCTCGACGCCGACGCAGGCGAACTGCCGCTGGGGTTCAAGCAGCGTCTCGCGCTTGCCTGCGCCGTCATGCACGACCCGGCGGTGCTGTTTCTCGACGAGCCGACCTCGGGCGTCGATCCGCTGACGAGGCGGCGCTTCTGGCTCGACATCAACCGCATGGTCGAGCGCGGCGTGACCGTGATGGTGACGACGCATTTCCTCGACGAGGCGGAATATTGCGACCGGATCGCGCTCGTCTATCGGGGCCGCATCATCGCAGTGGGATCGCCCGACGAGCTCAAGGCGAGCGTGCGCAGCGCCGAGAAAAGCGACCCCTCGCTCGAAGACGCCTTCATCGCGCTGGTGGAACAGGATGCAAGCGACGAAGCCGCCTGACCCCCCGCGCCCCGCGGCGGGCGGCTCGGCGCGCCGGGTCGCCGCGCTCGTGCGCAAGGAGCTGCTGCAGATCCTGCGCGACCCCAGCAGCATCCTCATCGCCGGAATCCTGCCCCTCCTGCTGCTGTTCCTGTTCGGCTACGGCGTGTCGCTGGACCTCAAGAACGTCGCGGTCTGCGTCGTGGTCGAGACGCCGACGCCCGAAGCCTCGAGCTTCGCCGCCTCGTTCGTCCATTCGCGCTTTTTCGCGATGCGCGAGGTGCGCGACCGGCGCGCGTGCGAAGCCGATCTCGTCGCCGGCCGCATCAAGGGGATCGTCGCGTTGCCGGCGCCCTATTCCGCCCGCGCCGCCCGCGGCGAGTCCTCGCCGATCGAGGTCCTGGTCGACGGCAGCGATCCCAACACGGCGGGCCTGGTGCAGAACTACGCCCTGGGATTGTGGCGCACTTGGCTTTCTCAGGAACAGGTATCGAACGCGGGCGCGGCCGCGGCGCCGGTCACGCTCGTTCCGCGCTTCTGGTACAACCCGGCGCACGAAAGCGCCCAATTCCTTCTTCCCGGCCTCGTCGCCGTCAACATGACGCTGATCGGCACCTTGCTGACCGCGCTGGTGATGGCGCGGGAATGGGAGCGCGGCACGATGGAGGCGCTCATGTCGACGCCCATCGGCACCATCGAGCTGCTCGCCGGCAAATTGGCGCCCTATTTCCTGCTCGGCATGGCGGCGATGGCGCTGTCGGTGGGGTCGGCGGTCCTGGTCTTCGACGTTCCGTTCCGGGGCTCCTTCATGGCCTTGAGCGCAATTTCGGCCGTGTTCCTGCTGTGCATGCTCGCCTTCGGCCTCCTGGTCTCGACCCTCGCCCGCAATCAGTTCGTCGCCAGCCAGGCCGCGCTCATCGTGGGATTCCTGCCGGCGATCATGCTGTCGGGATTCCTGTTCGAAATCTCGAGCATGCCGGCGCCGATCCGCATCCTGACCTACATCATGCCGGCGCGGTATTTCGTGCCGAGCCTGCAGACGCTCTTCCTGGTGGGCGACATCGCCGCGATCCTGGTGCCGAACGGGCTGGCGATGGCGGCGATCACGATCGTTCTCCTGATTGCGGTCGGCCGTGTCACGCGCTTGAGGCTGGACTGATCGTGGTGCGTCGCATCCTTTTCCTGATCGTCAAGGAATTCTTGGCCGTTTGGCGCGACCCGCGCAGCCGGGCGATTCTGGTGGTGCCGCCGATCGTGCAGCTTCTGATCTTCTCTTTCGCCATGACGCAGGAGGTGAAGGAGGTGCGCATGGCGGTGCTGAACCGCGACCTCGGCGTGCAATCGCGCGAGCTGATCGAGCGCTTCGCGGGCTCGCCCTATTTCGCCTCGGTGCTGCCGGTCGCGGGCGACACGGCGGCGCACGCGACCCTCGACGCGGCCGACGTTCTTCTAATCCTCGAGATCGGCGAGGATTTCTCGCGCGATCTCGCGGCCGCCCGGCCGGCGCAGGTCCAGGTTTTGCTCGATGGCCGCCGCTCGAACGCGGCGCAGATCGTCGAAGGCTATGCCGAGCAGATCGTCGAGGTCTACAATCAGGATCGTCTCGCCGAGAAAGGCGGCCCGCTTCCTTCGAGCGTGCTGGTCTCGCGCGCGTGGTTCAATCCCAACCTCACCAGCCGATGGAGCACGGTGCCCGGCCTCATCGGCGCGCTCACCATGCTGCTCGGCATGGTCGTGACGGCATTGTCGGTCGCGCGCGAGCGCGAGCTCGGCACTTTCGAGCAGCTCCTGGTGTCGCCGCTTCGGCCTTTGGAGATTCTGGTCGGCAAGGCGGTTCCGGCGTTCCTCATCGGCATCGGTGAGGCGAGCGCGATCCTGGCGATCGCGGTGTTCGGCCTCCACGTGCCGTTCATCGGCAGCCTCGCGCTGCTTTATGCCGGGATGACCGTCTATCTCGCGGCGGTGATCGGCGTCGGGCTCTTCATCTCGTCGCTGGTCTCGACGCAGCAGCAGGCGATTCTCGGCGCCTTTACCTTTTTCGCTCCGGCCATACTCCTGTCGGGCTTCGTTACGCCAGTCGAGAACATGCCGGACTGGCTGGAACCGCTCACGCTGGTCGACCCCATGCGCTATTTCACGGTGATCTCGCGCGGCGTGTTCCTGAAGGCCATGCCGGCCGGCGAGGTCATGCAAAATCTATGGCCCATGGCGCTCATCGCGGCGTTCACGCTGTCGGCTGCGGCGTTGCAGTTCGGGCGGCGCTTGAGGTAACGAGGACGCCGTCAGGGCCAATGCCAGGCGAGAACGGCCTGCCAAGATGCCGGCAGCGGCAAGGCGTTGACGCTGGCGGTGATCACAACCACGCCGAGGAACGACACCGCGGTCGCGACGATGACGTCCGGTCCGAAGATCTCGTGCTGGGGATTGAGCCAGCGCGAGACGTGGATGCGGAACACGTTACCGATCGCGGAGATGGGCGCAACGATCGTCACCGGCGCCAGCGAGATCGCCATGTAGTAGAAAATCTGCGACACGTAGACCATCACCGCCGAGAACATGAACCATTTGGCCGCCTGGGCGTTGACCTTGCGAATCTCGCGCCAATGGCCGGGCGCGAGTAGCAGGATCAGCACCACGACGCTCGCCGTCGCCGAGCTGATGACGCCGCCCGCAAGCACCGCCTCCAGGCCGCGCCCGCCGCCCGCGTAGCGCAACATGACCGGGCTCGCGCCATAGCAGAAAGCGGCCAGCCCGGCGAAGGCGTAGCCCTCGGCCATTCTCGGCGTGAATGATAGCGGTTTTGCCGCACGTGCCTCGCGCGCGCCCTTGCGGGTCACGATGGCCGGCCCGGCGAAGATCAGGACGATGCCGAGAATGCGCTGCGCCGTGAAGGTTTCGCCCAGGAACAGGATCGCGAGGGTGAGCGAGACCACCAGGTTGAACTGCATCACCGGCCCAGCGAGGTTGGTGCCGATGGCGCCGATGGCGCGATAGTTGGCGTAGCGGCCGATGACGAAATGGGTGACCCCGGTCACGGCGAACGCGATCACCGAGTTCCGCGGCAGCGCGGCGAACACGCCCAGATCGCCGCCGAGCGTGAGGGCGAGAAAGAAAATCGGCACGCCAACGGGGATCGAGAGGGTCGTGGCCTGGACGGCGGAGCCGCTCAGCACGCCGCGCCGCACCGCGGCATTAGTGATCGCGAAGGTCGCCGCGGACAGCAGCGCCAGAAGCCCCCCGAGCACGTTTCTTCTCCCACCCGTTCCGCCGCAGGCTAGACGAGCGAGCGCGGCGAGGCCACTTCCGCATTGCGCCCGAGCGGCGAAGCTGCTACCCGACCGGTCGCAGCCTGAGGACGGAGCCGCCCCATGGGCCACACACTCGAGCAATTTTCCGCCGCGTGTCACGGCATCCTTGCCGCCGATCCCGGCATCGCCGGCCGCGAGAAGATTCGCGTGCTGCTCGAAGAGGCGCTGAAGGACCAGGACTTCTACGCGCCGCATCTCGGCGATGGCGAGCCGGAGCAGCACATCATCTTCGAGGACAAGGAGCTCGGCTTCGTCGTCCGCGCCCATGTCTTCCAGACCGCCCGCTTGGCAAAGCCGCACGATCACGGACATTCCTGGGCGATCTATGGCCAGGCCATCGGCGAGACGGTGATGAGCGACTGGACGCTGGTGGAGCCCGCGACCGACGGCAAGCCCGGCAAGGTGCGTCTCGCCCGTACCTATATACTGAAGCCAGGCATGGCGCATCTCTACAACGAAGGCGACCTGCATTCGCCGCGCATCGAGCCGCCCAACCGGCTGATCCGCGTCGAGGGCGTCAATCTCGACACGATCCGCCGCGTTCCCTACGTCGCGGTGTGAGCCGTAACGTCAGATGCGCGACGATTCGAGGGTCGAGCGCGCGAACATCTCGTCGACCGTGAGCAGCCGCGCCGTGAGGCCCTGGTCGAAGGCATAGCGCGCCAGCGTCTCGAGCCCGTGCCGGTTTTCCGCGACGCCATAGCTCCAGTAATCTTCGCCCATGAGGCGTTGCAGCCGCTCGTGCTCGGCGACGCTCCAGGGCTGCGAGGTGGCGAGCTGCGCGATCTCGCCCAAGGCCCGCATGCACCGCTCCTTCGCGGCGAGGAACGCCTTGAAGACGCTGGCCGCAAGCCAGGGATGCCGCTCGGCGAGCGCGCGGCGGATGCCGATGATGTGCATCATCGGAAAGATGCGGGTGCGGCGGAAATACTCTTCCTCGACCGCCTGGTAATCCGGGAAGAGCCGCGCCACGTGAGGCGCGCCGCGGCGGAAGCAGGACGGCGCCCGCGCCCCGATGAGGCCGTCGATGTCACCGTGCTCGAGCATGTCGGAGAGCGTGCGGTCGCCGGGAATCTGCGCCAGCTCGATCTCGGGCGGCAGCGTGAGGGGCGAGCGCTCGCCGCGTCCCGGCACCTCGACGCCGCCGCGGCGCCATCGGATGTCGCGCGGATGGACGCCGTAATCTGCCTTGAGAATGCCCCGGATCCAGACGTTCGCGGTGGTCTGGTATTCCGGCACGCCGATCGTCTTGCCCTTCAAATCCTCGGGGCGGGCGATGCCGCGATCGGTGCGGATGTAGATGCCGCTGTGGCGGAACAGCCGCGACACGAAGGCGGGCACGCCGACATAGGGCGCATCGCCGTGCGCCAGCGTCACCATGTGGCTGCCGAGCGAAATTTCCGAGACGTCGAATTCCTGGGTCTTGAACGCGCGGTGCGAGGCCTCTTCCGGCTCGAGCGCAACGGCGTGGACCTGGCAGCCTTCGATCGGCGCGCTTCCATCCAGGATCGCGCGGGTGCGGTCGTAGTTGCCGACGGCGAGGCTCAGCTCCAGCACGAATCCCGATCCTTTGGCGACGCGCTTGCGGGCATTAGCCAGCGCGCCGGATAGGGTGTCAAGCGCGCGGCCTTGCGCGGTTGTGCGTTGTAAAAAGCCATTGCATAATCGAAATCGACGTTTTCGCGCGAAAGGACGCCATGACGACGGTCGAACGCGCCGCCCCGCCGAGCGCCGAAGTGGCGCTCTCCGAAGGGCCGACCGGAAGCGGCGCGCCGACGGGCAGGGGCAAGAGGCCGGGCGACCCCCTGCTCAATGCGCTCTATCTGCTCGCCTCGCTGGCACTATTGGCGCTTGCCTGGCAGCTCGTGTCGTGGATCGTGGGCGCCGACGTGCTGCCCGGCCCGTACGCGTCAATCGCCGCGGTCGAGAAATCGCAGAGCGAGGGCTATCTCTGGACCGACATCGGCATCACCGCCTACCGCATCGCCGGCGCGTTCGTGATCGCCATGACGGTGAGCCTGGTCATGGGCGCGCTCTTGGGACGGCTGCCGATCGCCGAGCGGCTGTTCGGGCCATGGGTGACGATCGGCGCCTCGATCCCGTCGCTCGTGGTCATCGTCGTGATCTATCTCGCGGTCGGCATCAACGATCACGCGGCGATGATCGGCACCGCGCTCATCGTCGCGCCGGCGATGATCTATGCGGTGTGGGACGGCGTGCGCGCGATCAATCCCGAGCTGCAGGAGATGGCGCGGACCTTCGCGGTCCCCAAGCACATCATCTTGCGCCGGGTCATCCTGCCGCAGACCGCGCCCTTCATCTTCACCGCGGCGCGGACCGGCCTGTCCTTGACCTGGCGCATCATGATCTTCGTCGAGCTGCTGGGCCGTTCATCGGGCGTCGGCTACCGGATCCAGTATTACTACAACCTGGTCGATATGAACCGCGTGGTCGCGGCGGCCGTTCCCTTCATCGGTTTGATGCTGGCCTTCGAGTTCGGCGTGCTGCGCCCGATCGAGCGCTTCGTGTTCCGCTGGCGCCGGAGCGAGGCGCAATGAGCGCCCGCCTCGTCTTCGCCAATCTCGGCCGCACCTTCCGCGGCGCGCGCGAGTCGACCGTGGCACTCAAGGGCGTCAACGTCACGCTCGAGCCCGGCAGCTTCACCGCCTTCGTCGGCCCATCGGGTTGCGGCAAGTCGACGCTCTTGCACATTGCCGCCGGGCTCGACACGCAATTCGACGGCACGTTCACGCGCGAGCCCGCCGACGCGACGCTCGCTTGCCTCTTTCAACAGCCTCGCCTCCTGCCTTGGCAAACGGCGCGCGGCAACATCGCCTTCGTGCTCGAGGCGCGCGGGCTCGCCCGGCGCGACGCGCGCAGCCGTGCCGACGGGCTCCTCGATCTCGTCGGTCTCGGCGAGGCGGGCGACCGTTTCCCGGCGCAGCTTTCGGGCGGCATGCAGCAGCGCGTCTCGCTCGCGCGCGCGCTCGCGGTCGATCCCGACCTCCTGCTGATGGACGAGCCGTTCTCGGCCCTCGACGAGCTGACCGCCGCGCGCCTGCGCGAAGAGCTGGTCGCGCTGTGCGCCGCCAAGGAGCGCACCATCCTCCTTGTCACGCACAACATCCACGAAGCGTGCTATCTTGGCGACCGCGTCGTCGTGATGAGCGCCCACCCGGGGACGGTGGTGGCCGAGATCGCGGTCGACGCGAAGCGGCCGCGGCGTCTCGACGACCCGCGCCTCGCCGAGTTCACCGGGATCGTCCGCGACCTCATCGACCGCAGCGAGCCCGTCCCCCAGTCCCGAGGAGTTGCCGCCTGACCGACCACACCTTGCCGCACGGCATCTATCCCTACCTCGTGTCGCCCGTTGATCGCGACGGACGGGTCGACGAGGCGTTGCTCGAGCGCCTCGTCGGCGACCTGATCGCGGCCGGCGTCAACGGCGTGACCCCGCTCGGCAGCACCGGCGAGGTGATGTATCTCGACGCGAAGCAGCGCCGCGCCATCGTTGCCGCCACCATCCGCGCCGCCGCCGGCCGCGTGCCGGTGGTCCCGGGCCTCGCCGCGTTCTCGACCCACGACGCGGTCGAGCAGGCGAAAGAGCTCGAAGGGATGGGTGTCGACGGGCTCGTCGTCATGCGCCAGAACGCCTTCCCGACCTCGGAGCAGGGCGTGATCGGCTATTTCGGCGAAGTGGCGCAGGCGGTGTCGGTGCCGATCGTGCTCTACACCAATCCGACCTTGCTCGGCACGGATTTCTCGACCGAGGCGCTCACCGCGCTCTCCGCCATCCCCAACATCCGCTACATCAAGGACGCGACCGGCGACACCGGACGCATCCTGACGCTCATCAACCGCCTCGGCGGGAAGCTCGAAGTGTTCAGCGCGTCGGGCCACATCCCGGTCTTCGTCTTCATGCTAGGCGGCGTCGGCTGGATGGCCGGCCCAGCCTGCGTCATCCCCGAGGCTGCGGCCGAGCTTTACCGCCGCGTCAAGTCCGGCGACATTGCGGGGGCGATGGCGCTGCAGCGGCCGCTATGGTTCATCAACGAGTGTTTTCGCAAGTACCCGCTCGCGTCCTGCATCAAGACGGCGCTGCAATTGCGCGGCTATGATGCCGGCGATCCGATCGCGCCGCAGCGTCCGCTCGACGGCAAGGCGCGCGAGGAGATCGCCGCGGCGCTCGACGCGGCCGACCGGGCCATTGGCCGCTAACCAGGAGTGGGAGCCATGGACACGATCGAATCCGACCTCATTCGCGAACTGCGCGAGGCGCTGGGCGCGGACGCGGTGCGCTCGTCGAGCGAGGACATCGTCCGCATGATGAAGGACGAGTCCTGGCTCTCGCCGGTGCTGCAGCGCGAGCTCGAGCGGCGCAACAAGACCGAGGGCGCGGCGCGCGGCGTCCAGGCAGTGGTGCGGCCCGCGAGTGAGGAGGCCGTGCGGCGCCTCGCTGCGATCGCCGTGCGCCACCGCATCGCGCTCACCCCGCGCGGCGCGGGCACCTCGAATTTCGGGCTGCTGGCGCCGGAGGAAGGCGGGCTCATCGTCGATTTTCGCGGTCTTTCCGGCGAGCCGCAAGTGACGGACGGCGCCGTGCGCGCGCCCGCCGGCACGTTCCAGGGCACCATGGAAAAGGCGGCGCGCGCCACGGGCCAGGAGCTGCCGGTGCTGACCACGACCTATGCCGAGGCGACCATCGGCGGCTGGCTGTGCGGCGGCCATGCCGGGCTCGGCAGCGCCGTCCACGGCGCCGTGTGGGACGGCATCGTCAAGGCGGTGCGCGTCGTCACGCTCGAGGAAGAGCCGCGCAGCTTGACGCTCGAAGGCAAGGCGGCGCTGCCGCTGCTGCACACGTTCGGCGCGGTCGGCCTCATCGTCGACGTCACGATGCGCGCGGGCGAGCGGCACGACTGGGTGGAGGCGGTGGGATTCTTCCCAACCTTTGCCGCGGCTTCCGCTTTCGTAAGGGAGCTGTCGCTCGACACGCATTACCGCCATCGCGCCGCCACCGCGCAGGAAGAGGGGCTGATGCCCGGCCTGCGCGCGTTGCAGTCGATCCGCCAGCCAGGTGCCGGCGCGCTGCTGATCCTCGACCGCGCGCAGCTCGCCGAATTCCACAAGCTCGCCGCCGCGCATGGCGGCTCGATCGTCGAGTGGCAGGACTGGAATCCCGACGCGCGCGGCAAGCCGTCGGTGGCGCAGATGGTGTTCGGCCATCGCATGCTGTGGGTGAAGCGGCTCTTCCCGGACACCGCCTTCTGCCACCTCTATTACGATCCCGACGATCCCGACGCGACGGTGAAGCTGTTGAAGGAGCGGTTCGGCGACGAGCTGCTGTGCGAGATGAAGTTCTTCCGCTCGCCCTGGATGATGCGCGCGCTGGGATTCAAGCCGGACGGGTTGCTGCCGGCGGCCCTGTGCGTCGTGCCTAACGGCGCCGTGGAGGGAAAGGTCGACGAGGTTCTCGCGTTCTGCGACCAGGCCGGCATCAAGTACCAGAATTCGCACACTAACGTGATCGAGGATAACGGCCTCTTCCCGGACGTGGCGCCGATCGTGCGCCTCAAATCGGAACTCGATCCCCACAATCTCTTGAGCCGGGGCCGGCTGCGCTCGGCGGTGGTGCGGCCATGAGCGTCGGACGGATGGACCATGTCGCGATCGAGGTCGCCGATCTCGACAAATTCATCGACCAGCTCGTTGCCACCGGCGGGATGCGGCTGTTGCGGCGCGGCGCGGCCAAGCGCACCGGCCAGCGCCTCGCGATGGTGGGCGACGCCACCGGCATGAAGCTCGAGCTGATCGAGAACCCGGGCATCCCGGCGCCGCGCTATCTCCATATCGCCTTCCGCACCGCGGATGTCGCGCAATCGCTCTCCGCGCTCGTCGCCAAGGGATTCCAGCACGAGCGCGGGCCGTTCATGCTTGAGGAAGCGAAGGCGCAGAGCGGGCTCGTCAGCGACGGCAAGGGCTTCGAGGTGCAGGTTCTGACCTACGACCCGGCGAGCCCAGACATCGTCGAGTGGGCGGAAGGGGAAGCGGACTAGAAACGACAAGGCGGCGCGGGTGAAGCGAGGGGAAAGGCGACCATGAAGAGCACGAAAATTTTCGCGGCGGCGGCGCTGGCTGTGGCCTTCGGCGCGGGATCGGCATGGAGCGAGGACGCGGTGCCGGTGCGGTTCGCCGTCATCGGCTCGTCGGGCCAGAACGAAGTGCCCTACGCCGTCCAGCAGTTCGGCCTCGACAAGAAGCACGGCCTGGCAATGGAGGTGATGGACTATGCCATGCCGGGGCAGCAATACACCATGTACAAGTCGGATGCGACCGATGTCTCCGCCGGCAACTTCATCGACCTCTTGCGCCAGCGCAAGGCGGGCCTCGGGCTACAGGCGTTTCACGGCTTTCAGGGCTACAGCAATTTGATCGTCGCCAAGCCCGATTCGCCGATCAAGAGCTTTGCCGATTTGAAGGGCAAGAAGGTGGGCGAGTTCGGCCCGACCTTCCTCGACTGGCTGATCCTGCGCGCGGCCGGCAAGAAAGCCTACGGCATCGACCTCCAGAATGACGCGACCCTGGTCCAAGGCGCGCCGCCGCTCCTCAACCAGTTCCTGGCCAAGGGCGATGTCGATGCGACGCTTCAGTTCAGCTCGCTCACCTTCGGCCCCATCCTCAAGGGCGAGCAGAAGCAGGTCGCCGACATCCGCGACGTGATGCGCGCCGCGGGCTTCGACCCCGACGCCTTCTATCTCCACTGGCAGGTGACCGAGAAATGGACGAAGGCGCACCCCGATGCGGTCGTGCGCCTTTCCGCCATGCTGGATGACGCCTATGCCAAGCTCAAAAGCGACGACAGCGTGTGGCCGGCGCTGGCGCAGAAGATCAACATCACCGATCCCAAGATCGCCGATGCCTATCGCAACGAGGCGCGCAAGATCGACAATCCGCCCTATCGCAAGGCGCTGATACCGCCGACCCAGGCGCTCATGGACTCGATCGTCGCAATCGCGGGCGAGGCGGCGGTCGGCGTCACCCAGGTCGATCCCGCCGCGTTCTGGTTCCCGGCCGGCTCTTAAGGGACCCGAGATCGACGATGGCTCAAAGGGTGACGTTCGACGAGGAATTTGACGTCATCGTAGTCGGCTATGGGTTTGCCGGCGCGTTCACGGCGATCAACGCCGCCGATGCCGGCGCCCGCGTGCTCTTGGCCGAGAAGCAGCCCGATCCCGGCGGCATCTCGATCTGCTCCTATGGCTCAATGCGCTGCGCCCATGACGCGGACGAAGCCTACGCCTATCTGACCGTGACCAACGCCGGCCGTACGCCGGACGACGTCGTGCGCGTGCTGGCGGACGGCATGACCGAGATCGAGGCCTATGTCCGCGAGCTCGCCAAGGTCAGCAACGCCAAGGTGGAGATCCGCGAGAACGGCGGAAATTATCCCTTCCCCGGCGAGCGCACGTTCTACGACACGAACGTCACCGCCGTGCCGGGCTACGACGATCCGCGCGTCGCATATCCGCATGTGGTCGGCGGCCGCTCCGGCAATGGCTGGCGCGTGTTCCGCATGCTCGAGGACAACATCGCGCGCCGCAACATCACGGTGCGCTGCGGTTTCGCGGCCGAGCGCCTGATCGCCGATGAGGCGCGCGAGGTGCGGGGCGTGTGGTTTCGCGATGCGTCGGGGCGCCGAATCGCCGTCAAGGCGCGGCGCGGCGTCGTTCTTGCCTGCGGCGGCTTCGAGGCCAGCGCTGCGATGAAGGAGCAATACTGGGAGAAGACCCCCGTTCTCTCGGTCGCGACCATGGGCAATACCGGCGACGGCATCCGCATGGCGCAGGAGCTCGGTGCCGAGCTGTGGCACATGTGGCACTACCACGGCGCGCACGGCTTCAAGCATCCGGACCCAAAATATCCGTTCGCGCTGCGCGCCAAGAACCTGCCCAACTGGGTCCCGGGGCGCGAACGCGGCCAGCCGGTCAAGATGTGCTGGATCGTCGTCGATCGCGACGGACGGCGCTACATGAACGAATACCCCCCTTACGCGCAAGACATCGTGCACCGGCCGATGGAGTTCTACGACTCCGTGCGCCAGATGTTTCCGCGCATCCCCTCGTTGCTGATCTACGACGAGAACGGCCGCAAGATGTATCCGATCGGCCAGGCGATCTACAACCAGCGCGGCCTCGACTACGAATGGAGCGACGACAATCTGCGCGAGATCGAGCTCGGCATCATCAAGAAGGCCGAGACGGTCGACGCGCTCGCACGCCGTATCGGCGCCGCGCCGGAGGTCCTGCGGGCGACGATCGAGCGCTGGAACGGGCTCTGCGCGCGCGGCGCCGACGAGGATTTCGGCCGCCCCTCCGGCACCATGATGCCGCTCGACACGCCGCCCTATTATGTCGGCGAGGTCTGGCCGATGGTCTCCAACACGCAAGGCGGACCGGTTCACAATGCCCGGCAGCAGATCGTCAACACGTTCGGCGAAACGATCCCGCGCCTCTATTCGGCCGGCGAATTGGGAAGCGCCATGGGGTTTCTCTATCTTGCGGCGGCCAACCTGTCCGAATGCGTGATCGGCGGCCGCATCGCCGGGCGCGAGGCGGCCGCGCTCGCGCCGTGGGACTGAAAGGCGTCCCGGTGATCGCGGCACGCGTCGCGGCGTTGGCATTCGCCGTGCTGGCGGCGGCGACCGGCGCGCGCGCCGCGGACGAGAGCCCAGTGCCGGTGCGCATCGCCGTCATCCTGTCCGGCGGCCAGGGCGAGGTCCCCTACGTCGTGCGGCGCTTCGGCCTCGACAAGAAGCACGGGCTCGCCATGGAGCAGGTCGCGCTGTCGGCGCCGGGCCAGCAGTATCTCATGTTCCGCTCCGACACGATCGACGCCTCGCCCGGAACCTTCATCGACCTCATGCGCCAGCGCAAGGCCGGCGGCGCGATGAAGGCCTTCCACGGCTTCCAGGGCTACAACAACCGCATCGTGGTCAAGCCCGGCTCGGCCATCAAATCCTTCGCCGATCTCAAAGGGGTGCGCTTCGGCGAGTTCGGCACCACCTTTCTCGACTGGCTGATCCTGCGCGCGGCAGGCAAGAAGGCCTACGGCATCGACCTCGAGAAGGACGCAACCCCCGTCCAGGGCGCGCCGCCGCTGCTCAACCAGTTCCTCGCCAAGGGCGAGGTCGACGCGATGCTGCAATTCAGCTCGCTCACCTTGGAGCCGATCGTGCGCGGCGAGCAGCGCATGGTCGCCGACGTGCCGGGCCTGATGGACCAGGCCGGCTTCGGCCGCAAGGTGTTCAACTCGAACTGGAACGTCGCGGAGAAATGGACCCAGGCGCATCCCGGCGCGGTCGATCGGCTCTCTGCCATGATCGACGACGCCTACGCCGCGCTCAAGAGCGACGACACCGTGTGGCCGGAGATCGCGCAGGCGATCGGCATCACCGAGCCGAACCTTGTCGCAGCCTATCGCGATCTCGCGCGCGCGATCGACAATCCGACCTACGACAAATCACTGATCCAGTCGACGCAGGTTCTGATCGACGCGATCGTGGCGCAAGCTGGCGAAGCGCCGATCGGCTTCACCGAGGTCGATCCTGCCGCCTTCCTTTTCCCCCCGCGCGCTCCATGACGGGCGGCGACGCGGCGGCCGAGATTTGCGCCCGCATCGACGCGCTGGCCGCGATCACCGAGGACCCGCCCCGCTTGACGCGCCTGTTCCTGAGCGACGAGCACAAGCGGGCGAACGATCTCGTGTCGGCGTGGCTGATCGAGGCGGGCATGAGCGCCCGCGTCGACGCGATCGGCAACGTGGTCGGGCGCATCGAAGGCGCGCGGCCGGGCTTGCCGGCGCTCGTCCTGGGATCGCATCTCGACACCGTCCGCGATGCCGGCCGCTATGACGGCATGCTCGGCGTCGTAACGGCGATCGCCTGTGCGCGCGAACTTCGGCGCGACGGCGCGCGCCTGCCGTTCGCGCTCGAGGTGATCGGCTTCGCCGAGGAGGAAGGCGTCCGCTTCGGCACCGGCATGCTGGGAAGCCGTGCCATGTCCGGGACCTTCGATCCCGCGCTCCTCGAGCGCAGCGACGAGCGCGGCGTGACCATGAAGGACGCCATGCGCCGCTTCGGACTGGACCCCGAAGCGGTCCCGGCTGCGGCAAGGAACCGCGGCGACATCCTCGCCTATGCCGAGCTGCACATCGAGCAGGGACCGGTGCTCGAGGCCAAAAATCTTCCGGTCGGCTGCGTGACTTCGATCAGCGGCGCCTCGCGCTTCGAGGTCGAGCTGACCGGGCGCGCCGGGCATGCCGGCACGGTGCCGATGGGCGAGCGGCGGGACGCGCTAGCCGCCGCCGCCGAGTGCGTGCTCGCCGTCGAGCGGCGCTGCGCCGCCGAAGCTGGGCTCGTGGGCACGGTCGGACGGATCGCGGCGCTGCCGGGCGCGATCAACGTCATTCCCGGGATTGTGCGATTCTCGATCGATGTCCGCGCGCCCGACGATGCGCAGCGCCAGCGCGCCGCCGCCGACATCGAGCGCGTGATCGCCTCGATCGCCGCCGCGCGCCGCATCGGGCTCGCGATGCGCAAAGTGCACGAGCTGGCCGCCGCGCCGTGCGCGCCCTGGCTCATGGCACAGATCGAGCGCGCCATCGCCGCCGAAGGGATCGCCCCCTTCCGCCTGGCGAGCGGCGCCGGGCACGATGCGATGACCATGGCGTCGATCGCCGATGTCGGCATGATCTTCGTGCGCTGCGCCGGCGGGATCAGCCACAATCCGGCGGAATCGATCCTGCCGGAGGACGCCGCGATCGGGGCGCGGGTGCTGCGGCGCTTGATCTTGGACTTTGCGCGGGCGGAAGCGGAGACGATGCGATGACGGATTATCCGCGCGACATGGAAGGCTATGGCAAGAGCCCGCCCAACGCCGCCTGGCCGGGCGGCGCGCGCCTCGCCTTGCAGATTGTGCTCAATTACGAGGAAGGCGCGGAGAACTCCATCCTCCACGGCGATCCGGCGTCCGAGACCTTCCTTTCCGACATCGTTGGCGCGGTTCCCTTCAAGGGGCAGCGCCACATGAGCATGGAGTCGCTCTACGAATATGGCAGCCGCGCCGGCTTCTGGCGACTCATGCGCCTGTTCGAAGAGCGCCGCATCCCGATCACCTTGTTCGCGGTCGGCATGGCGCTCGAGCGCAATCCCGAAGCGGCCCGCGCCATGGTCGAGCTGGGCCACGAGGTGGCGTCGCACGGCTGGCGCTGGATCGATTACCGCGATGTCGACGAGGCGACCGAGCGCGATCATCTCCAGCGCGCCATCGCCGCGATCGAGCGCACCACCGGCCAGCGCCCGCTCGGCTGGTACACCGGCCGCACCAGCGAGCGGACGCAGGTCCTCGTGGTGGAAGCAGGCGGGTTTCTCTACGACGCCGATTCCTATGCCGACGATCTGCCCTACTGGGTGCAAGTCGGCGGGCGCGACCATCTGGTCGTGCCCTACACGCTCGACGCCAATGACATGCGCTTCGCGACAGCGCAGGGATTCAACTCCGGCGACCAGTTCTTCGCGTATTTGCGCGACAGCTTCGACGTGCTTTATGCCGAGGGCGAGCGCGCGCCCAAGATGATGTCGGTCGGGCTCCACTGCCGCCTCGCCGGGCGCCCGGGCCGGTTCGCCGCGCTGCGGCGCTTCCTCGATCACGTGCAGAAGCACGACAAGGTGTGGATTTGCCGCCGGGTCGAGATCGCCCGCCATTGGCGCGCGGTCCATCCCGCCCCGTCGCAAGCGAGCCGTCGATAATGGACGCGGTGCTCACCGAATGGCTGAGCCTATGCCTTCGATGGCTGCACATGGTCGCGGGCATGGCCTGGATCGGCGCGTCGTTCTATTTCATCAGGCTCGACCTCAGCCTCAGGGCCGATCCCGCCATTGCCCAGGGCGTGCAGGGCGAGGCCTGGGAGGTTCACGGCGGCGGCTTCTATCGCATCGCCAAATATTCGGTCGCCCCTGCGCGCATGCCGGAGGAGCTCGCCTGGTTCAAGTGGGAGGCCTACACCACTTGGCTCAGCGGCTTCGCGCTGCTGGTCGTGACCTATTACATCGGCGCCGAGCTGTTCCTGATCGACCGCTCGGTGCTCGACCTTACGCCGGGCCAGGCCATCGGCGTCAGCCTCGGCACGCTCCTCGCCGCGTGGCTCGCCTATGAAGGCTTGTGCCGCTCGCCGCTCGGGGAACGGGAATATCTGCTCGCCGGCATCGGGTTCCTGTTCCTGGTCGCGCTGTTCTGGGGCTTCTCCCATGTCTTCAGCGGGCGCGGCACCTTCATCCAGATGGGCGCCATCATCGGCACGATGATGGTCGCCAATGTGTTCGTCGTCATCATCCCCAACCAGAAGAAGATGGTGGCGTCGCTGATTGCCGGCCAAGCCCCCGAGGCGCGGCTCGGCATAGCGGGGAAGCAGCGCTCGGTCCACAACAACTACCTGACCTTGCCGGTCGTGTTCCTGATGATCGGCAACCATTACCCGCTGATGTTCGCGACGCGCTACAGCCTGATCATCTTTGCGATCGTGCTGGCGATCGGCTTCCTGGTGCGGCATTTCTACAATCTGCGCCATGCCGGAAAACCCAATCCATGGTGGACGTGGGCCGCCGCCGCGGTCGGCATGGCGTGCGTCGCCTGGCTGTCCTGGACCGGCGCGCGCATTGCGCCGAGTGCCGCGCTCCCCGCCGCGTCGTTCGCGCAGGCGCAGGACGTCGTCCTCTCCCGGTGCAGCATGTGCCATTCCGCCGCGCCGGTGTGGGAGGGCTTCGTCACCGCGCCGCGGCACGTCCTGCTCGACACGCCGGAGAACATCCGGGCGCATGCGCGCGAGATCGAGATCTACGCGGTGCTGACCAACGCCATGCCGCCCGACAACGTCACCAAAATCAGCGACGACGAGCGGCGCATCCTGGCCGCGGGCCTAGCGCCGCTCGTTGCCCCGACCCTGAGGTCGCGGTGATGGCGGACGGCCCCGCGCTCGCGCTCGAGGCGCTGAATGCAATCGGCCACGCGGAATTCCTGGCCGCGCTCGGCAATGTCTACGAGCACGCACCGCGCGCGGCCGAGAGCGCGTTCGCGGCGCGGCCGTTCGCGACCGTCGCGGCGCTCTACGCGGCGATGCGGCGCGCGCTGCGCCTTGGAACCGAAGTGGAGCGCCTGGCCCTGCTGCGCGGCCATCCCGAGCTTGCGCGCAAGCAAGCCGATCTCACCCAGGACTCGGCGCAGGAGCAAACCGGCGTCGGGCTCGATCGTCTATCCGAGGCGGAATTCGCCGCGTTCGAACGCCTGAACGAATCCTACCGCGCCAAGTTCGGGTTTCCCTTCATCATCTGCGTCCGCCGCCACACCAAGGACTCGATCCTTGCGAGCTTCGAGCGCCGCCTCGCCAATGCCGGCGCGGCCGAGCTGGAAACCGCCCTCGACGAAGTCGATCGGATCGCCGCGCTGCGGCTCGACGCGCTGGTCAAGGGTGAAGGTCCGCTCGCGGTGAGCGGGTGCCTCTCGACCCATGTGCTCGACACTCATGGCGGCCGTCCCGCCACGGGCATTTCGGTGACGCTCATCGAGCTGTCGCGATCCGGCGCGCCGCGCGTCATCGCCCGCGCGGTGACCAACGCCGACGGGCGCACCGACGCGCCCCTCATCGAGGGACGGCCCGTCCCGATCGGACGCTACGAGCTTTCCTTTGCGGTCGGCGATTACTTCTCGCGCGCCGGGGTGCCGGCTTCCGATCCCCCGTTCCTCGACATGGTGCCGATCCGTTTCGGGGTCGGCGAGCCCGAGGGGCGCTATCATGTGCCGCTCCTTGTCACGCCCTGGAGCTATGCCACATATCGCGGCAGCTAGGGGACCAAACCATGACCGCTGATATCGGCGAGCTCGACCCCCCGCCCCGGCTACTGATGGGGCCGGGTCCCGTCAATTGCGATCCGCGCGTGCTGCGCGCCATGTCGATGCCGCTGCTCGGGCAGTTCGACCCGGTCTTCACCGGCTACATGAACGACACGATGGAGGCGCTGCGCAGGCTTTTTGAGACACGCAACCGCTGGTCGCTCTTGGTCGACGGCTCGGCGCGGGCCGGGATCGAGGCCATCCTGGTGTCGCTCATCTCGCCCGGGGACCGGGTTCTGGTGCCGATCTTCGGCCGCTTCGGCCATTTGCTGCGCGAGATCGCGCAACGCTGCCGCGGCGACGTCAGCACGATCGAGACCGAATGGGGCACCGTTTTCGCACCGGAGCGGATCGAGGCGGCGATCCGGCAATTCCAGCCGCGCGTCCTCGCCCTCGTCCACGGCGACACCTCGACCACCATGGCGCAGCCGCTCGACCAGATCGGCGAAATCTGCCGCCGCCACGACGTGCTGCTCTATGTCGACGCGACCGCGACCTTGGGCGGGATGGAAGTCGCGGTCGACCGCTGGAGGATCGACGCCGCCTCGGCCGGGTTGCAGAAATGCCTCTCCGGCCCGCCCGGCTCGGCGCCCATCACCTTCAACGACCGCGTGGTCGAGGTCGTCAACCGGCGCAAGCACATCGAGGAGGGCGTCAGGCCGGCGGGCTATGTGCCCGCGGAGGGCGCGATCATCCAGTCGAACTATTTCGACCTGCCCATGCTGATGGATTATTGGAGCGAGAGCCGCCTCAATCATCATACCGAGGCCGCCTCGATGCTCTATGCGGCGCGCGAATGCGCGCGCATCGCGCTGGCGGAGGGGCTCGAGGCGCGCTTTGCCCGGCACCGCGCGGCGAGCGAGGCGCTGACCGCGGGCCTCGCCGCGATGGGCCTCGCGCTCTTCGGCGACCAGCGCCACAAGATGCCGAATGTCACGGGCGTCGTCGTTCCCGCCGGGATCGACGGCGAGCGCGTGCGGCGCTCGATGCTCGAGGATTTCGGCATCGAGATCGGCACCTCGTTCGGCCCGCTCCACGGAAGGATCTGGCGCATCGGCACGATGGGCCATGTCTGCCGCAAGCAGAACGTGCTGCTGTGCCTCGCCGCGCTCGAGGCCTCGCTGCGGCAATGCGGCTTCGAGGGGGGCACGGGCGTGGACGCGGCGCTGGCGGTTTATCGCCGCGAAGAGAGCGCCGCTTGACGGGAGGTTCGGTTCGATGAGGCCGATCGATCTGCCCAAGACCGGCACGATGCTGCTGCGCAACGTCGGCGTGCCGGCGACGTTCCTGGCGCGGCCTGAACGCTTCCCGCACGGCGAAGAGGTGCTGCGTCTCGACATCGCGATCGAGCAGGGTCGCATCGCCTACTTGCTGCCGGCCGCTTATCGCGCGCCCGCCGCGGGCGGCATCGATCTCGACGGTGGCATGGCGTGGCCGTGCTTCGCCGACATCCACACCCATCTCGACAAGGGCCATATCTGGCCACGCACCGCCAATCCCGATGGCGCGCGCCTGTCGGCGCTTGGCGCCGTCGCGCGCGACCGCGAAGCCTTCTGGTCGGCGGAGGACGTCGCCCGGCGCATGGAGTTCGGTCTGCGCTGCGCCCGTGCCCATGGCGCGATGGCGATCAGGACCCATCTCGATTCCCAGGGGAAGCAGGCCGAGATCACCTGGCCGGTGTTCCGCGCCATGCGCGACGCGTGGGCGGGGCGGATCGCGCTCGAGGCGGTCTCGCTCGCCACCATCGAGTCCTATCGCGATGGGAATTTTGCCACCTCGCTTGCCCGGATGGTCGCCGATTCGCGCGGCATCCTGGGCGCGGTCACATATCTTGTTCCCGACCTCGATCCTCTCCTCGACCGCGTCTTCGGCCTCGCCGAGGCCAATGACCTCGATCTCGATTTCCATGTCGACGAGACCAATGACTTCGCGGCCGCGTCGCTCGGGCATATCGCCGCGACGGCGCTGCGGCGGCGGTTTCGCGGCAGGATCGTGGTCGGCCATTGCTGCAGCCTCGCCTTGCAGCCGGAAGACGAAGCGGCGCGGACCATCGACGCGGTCGGCGAAGCCGGGATCGCGGTGGTGAGCCTGCCGATGTGCAATCTCTATCTCCAGGACCGCGCGCCCGGCCGAACCCCGCGCTGGCGCGGCGTCACGCTCTTGCACGAGTTCGCGGCCCGCGGCGTGCCGGTGATGGTGGCGAGCGACAATTGCCGCGATCCCTTCTATGCCTATGGCGACCACGATCCGCTCGAGGTCTATCGCGAGGCGACCCGGATCGCCCATCTCGACCATCCGGTCGGCGACTGGCCGCGTGCGATCACCCTCACGCCCGCGCGCATGATGGGGATCGACGTGCCACTCGCCGAGGGCGCGCCGGCCGATCTCGTACTCTTTGCCGCGCGCAGCTTCAACGAATTGCTCAGCCGCCCGCAAACGGACCGCGCGGTCCTGCGCGGCGGCGTGCCGATCGACCGGACATTGCCCGACTATCGCGAGCTCGACGCGCTGTTCGAAGGAGCGCCCAGGCCGTGACAGATATACGCAAAAGCAGCGCCTTCGTGCCGCATGATTTGCGCGCACCGATTCGCGGCGCCGCGCGCGGCCCGCTCGCGGGATTGACGCTCGCGGTCAAGGACATGTACGACATCGCCGGCGAGCGCACCGGCGCCGGCAACCCCGACTGGCTGGCGTGTCAGATTCCGGCCACGACCACCGCAAGCGCGGTGCAGCGTCTTCTGGACGCGGGCGCGGAATTGATCGGCAAGACCGTATGCGACGAGTTCTTCTTCAGCCTCGCCGGCATCAACGCGCATTACGGCATGCCGGCCAATCCGCGCGCGCTGGGGCGCCTGCCGGGCGGATCGTCGAGCGGCTCGGCCGCGGCGACGGCGTCGGGCGCTTGCGATATCGCCCTCGGCAGCGACACCGGCGGCTCGGTGCGGGTGCCGGCGTCGTTCTGCGGCATCTATGGTATTCGCCCGAGCCATGGCCGCGTCGATGCGTTGGGCGCGATGGCAATGGCGCCCAGCTTCGACACGGTCGGCTGGTTCGCTGCCGGCCCGGGATTGCTGCGCAAGGTCGGCGAGGTCCTGCTCGACCCGCATGCCCTGTCGGCGCCGGTCGAGCGTTTGCTTCTGGCGCGCGATTGCTTCGCCCAGGCGGACGACGCAGTGGAAGCGGTGCTGCGGGATTTCCTCGCCCGCGCCGCCTCGCGCTTGCCCCAGGGGCAGGAGATCGCCGTCGCGCCTGCCGGGTTCGAGCGCTGGCGCGACGCCTTCCGCGTCATCCAGGGGCGCGAAATGTGGGCGATCTACGGTGACTGGATGACGGCGCACAAGCCGACGCTCGGCCCCGGCATCCGCGAGCGCATCGCCTATACCGCGACCGTGACAGCGGAAGATGCGGACGCGGCCCGGAGAGCGATGGACGAGGCGCGCGCTGGAATTCGCGCGCAGTTGCCTAAGGGCACGGTGCTGGCGCTGCCGACGGCGCCGTGCATTGCGCCGCGCGCCGACGCGACGGCGGAAGAGCTCGATCATTTCCGCATCCGCGCGATGACGCTCACCTGTATCGCCGGGCTCTCGGGCCTGCCGCAGGTGACCTTGCCCGCCGGCACCGTGGCGGGCTGTCCGGTCGGCTTGTCGTTCATCGGCTGGAGCGGCGCCGACGAGGCGCTGCTCAACCTCGCCGCGACGCTCGCTCCATTCTGCGGCGGATAAAAGGGTCGCGATGTCCATCCGCAATCTCGACAAGCTGTTCAGGCCGCGTTCCGTCGCGCTCTTCGGCGCCAGCCCCAATCCGGGCACGGTGGGCGCGGTCGTCATGCGCAACCTGATGCGTGCCGGCTTCAAGGGCCGTATCATGCTGGTCAATCCGCATCACGAGTCGATCGCGGGCGTGGCCTGCTGTCCCGATGTGGCGCATCTCCCCGAGACGCCCGATCTCGCCGTCATTGCGACACCGCCGCAGACGGTGCCCGGGCTGCTGGGCGAGCTGGGCGCGCGCGGCACCAAGGCCGCGGTGATCATCACCGCCGGATTCGGCGAGCTCGGCGAGCAGGGACGCGCGCTGCAGCAGCAGGCGCTCGACGCCGCGCAGCCGCATCTCTTGCGCCTGGTCGGGCCGAACTGCGTCGGCATCATGATGCCCGGAATCGGGCTCGATGCCAGCTTTTCGCACATTCCGCCGCTCGCGGGCGAGCTCGCTTTCGTCAGCCAGTCCGGCGCCATGATCACCGCGGTGCTCGACTGGGCGGCGGCGCGGGGCATCGGCTTTTCGCATATCGTTTCGCTCGGCGACATGGCGGACGTCGATTTCGGCGACACGATCGACTACCTCGGCGCCGATCCCGGCACGAGCGCGATTCTGCTCTATGTCGAAGGCATAACCCACGCGCGTAAGTTCATGTCGGCCGCGCGTCAGGCGGCACGGGCGAAGCCGGTCCTGGCGGTGAAGGTCGGACGCTTCGCCGAAAGCGCGCGCGCCGCCCGCTCGCACACGGGCGCGCTCGCCGGGTCGGACGCGGTCTACGACGCGGCCTTCCGCCGCGCCGGCATGCTGCGGGTCTTCACCATGGCTGAATTATTCGACGCGGTGGAGACCTTGGCGCAAACGCGCGCGCAGAGGGGCGACCGGATCGCCATCCTCACCAACGGCGGCGGCCCCGGCGTCCTCGCAACCGACGCGGTGGTAGCCGAAGGCGGATCGCTGGCGGCGCTTGCGCCCGAGACCTTGGCGCGCCTCGATGGCGTGCTGCCCCGGACCTGGAGCCGCGGCAACCCGGTCGACATCATCGGCGACGCGGACGGAGCGCGCTACGGCACGGCGCTCGACATCCTGCTGTCCGATCCCGGCATCGATGCGGTGCTGGCGCTCAACTGCCCGACCGCGCTCGCCTCCGCCGAGGAAGGAGCGCGCGCCGTGATCGACTCCTTCGCCAAGGCGCCGCCGGCGTCGCTCGTCGGACGCAATCTCTTCACCGCTTGGCTCGGCGAGAGCACCGCCGCGGACGCACGACGTCTTTTCTCGGCGGCGCATATCGCCACGTACGACACGCCTGACAGCGCCGTGCGCGGATTCATGCACCGGGTGCATTACCGCCGCAACCAGGAACTGCTGATGGAGACGCCGGAGGCGCGGCTCGAGGGCTTCGCCCCCGACGCGGCGCGCGCCGACGCCGTGATGGCCCGCGCGACCGAAGCCGGCCGCGAATGGCTCGATGTCGAGGAAGCGTTCGAGATCCTGACGATCTACGGCGTGTCCGTGCCGGCGTGCCGCGTCGCTTCAGACGCCGAAGCGGCGGGCGCATTGGCCGCCGCGATAGGGTGCCCCGTCGCGCTCAAGATCCGCTCGCCCGACATCACCCACAAGAGCGATATCGGCGGCGTTGCGCTCGACCTCGGCGACCCCGAGCGCGTGCGCGCGGAGGCGCAGGCGATGCTCGCCCGCGTCGCCGCCGCGAAGCCCGACGCGCGGCTGGAAGGCTTCCTGGTGCAGCAGATGATCCGCCGCCCGGCTGCGATCGAGCTCATCGTCGGCATCACCGACGACGCGTCCTTCGGACCGGTCATCATGTTCGGCCACGGCGGCGTCACGGTCGAGCTGATGGGCGACACGACGCTCGAGCTGCCGCCGCTCAATGAGGCGCTGGCGCGGGCGCAGATCGGGCGCACGCGCGTCTCCCGCCTGATCGAGGGCTATCGCGGCACGGCGCCCGCGGATCGCGCCGCCCTCGTCGACACGTTGCTCCGCATTTCGCAGCTCGCGGCCGAGCAGCCGCGTCTCAAGGAGCTCGACATCAATCCGCTGCTCGCCGACGCCGGCGGCGTCATCGCGCTCGACGCGCGCATTCGGGTGCAGGCGCCAAGCGCGGGGAAGACGCGGCTCGCGATCATGCCCTACCCGAAGGCGCTCGAGAGCGGCGTCACCCTGCGCGACGGCACGGTGCTGCGCCTGCGACCCATTCGTCCCGAGGACGAGACGCTGCTCCACGACATCGCCGGCCACATGGACGCCAAGGATCTGCGGCTGAGGTTTTTCGCGCCCATGAAGGGCCTCACCCACCTGCTTGCGGCGCGACTGTCGCAGATCGACTACGACCGCGAGATGGCGCTGGTGGCGTTGACGGAAAATGGCGACACCGCCGTGGGCGTGGTGCGCTTTGCCGCCGATCCCGACAATCAGCGCGCAGAATTCGCGATCGGACTGCGCAGCGACTGGCAAGGACGCGGGCTGGGCTGGACGATGATGGGCCGCATCATCGAAGTGGCGCAGGCGCGCGGCATCGGCGAGCTCTTCGGCGACGTGCTGCGCGAGAACGAGCGTATGGTCCGATTGTGCCGGGACCTCGGATTCACCCTTGCGCCGCAACCGGACGCAATGGACCTCGTGCGGGTATCGAAACGGCTCGCCTAGCAGGCTGTTGAAAATCCCGTAGCGGCGGCGTCGTTTGCATGATTCACTCGACGGGTGGATTTCGTCGAGGG